>Ga0307515_10017378_pt1 | contig 13105 bp, 5 predicted proteins | sample 17_EM_MG_FD_194513 | JGI IMG/M metagenome (GOLD analysis project Ga0307515, IMG submission 194513) | Populus trichocarpa ectomycorrhiza microbial communities from riparian zone in the Pacific Northwest, United States - 17_EM | ecosystem: Host-associated > Plants > Roots > Unclassified | place...
TTTCATCCTTCGATTTTGAATTGATTTTGAATTAATCTTCATAATTCTTTTATCATATAATCAAATAAAAAAAATATTATTGAAAAAAAAACATTATAATCCTAGGCCCACGTCGAGCCTACATGCCTAGGCTTTTTTAAAAGCCTAGGCATGTTGGCCCATCTAGGTTCGAGAAGGATGGCTAACAATAGGAAGAAAGCAAAGGCACTAGATTGATAAGTTTGACTGACTGTTGGACTCTCAATGAGAGATTGATAGGGATGGAATAAGATCGGAGAGAGAGAGCGCTTAGTACACGTGGGACTTCCGCCTTCGGATCAATGAGACAAGGAGTTACTCAGAACTATAGTTACTAGTTAAGGCCTTTGCCAAAGGAATTACATGGAACCGTCGAGCCGCGTTAGACCTATCCCTTTTTTTTTCAATTATAGTTTTAAACAGTAGGTTTTGTTGAATTTTTAATTGAGTTTTCTTTTTCAATTTTATATTTAAAGTTTGGTTGATTTCATATTTTTTTATATATATATTTTAAAAATATATTATTGAATCCAATAAAATTTATAATTTAAACCATGAATTTAATAGATTAATTCATATTAATCTAATATATTTTTTAAAATTTAATCAATTAAACCGAGTTCGATTACCATTGCAAACATATATTTGTTTTGTGTAAAAAATTTTGGTAAAAGCTGCCATCGTAGCACTAGAAGTAACATAGTGCACAAATAATTAAACTGCCATGGGCTCTCCTTAAAAGTCTTAAACCTTACTATCGGTATTTCAAGCCCTAATGCGAAGACGTAAAAAGGTGTTTCCACTGGAAAACAGTAGAAACAAACCTGAAGAAGCCCATCCAATAGCTGCTTGATAAGTGATATCCACACGATGCCTTACTTAGTTTTGTTTGGGGTTGCAGTTTCAAAATCATTGTTTGCATATAAAATTATAATTTTGAAAAAAATATCAAATTTCAAACGGATTTTGTAAGTGTACTGAGTTCTTAAAATCATGATTTTTAAAGAGTTATTAAATACCTAGTTGATATTTATTTAGAAGATGTTTATATCTGTTTTTTTATATGTTTTTTTTAATTAAAAACATATTAAAATAATATTTTTTATTTTTAAAAATTTATTTTCAATACCATCTTATTAAAACGATTTAAAAAAATAAAAATAAACTAATTTAAAGTAAAAATAAATTTTAAAAAATAACAAAATAATGATTTAACCGTTCACCAAACAGTCCCTAAAATAATTGCCCTTCCAAATTTCAAACTTGATGGTGATTGGGCGGCCCAATCAGATAACCTTATCCACCGGTTCCTAACTGAGAAGCTGCCACATAGGAAAGAGAATCAAGATGACAAGTCCACCTGATATCTCAAATTTCCTCCTCTCATTGGACCTCTTCCCTCCGCCTTGTGAGACAAGCCCCCATAACAATAACATCATCCCCCAGTCTTAAAAGGTGAATTCACCAAAAGAAAGCTTCTTGTTGAGTAGAGAGAGCAGACGCGAAGATTAAAGAAAGAAATGGCTTCAACTTCAGCTGTTTCAATGGCCATGCCATTAACTCATGCGAGCCGAAAGGCGGCCCCAACCTCCGAGGCTTTCTTCAAGCCACTCCCAGTGAGGCCATCTAAGGCTATTGCGGCGGCATCAAGATGCAATGGTAGGTTTCAAGTCAAGGCTTCATTGAAGGAGAAGGTAGTCACTGGATTGACAGCAGGTGCACTCACGGTTTCCCTGGTGATCCCAGAGGTAGCCGAAGCTGCTGGGCCTGGGGTTTCTCCGTCTCTCAATAACTTCTTGCTCAGCATTGTGGCTGGTGGAGTTGTGCTTGCTGCCATTGCCGGTGCAGTGGTAGGAGTCTCCAATTTCGACCCGGTCAGGCGGAGTTAAGAGATGTATAATCCTGAGATTGCTTGGACTTCTTTTTACAAACTTTATGTCATAAATCTGTGTTTCAATGAAGATGTGCGTCTTTTGTGTGTTTTCTGTGACTCGCCCTTAGACGTAACTTGGTCCAAAACTAGTGAATTCTAAAAATTAATTTTCCTGTCTTGGTGCAACACAACCAAGGGACACAAATCTTTTTCACTTGGCAATTTAACAGAAATAAAAGAGTTCCATTTTTATGGCTCATCAGCTCTCATTTTTCAGAAGAGAGATCACAGCCTTTACCGCAGTATGCATTGAGCACTAGAAGGATAAAAGGCACAAAATTGCATGACAAAATTAAGTGTCAACTGCACATTTAAAATATGTTAACAAGCTTCAAAAACTTTGGAATCATATCAACCATTCCTTGGCAGAGGCCAACGCTCCCCAGATAAATCAGCGCCAGATGCAGGATATTGAGAGAGAGTGGGTAGAGAAAAGATAAAAAAATAAATCTCAAGCTGAATTCAAAGTATGTTGAATACAGGCTACATGGCTTAATCTGAAAGGTGCCTATAAACGTGTATTGGTTGACAGTATTGATAAAATCACTAACAATGAATCTCCTATAAGCAAGTGGTATAAAGCCTAAATCAACTCTGAAGAGCTTAAGCTACAGGATCTAAAATCAGATGCTTTAGGTTCAGATTATTCAATATGTACGAACTTTTGAAATCAAATCAAGCATGTATCTGCTCTCTGAAGAATAGCTTACCTTGTCAGCCTTAAAAATTGTTATCTTCACCCTTCGTTCATCCCCATACATTTCCTCTTTGATCTTGAGCTTGAAAATATACTGGTAAAAGAGTCGGCTCCTGATTATGTCTGCAAATCTGGTATCATCATTGGATTCATACTTCAACAAGTACAATTCCTTTGCTGGGTAACCCAATATCTCCTCCCCAGACTCCTGGAATGCTGTTGCCCAAGTCAATCCTGTGTGGTCCTGAATCTGAACTTGAAGAAGATACCTATAATCACAGTCGTCAAATTCTTGATTGCATCTATCGCACTGCCATCTTGAGTTTCCGGATCTTGTCACTTTCTTGTTACACTGTCTATCTCCAATCATCAAAGGGCAGGCTGTGTAACAGAATGTATCTGTTTTGATAAAACTTACGCTTGCCCTCACAGTGGCCCAATCAGGCTTATCTGATCTTCCAAGACCTTCAAGCTTGACCTGGGACACAGTTTTGCGAACCTCGTTTTTGGGTCCTCCTTGCGCAATGTCTTTGGAAATAGACATGGAAGCAACATCACGGCCCCCTCGATCAAACCAGTCTTTCGCAGCATGAGCCTCGGGAATATCTGGATTTATCAAGAGCTGAGTAGAAGAAATTGTTCCCAGAGATTTTCCATTGAAGTCACTAACCTTCCCAGCTTTGACAGCTAAAATGGGAAAAAACCCAGAATCAACCATCTCTTGCAGCTTTTGACCTTCCTTGTTGCAGAAATCTCCCCAAAGGGTTAGCTCAACTGTCCAACCAGAACCATCCTTCAGATTCAGAATTCTTCTTTGAGTTTCCATACCATTCTTTCTCAATATAGGAACTGAAGGGTTAACGGATATCACAACACCAATTACATCAAATATGGAATTGTTCTCAGCAATCTCAATTTCACTAATGGGTTTGAAGGAGAATTGCTGTTGTGGTATAGAACCATCTTCTTCAGGGCAAGGATCCACAGTTGAAGTTGCCTCCAAAAATATCTCCCAGTCATTCTTCAGGTGGTTGAAATTCTTCTGAGCAGGTTTTAAGCTACCCTTTGAAATCAGATAAACCTTACCAACTTCAACAACATCGTAGAAGCGGTCAACAACAGCATTGAAGCAGGTCACTCGTATTTCACCTCCATCAGAATCAAGAAGATCAAAGGAAAAGACCTTCCCATCCCCCCGAGCATTATTATAGCGGCGAAGATCCCCTTTAGCAGTTATTCTGGCTTTGATAGCCCAGCGTCCCTGGTAAGGATTCAAAGCATTAATAGGAATTATCCGTGCTGGTGCCTCATTCTTCATAACTGCACCATGATTTCTGTAACTTGGAGGGGGTTGGTATGGAGGTTGAACTGTCGGTCGAAAACTCTGCACATCATTACCATAATTTTGGGCACCCAAAGCAGGCTGGAAACTCCTCATTTTACTGCCCTGATTTTGAGTACTTGAAGTGGGCCGGAAACTTTGCATATTTCCACCATGATTTTGGCTGCTCAAAGCAGGCCTGATGCTGTGCATATTACTTCCATGACTTTGAGAACTCGGATTGTTATAATCAACCATTGATGACTGCATTGAGTCGGTATTAGGCAATGCCTTCTGAGCAGGAGCATCAGAGACCATTTTTGGATTTCCAATTATTTCACAGTCTGGTATTATAGTTTCCAAGTTGAGCACAACAATAATCCTGTATTAAGAGTGACCAAAAAGAAAAACAGCCAGTGTCAGTCAAAGAAGAGCTAAACACTTACACAAGTCCCAGAACACACATTTTATCATTAATTCTTTCAGTTTATCACCATTTAAAATCTGATCAGCTTATTTAAATTTATGTGATACTCTTCAAAGTATGATCTATTTTATTTAATAGCACGTAATGAACTCTTAATTAATTTCAAGTATATATTGATAATTAATATAATCCCCCCCCCCCTACACTTAAAAAAGAGTTAATAAATACATTTCTTCATGTATAGAGATTGTCCAGGTACTAGCTCCTTCTACAACTTCAATTTTAATCAACCAATCATCTTAAATTTCAATTCAAAATAAACTTAGAATTTCCTCAAGAATTCCAATCCACGTTTGAACTTGGCTCTGCAAATGTAATCGATGAGATTCAATTATTTATAATTTGGAAGAAATGAGGAGATTCAATTTAGGGAAACAGACTGACTTGCGCTTTTGAACTTGGCTGCAAATGTAATCGATCAATTGAATGACAGATCCTTTCTTGACAAGGCCAGTCTTGACTCGGTCATTGAGCTGAGTACCGAGCATGGCGTGCTGAGTCAAAACGGAATCAGAGACGAGGAGCCTGAACCTCTCCTGCGCGCTTCCCATCTGTTTTATATCCAAAACCTGAACTAGCGGCTTCAAGTTCACATCGCCGCCGTTTATCATCGCAATTGCATTCGGCGTCAGATTCACAGGCATCGTTTTAGTTGGATTTAAATGAGAAATGAGTTTGAGGGCAGCAGAAACCCTAGAAATATGATAGATTTTTTTTACTTGGAGGGTAGCAATGGATCCTGTTTGCACTGCAATTTGCAGGAAGAAATGAAAATAACCGCCTTTGTTTTTGTTTTGTATTTAAAAAAAAAAAAAAGTTATTTATTAAGCTGCGAGGTGCCCACCTACTCAAATTACATTTCTACCCAGTTTTAAGTAATATAATTTAATTTTATATGTGTTTCTCTCGGTAAGATAGCGCGTTTTTTAACTTTAGTCTTACTGGGGAAAAAAAAAACATTTGGTTAAGAAAGGAATTTTTTATTTGATTTAGTTTTGTATTTTTTTTATCTATTTTAAAATGTTTTGAGGTTACCAAACAAAGTTATATTTAATTTTGTTTTGAGATCATATTTTGACTCATTTAATTGGTTTATTAAAATTTTTTTTTGAATCAATTATTTATTATAAATAAATTTAATTATAGTTTTTAATTTAAATTTAATTAATTAATAAATTGAATTCATATATTTAAAAAAGATGAAATTCAATTCATTGTATTTTCTATATTACTTGATTACCTTAATCTTATTTATTCAAATGTCTCTTTAAAAAAAGATGAGTTGATGAATTATTTGGAAAAAAAAGTTTTAATATTAATTTTTTTCTTTTTGAAATTGTAAATAAGAGGGGTTGCCTTCTCATTTATTTTTATACTAATTTTAGAGATTGAATTCTATTTGATTCAATTATTGACACTCAAAATAATTTCAAACATGAGATTTTATAAAAATCTCTTAATTGAATTTAATTTGAGGGTTCCAAACAACCTATAATAATATTTAATATAGGGTTCTAGGTGAGAATATGGTGAAAAATAGGTTTCTAAGTCCAAAAAACCTATGACATGACTTTTTATCAAACTCTATAGTTGTTTAAATCTGACTAACAACAAAAATATTGTTTATTTTATTTTTTTAAAAGAAGTTAGGAAGGTCAAACACTCAAGCCTGACTTTGTAGGCCCATAAGTTACCGGGAATGTTAACAATTTTTTTTTTCAATCATTATATACCTATTATGAAGAAAAAATAAATTTTTGCTCATGAATATTTAATGAAAATAAAATTTATATTTATATTTTTTATTAATAAATTTGACATGATTGTATCACATTAATTATTATTTGTTTGTCTTCAATCTACATACAAAATATTAAGATATTATTTAAATATTTTTTTTATTAAAACTTGCATTTGAGATCATGATAAGTTTTATTTAGAAAACAATGCTTTTGATTTAAAAATATACTTTTGTAAAAACAAAATAAAGCTATGCATTAATAAAAAAAAATGAAGTTTAAATTTAAAAGATATATTTTCCATACTTATTTCAAATTATTGAAAATTTTAACAAATCTCTTTGTTTTAATTGTCATTTCCTTTTATTCCAAAAACGTATTGCTATCAAAAACAAATTATGTAATTGTTTCTAAGAAGATTATGGCTTTTTTAAGATGTTATTATTGATTGGTTTTTGAATAATTATCTATTAGCTTGATACAAATAATTTCTAAAATAATTTTCTTATTAATATTAAATGAGAATAAAATATTTTTTTTATTTTTTATATAATTTGTTTAAAATTTATTTTTTCTCGTATTTTTTTTCATATAAGTGCATAGAAATGATTGATTTATGATTGTTTAATTTTTATTGAATCTTGCTTTTACGAACATAATAAGTTTTTGTTTAAAAACAATGCTTGTCATAAAAAAACATGTTTTTTTCAAATTAAAAAAGAAATTTGTAAATAAAAAAATTAGGTTTGTGATTAAAAAATATATTTAATTTTCTAAAATGAGGTTTTATGGATTAAAACCTCGAGGCAGACAAGTTGTAAAAATTACGCTAAGACAAGATACCCAGTAAACAAAAAATCTTCCTGAATTATAGCATAATAACAATATTGTAAATAATAATTAATGCATATAAATAGCTTTATTGGCTTCTATTGGTAGTCAAGAGCTGTCAATTATTAAGGGAAGAAAGGAGAGCAAAATTGCATGAATTCTTTGATGTTATTACATTAAAAAAACTTAATAGAGGAGGATTAAAGTGTTTAGAGAAGTTTTTTTTTTAGATTTAAACAAAGTATTTCAAGTTTTAGAAAGGGTTATAAGCTTAGAAATAGAGGCGCTAGAAGTTAGGGAGAGAAAGAGAAAAAGAAATGAAGAAAAATTGGATTTCTCATCAATTTCTTTGTGATTTATTGTGATTAGGAGGTAAGGATCAACTTCACAGTGATTAAATTTAATTTTTGGTATGTTTTGAAGCTTAGAAAGAAATGTGTGTATTATGAAAAGTTGAATTTTATAGGTTAAAATGTTTAAATTTGTATTCTTTGTTAAGAATCATGTTCTTAGGCATGAATTATAAATAGGTAATGAGTGAATTGTGGAAAAATTAAAGAAAAAAATCACGCTCCCCTTTGAATGGGTATTTCAGCCAAATTAGTGTGAATAATTCCAAACATTTTGTCCAAATCGACATGAAATTGGTGTTCAATTATGTTATATGATGAAATAAATGATTAGGTGAAGAATTAATTACAAAAAAATTGAAAACTAAATTGATATCTGATGTGTTGCACAAATTGATCGACCGTTTAGGATTACCAAATGATCCGATACGATTATCAAACAATTAAAAATGAAAATTTAAATATTGACTAGTACCTGAGTGATACCAAAGGTGTCAGTTTATCTGAAGATCGAGAATTAAATATTAAGTAGTACATGAGTGGTATTAAATGCGTCAATTTATCTGATAATCAGAAATTTAAATATTGATTATTACCCGAGTGGTACTAGAGACATCGGTTTATTTGATGACCGATAATTTAAATGAAAAATACGTTAAAGGAATTAGAGTCATCAAGTGATAAATTACTTGAATGATGTAATTTGAGATAATTGATTTGAATGATATAAAAGAATTAATGGTATTGTCAATTAAGATATCATTGGATAATTGACGATGTAAAATTTCTTAAATGTTCGTTAGTGATATTTATAATTTGATAATTATTGCTCTAAATAGACATATAAATTGTTAAATAGTATTTATTATATTTTAATTATTTTAACTACAGGAACCTCACAAGTTCAATCTGAACAATAGACTTCTTTTGTTATTACTCATGATGGTAGACCTTAATGTTAAATTTAGAAATACTATCTACTTGTTATGTAACGTAATTCCGGTATTTTTCTTTGAGATGTAATTAAATCTATTATTAAACATACATGTATTAACTTAAATTTTCTAAATCATTGTAGTATTTTGCATAATCTTACTCTTTTATATCTTAACTAGAAATGTATGGAATTTAATTTATTAATTTTTTACAAGTTGTTTATGTTAAGTTTCAATGAATGTGTAGAAATCATTATGTGAAATGTAGTACGAGAAAGCTAAAAGAATGGACATAGTCTATTTTATTCTTGTTGGATATTGAAATGATCCTGGATGTTAGATCTTGTGTAAAATTAGGATTTGTACAGATGAATAATAATTTCAACAATTAGGAACATTAAAATTTAAGAGAAACTCTACTAAAATTTCATTAGATATATATACACACACACACACATAAAAAAAAATCATTGGTTTCATCTATGATTTGGAATATGTTAATTTGTGTCCTAAATATGAGGTTGTTATAGTTTATATTAGAGCCCTGACTTTGGTTTAGTAGATTTAGAATGAAGAATGACTTGTGTTAAAATGTTCCAGGATGTTACGTACTCGATAAAGAGCCAGAACTAATCCATCTCTAGCACAAAAAAGGAATCAAAATTTTGATATAGTTGAGAAGCAGGGGGGAGATCCCCTAGCTGATACCGCATCGCATATGCAAGCAATATTGGCATAATCAGGACAGTCAGTGACATTTAGGGATGTTTTAGCCTATTTATAGCCTGGGATTTCACAGCCTGTGAAATCACATAGAGAGAGACAGGGAGTGAGACATCCACACACCTGCGAGGACCCCTGCACCCCATTTTGATTATGTTTTCTTGAAGGAGATAGTGAGAGCAGTGGTTGCCAACATGTCCAGTGTAACAACTCCAGCAACCCCAACAATCTCGACATCCTTATATATCATGGTTGGATTAGTTTGTTTAGTGAAAAGTATGAGAGAGATTGGTTGTGAGCTCTTCTTGGGAGAGAAGGTTATAGAGATTCTAGGGAGATGGATCTGGAAAGTGGAAAAGACTGAATGATATATGAGTGCCAAAAGAACTATGGGTGGATTATGCCACTTAACTATTTTCAGATAGGGCACAAACTTGATGAGAGATTTTATAGATGAGGAGAACCAACAAAGAAATATCTTTGGATGATTTTAGGATAGAGTTTGAGAATAAGTTTTACTCCTGATATCAAATCGACACAATTAGGGGTCAATGATAATAAGAGACACTAGAAAGCTCAAGGAGAAATAACATAGAAGAGAGTATTCCATATAACCCAGAATGAGGTTAAAGTTGCTCTTGATGTGGTGGTAGGTATGCTACGATTGAATTCCTGATTTGTATATGTTTTGATTGATTATAGAGTAACGCATTCATTTATAACTCAAAAAATTATAGGAGAACTTGGGGAAAAACCTAATAAAACATAAAAGAAATTTATAATTAGTACATTTTCAAGAGAAACTATATACATTAACCATGTATATAGAGAGGGTTAAGGGTTAGTATTGGTGGACATGAAATGAAAGTAGATTTAATACCCTTAGAATTACATGACTTTGATATAATTCTAGGAATTGACCGATTGGGTAAGTATATGGATTAAATGGATTGTTTTGCAAAAATGGTAACTCTCCAAGAATTGAATGATAGAAAAGTGGTGTTTAGAGAAAAGAGGAATGTCATACCAGATTGCATGATTTCAGCCATGACCACTTAGAAGTTGATAAGGAAAGGGTGTATGACATACCTTACCTATGTGATAGATATGAAAGAGAATAAAACTAAATTGTCTCAACTCCAATAATAAGGGAGTTCCCTGATATATTTTCAAATGAGTTACCGGGATTACCTTTAGAAAAGAAAGTAGAGGTTTCTATTGATATATACTGGGGACCTCTCTTGTAGCCTAACCAATTTATAGAATGACACCTACAAAGCTAGCTGAGTTAAAGATCCAACTTCAAGAACTACTAGATAAAGGGTTTATACACCCAAGCAATTGTCGTGTAGAGCCCTGGTACTATTTGTAAAAACATGATGACTTGCTTAGACTACATTGATTGTCGATAGTTGAATAGAGTGATGGTGAAGAATAAATATCCACTTTTAAAAATAAATGACTTATTTGATTAATTTACTGGAGCTAGAGTATTTTCAAATGTAGACTTGAGGTCGAGGTATTACCAGTTGAAAATTAAAGAGCAAGATGTGCCGAAAACTACTTTTAGAACTTGTTATTGACATTACAAGTTCCTGGTAATGCCATTTGTATTAACTAATGCTTCAACAGTGTTTATGAATTTGATTAATAGGGTTTTTTGGCCTTAATTGGATAAATATGTTGTAGCATTTATATATAATATCCTAATTTATTCTAGTTCATACTTAGAGGATGAACAACATTTGAGGTGTGTATTGCAGACATTAAAGGACCATCAACTATATGTCAAGCCGAGTAAGTGTGAATTTTGGTTGAAGGAATCTATCTTTTTGGGGCATGTCATATCAGGAGAAGGGATAATTGTTGATCCAAGAAAGGTGGAAGTTGTTCTGAAGTAGGAAAGGCCTACTAATGTAACGAAATTTCACAATTTCATTGGTTTAGTTGGATATTATAAAAGGGTTTCCACGATAATGAACTCCTCTGACTAGATTAAATAGGAAGGAAGTTAAATAAGAATGGTCTAAAGACAGTGAAAAAAGCTTTCAAGAACAAAAAATGAGCCTTATCATTGCCCTAATGTTAACCCCTCATTCAGAATCCAAAAGGTTTGTAGTCTATAGCGATACGTTAAAGAAGAGACTTGGGTGTGTTTTGATGCAACATGAGAAGGTGCTTGCCTATAAATCCAGACAATTAAAACCACGTAAAGTTAATTACCCAATTCATGATCTAAAGTTGGCTGCTGTAGTATTTGTCTTGCAAGTTTGGAGATATTATTTGTATGGGTCTTGGGTTTAGATTTTTATAGATCATAAAAAGAATTGAATAGACGACATATGAGTTGAAATGATTAAGGATTTTATAGATCATAAAAAGAATTGAATAGACGACATATGAGTTGAAATCATTAAGGATTATTATTGTGTGCTATCACCCGAGAAAAAAAAAACGTTGTTGATGCCCTTAATCTAAAAAATAAAATAGGGGTAGAGGAACCAGTGGAATGCTCTAGAATTTTATTCCTTTATTGCCAACAACAACCTATACAATTTTTCAAAAGACTCCTCATGTGAATCAAAAAGATGCTCAACCACCTTCTATTTTGCAATCCATACTTTGTCATATAAAATTTTATACTTGTAATGCAATTTTATTTCATCATGTATACCTGCAATTATCATTTAAATCTTATTCATGACAAGGGTTGATATAGCATCAACAATAAAATTTGCATCAAGCTAATGGTGATATTTTTTTATAAAGGTCAAAACACATATGTGTAGTCAACTTTGTTATCTTAAATGAATCTGACTTTTTATAATATCAACCATGCAAATACCACTTATATTCAGGTGCTTGCATACATTATAATTGAACAAATGAAGAGTTCGATCATTGGAGTCAATATTCAATCGAATGTGCAATGTGTCACCATTTAACTACATTAACCAATTCACTTTTACTACTAAATATTTATCCAATCTCCAAATTAAACCCTCATGGCATACATCTATAACTTAATGATCAATCATTAGAAACAACAAAATTAGACCAAAAAAATCTCTAAATTCAGGAGCAGGAGGTATGATTTCATCATCAACATTTATCATCATATTCGAGTCTAATATATCATCATCTTCATTGTCACTAGCCTTAGAATAGTTAAATCTATATTGGTCAACAAATATATTGTCAAACATAGTATCATTTATCATTTGTAGCAAATCATTCGATAATAAATTGTTTTTACCTTTACTAACTAGATTTGAAAGATCAGCAAAAGTTGAGACATACAAAAATTTTGATCAACTATTCACATATAATATCATTATATTCAAACCACTTTGGATAAAAAAATTAACCATTGTTTTGAAATTGTCATCACACACAATCGGTACAAGATAATATTGATGTTCACCAATCCGACAACTCCAAATTATTTCAACATCAATATCATTATAATTCCACCCAAGTCCATAACAAATGGTTTCTTTTATTTCTGCATATGATATGCGTAAAATACCATTTAACAACAAATTATTCATGTCATTGTAAGTGATATACTACTATTCACATCATGAACAATAGTGCCACTATAATGACATAACATAAATATGTTATAGGGGCATCTCCAAGGGAAGAGCTAAAAGAAAAGCTAAAAGGAAAAGATAAAAATTTGGCTTTCATCCCTCATTTTTATTGCTCTAAGGGGAGAGCTATGTTAGAGAGCTAAAATAACATTTCTAAGTTGAAGAGCTATTTCTACATGTTGATCAGAAGAGTTAAAAGTTTGTTTAATATATTTTTATGCAAAAAAAAAAAAAAGGTTTTTATTGGAGTTGTATTAGTTAGTTACTATTAATAAATAGTTGTATCAATATAAATATATTAAAATACAATTGACTTTTCTGAATGATTTTTTTCCATTAGAATGCATATATGAAAAAAAATATTATATTTACACTATTCAAAAAGCCATATTACCAATTTGGCTTTTCTAAATAGTTGTTGGAGATGCTCTAAGGCATTCTGTTAAAAAAAAAATTTGTATTCTGGTCAATTAGA
>Ga0307515_10017379_pt1 | contig 13105 bp, 4 predicted proteins | sample 17_EM_MG_FD_194513 | JGI IMG/M metagenome (GOLD analysis project Ga0307515, IMG submission 194513) | Populus trichocarpa ectomycorrhiza microbial communities from riparian zone in the Pacific Northwest, United States - 17_EM | ecosystem: Host-associated > Plants > Roots > Unclassified | place...
AACATTTTTATATATATATATATATATATATATATATATATATATATATATATATATATATATATATATATATATATATATATATTCTCCGTTCTGCATTTACTCTATTGTTTCATAGCAAAAAGTTTGCTAATTTTGCATTTTATTACTAATTTTAATTGCCAAGCAGCCTCTTAATTTCTTGGGAGCACCGCAGAATTTGGATTATTGTTTTTACAATGATGATTGAATTCCAGATTTAGTGAATCAAGATTAGGTACATGTTTCTTATAAACTTTGCTGCTGGAATTTGCAGTTGCTGGTGTGTTACTATGGGAAAACAACAAAGTGTCAGCAGCACTTTCTTTCGGAATGACAATATTATGGTTTCTCTTTGAGGTTGCTGAGTACAATTTTGTGACTCTCTTCAGTCACATCTCCATCACAGCAATGCTCATTGTCTTCATATGGTGCACCAGCGCAGAATTTTTCAATTGGTAGCTGTTAATCTCCCATAATTATGATTTTGCTTATAGCAGAAAGATTGTTTTCTTGATCGATCACAGATTTGCGGATTCCTCTTGGATTGAAACATGACTATTTTTCAGGAATCCTCCCGCGATCCCAAGAAGTATTTTAGACAAATCTACATTCCATGAATTTGCTCTCACCTTCCATGAAAGATTCAATCAGGCCTTGTCAAGTTTCGTTGACATTGCATGTGGAAAACAACCAGCACTCTTCTTCGTGGTAAATTTACCATTCGCTAATAATAACCATGACAACTCTAGTTTTGAAATAAATTCTTGATTGCCGAGAACACTAACACTAATTAATCTCTCTTCTCTTTTCTGCATCTGCTGCCAGGCAATATTTTGTCTCTACGTATTATCTGTGATTGGAAACTATTTCACGTTCTTGAATTTCCTTTATCTATGTGAGTAAGATTGCTGGCAGCTACCTACCTGCTTAATTAAACATACGCTTGCCCATCCATGCATGATTTTGAGCTTATGGGACTAATGGATTAATTGATTTCTTGTGTATCAAGGTTTTGTTTGCTTGCAAACTCTGCCATTTCTCTATAATAAATACGAGGATGAGGTGGAGAGGTACGCTGGTAAATTGACCCGAGAAGTCAAGAAAATGTACAGAAGGTTTGATTCCAATGTTCTTAACAAGATACCAAGAGGAGTACCGGTGAAGGAGAAGAAAGGCAGATGAAATTTTATTTTAAAGATGCAAATGTGTAAGAATCGAATGTAAATGAAAAGGTGCTTAGTTTATGCATGTAGAAGTTTGTCATGCAAAGCTGATTCCATGTGTTAATATGAACAAGAATAAAATTTCAAATTGATAGGCGTAGTAGGATTTACACCGCTCATGAAAACATGAGGTAAGCCCTAAGCCCAAATTCTAGTAAGTCATGGAATGAATCAAGGGTTCAAAGCCCGCCTTTGTGGATCCAGGTCCATGCGACTCAACACTCCACTAGATCTATGATAGGTGACACAATCTCCAAAAATCTAACCTTACCTCATTTGCTCATAATCAAATTAAAAGGATAACTAAAATAGGTCAGTTTTTCACTTTACATAACACTAACACTATATTGTGGATTATAATAGTATAATAATTATTTTGTTATTTTAGAAAAAAAAAATTAGTTATTAGGGTTAATATGATATTTTTACAAGGATCCATTAGTTATTTTTAGATTGATAGGGGAAAAATTAATTTTTTTATATTTTTAAAACATATGTAGTAAAATAACTAAATAACACATAAAAGCAAATTTTATTTAACTGAAAGCTAGGGCTTTTTTAAATTTTTACTTTTTAAATCACAATAAAATGATTAAATTACTTTTAAAAATAAAAAAAATTGAACTAGTATTTAAGGGTTTTTTTATAACTGCATCCTAGTTTTTTTTGTTATAACCAAGTTGATTGAGGAAGCAATTGAAAGTATCTCAACATCCTCTTTATACTAGTAGGCAAACATGTGTGCACGATGAAGTAACTTTTGGGCTTTGGTGAACTTTTTTCTTTTTCTCTCTCTTTTCTCTCCCTTTTAAAAATTACATGTGTTTTGTTAGTTTGTATTTCTATAAATTTTTATCCTAATTATTTTTATTGTAGTTTATTTTGTTTTTAATGCTTTTTAAAGTTGATTTGGTTTTTCGATTTTGTCCTCCAGCATTTGGTTTCATTTAATTTTTGCATCTAATTTGGTACTTTTTTTATTTTCATTACTATTTTTTTGTCTTTTTTTATCATTTTCTTGATTTTTTTATTTTTAATTTCATCCATCATTTTTTTATTTTGATTTTTAATATTTTAATCCTTTTATTAATTGATTTTCTTCAGCTCTTTCCTTCTATATTTGAATGATTAAAGATTTTGATTTGTGATTTGTTTTTTTTCCTTGTATGGGATAATCCTAGTCTCATGACCCAGGTCACAAGTTTTGAAGATTAACCTGATTTGACTTCAAATTCATTGACACCATGATTACCCTTTTTAATTATCACCCTCATATTTTTCTACAACTTTATATCTCCTCTATCAACATCTAGAGATCAAAACATAATAAAAATAAAGTTTAAAACCGAAATGTAAAATGCTAAATGAATAGGGACCAAGCAATAGGGAAACCACAAACTAGATGGATCAAATTTAAGTTTTTTGTATAAATATCAAAACAGCGTCAAGTTTAATTTTGAAAATTTGTATTTAATTTATCACCAAGACATCTTGAGAATTGGTGTTTAATTCATCACCAAGACATCTGCGGACACTTTGTATATGTGAAAAAATAAAGATAAATTAGTAATTAAAAAAGTTTGATGGCCAAAACAAAAGAAAAAATAATTACACACTATTCATATGAACATTGAACACCCATAATATATTTGTTCATGTTATTGTTAATTAATTTAGAGTAATTTAGTTATTTATTAGCATATTGGCTCACGCTCTGCAGCGAGTCAATATCAATTTTTTTTTAAATGTACAAAAATATTAAAAGTATAGAAAATATTTTAAGCGCTTTAAGTCTGGTAGGTATGTCAGACCCAAGTCTGAGCAGGTGATAATTAAAATATTGAGACTTATATTTTTTTTTATTTTTTATAAGAAAAAACATTTAAACTATCCATGAATTATCCTAAACAGAAATTCAAGTTCAGAAATGATTTATAAACAACTAATCATCACAAAAATCTAATTTAACGTTTTAAGTCTAAAAATTCAAATCATACATTCCTAATGAATAGTTCATTTTTTATATTTATGAATTTGTTATTCCTTCAATAGAAATTCTATCTTCTCTTTTTTTTCTCTCTTCTTGTTTTCTATGCTTTAACTATATTTTTTTTTTAACTGAATGCCTTAGTCTGACAACCATGTTAGACCCAAGCAATGAACATGTGATAATTAAAATGTTGAGACTTATAATTTTTTTATTTTTTATAAAAAAATATTTAAATTATCCTTAAAGTATCCTAAACAGAAATCCAAGTTCAGAAATTATTTATAAACAACAAATCATCATAAAAATCTAATTTAACATTTTAGTTCTAAAAATTCAAATCATATCTTCCTATTGAAACAATTCATTTTTTATGTTTATGAATTTGTTATTCCTTCCATAGAAATTCTATCTTCTCTTTTTTTTCTCTTTTTTTTATGATTTTTTTTTATATTGTTTTAATCAAACTCAATGCAAAAAAATGTTTATTTAATGGGTGGTCCTTTGTGATTTTTCACCTATGACAATATTATTTTATATTTGTTTTAACAATACTGGACTATATGTGTTTAGTTTTATGATATATATTTTCATCTACAATGCACACAAAAAAGAGACGTTTATTTTTGAAGACTTGAAATAAATCACTTAGAACTCAACATTTTTATTTCATTCTTTCCTCTTCAAATATAACAAATTTATAAAATAAGTTGCATAAACAAAAAAGAGTTTGCAGTTAAGTTCTCCTGCATATTAATGAAAAATCATGCTTGAATGAGGTAGCATTGTTTTTGCAGTCCAATTATGCTTTTGAAAAACTTTAAATTTTAAATTTTTTGGAGTCCAATCATTTTTTTTTTGGTCTAGCAAAAAAGTCTGGCAGACCCGTACATGGGTCTGGCAACCATGCCAGACCCAACCATGGTTGTCAGACCCATGGCACTTGGGTCTTGAATGGTTGTCAGACTCATGACGTTTGTGGGTTTGATATTTTTGCAAGACCAAAATATCTTGGGTCTGACATGGTTGTGTCAACCAAGCTAGATCCAAGGCACTAAAGTGGCAGAGAAGAAAAGAAAAGCTAGAAAAATATCTCGTGAAAAAATTAAAAATGAAACTACTACTATAATTTACAATAATTATTTTTTTAATCTATAGTAATCTTTCCGTATTATTTAGCTAATGTTATAATAAGAGAATTTGTTGAGGGAGTACCTATTGTGTTGTTTCACGCAGTATCTCTTAGAATGATGTTTCGTGTAAGATTAGCATACAAGAGTGCATGGTTCAGAGAATGTTTCTTGATTTTTTGTCGTAATTGTTCGATCGAGAAAGTGATTTGCGGTGTATCATATTTGCTGCTTTATGGAGAACTGTGAAGGTATTTATTACTTCCTATAACCTTTTTTTTTTTTTGTAATATAATTTTGGTTGTTGTTTTGAAATTTAGATAGCGGTTGAGGGGCGAAATTAAGGAGGGCTGGCAGGGCATTGGGCATATATGGAAAATTAATTTTTAGCTCTTTTCTTTTAATAAATTAGATTTTTAATCTTAAAAAAAAAAATTACCCCCTCTAAAATATTTTCTCTAATTTGACCCTCCCAAATTAAAATTCCTAGCTTCGCCCCTCACGGTAGCAATAATCTAGGTGAAAAGAATGAATGTTTAGTTGAATTTTTTTCCAAGTTGTCAACAAGTATAATATATATATATAGGATATATCTTTTTTGTTGTTTAAACGATGTTGCAAGAACTGTATCCTTGCAAGTGATTTTATGAGATAGAATTACAGGAAATAAAAACTAAAACTAAATATTAGAATTTGGAAATCTCAACTATTGAAATGCTATAAATATTCAATAATAATATTCCTGCAAATTTCTTGAGAAATATTGCATTAATTGATACTATAGTAACTCCAAAGTGCTTGAAAAATATTTGCAGACTCTGAAAGATCACAAGCTTGTAGGAACTCCAAAATGACAAATCCTGCTGTGGATTAATATAGTGGTGCCACTCATAATTAACTTCTCTTGGATATACATCTAACATTATGAGAATGGTGCTTTTTTTTTTTTAATGTGTGTGTGTGTGTTATGTTGTGGGTAGGGTTAATTTATTTTTTTAATGTAATAAAAATTATGAAAGTCATAAAAAAAAACCATTTAATATTGTTAATAAATATAGCTCAAACGAATCAATATTGAAATTTATCAATGAAATTAAACCGTATGAGAGTTGTTTAGATATGACCCAGTCAACTTGATCAATCTAACAACATATCGGTAAAAAAAAGTCTAAGAATAAAATTAAAAAAATAATAACATTAAAAAAAACCTCTCAACTCAACTTCTTGTTTAACCCAAGTTTAAAATTAAACCGAGTAAAAGTTACTCTAACATGATTCAGTCGACGTAACTGGTCCAAAAGCAATTCGACCTACCGGTAAAAAAACTTTAAAGATGAAAATGAGAAAAAGAAAGGATGAAATTGACAGGAAAAAAAATCTCTTGACCAGACTCTTTATCTCGACCAAGTTTAAAATTAAATCATATGAAATTTTTTTTTTTACGTGATCTAATTGATTTGGTCAATCCAAAAATAACCTAGATGATGACTATTAAAGAAAATATAAGGATGAAATTGAAAAAAAAAATAAAAAAATAATAGAATTAAGAGGAAGGGGAAAAAAAATGTATGCTAAGTCTTTTAGAATAGTAGGGTAATGTAGAAAACCAACTAGTCCAACATTTTTTTGAGTATTTCAATGATGATGGAAGGGAACGAACCCATTTGGCGTCCACAAGCAATATATTAGTTAAAAGTATTGTTTTATTTATGGTTTAATTAGTAATAAGCTGGATATGAATAGGGCTCCACTAATTAGGCCAGTAGTTGCAACCTTCCCTAGTCAATATTACTAAAAGGCAATTTCAAAGTCTTTTTATACATAAATTACTATGAAGTAGCTAGTGAAAGTTGATGCCCATTTTGCAGGAGGACAAGTGGAGGCCACGGACCTCACTTTGAATGCACGATGAGGATTTAGCTGTCGCATATTTCTGTGGCTATTTTGCTGTGATGCTAGTTCTTGAGGCCAATAATTTTAATGCGACCAAAGAGTGGGAGGAGCATATGCAAGACCATTGTTCATGGCTTATAGTGGCTGCTGTGTTGACCCACTATCTTCTTCCTTGTTAAGATTCTCTTCGTTTGCCTGCCAACTATTTATGTAATTTACTTAGAGAATCACATAAAGCTAAAATCCCAAAGTACTCCTAGTGTATAAGTACCCCTCCCTCTCCGTGCTGTGTGCTCTCAGCTCGCACTTCCCACACCTTGTATTTTTTCGCATTGAGAGATCGATGGTGAGGCCTTTGAAAGAGGTGCTCGCCGTGGATGGAAGTGGTGGTGGTGTTGACGGTTCATGTCTAGTACTCATGTGGGCAGTTTTGCTAACCCTTTGTCTGCTTTCAGCCATTGTCTTTTCTTGTGCTGAAGGGGTATCGAAGGACAAAACATCTGAAGCTGATTCGACCCTTTACGGTGGAGGATGCGCTGCTGGATGCGGTGCAGCCTGTGGTGGATGACAGCATTTCTTCCTTCTCCTACTACAATACAAACTTAGCTTGAAAACGTTCCGCCCTTTGGCAGGCTGCAGGTAGCTTCAGCTTTTGTACACTGAAGAGGTGAATTAATTGGCTCTTCAGAAATTCAAAGCAACGGTTCTTTGCTGTCTTGTTGATGTTACAGATATATTCTGCTAATCATGGAAGACAATGTAGAACAGCATTTTGTAACCGCTTTATCCAATATTTGAAACTTTGGAATTATTCTCAATCGCATACACAAGCATCCCTCTCCAATGCAACACATCCACCTAGCATAGTGATAAAAGTTGGGCAATGACAACTATCTAGATGGTGACCCAGTGGTAAGAACTTGGGATAAAAGGTTTGTTCCCTCTGTAATCTCAGGTTCGAGCCCTATGGTTGCTTAATATTAATTTTTTTTATGTTTTTGGATTATTTTAATGTGTTAGTATTAAAAATAATTTTTAAAAAAAAATTATTGTAATGCATTTCCAAACGAAAAATACTTTAAAAAATAATTGCTACTACACTCTCAAACACCCTCTAAGACCACAAAATCTTAGCCAACAACTAAGACCATGTTTGTTTTATGGGAAGTGGTTTTTTAGAAACTATTTTTTAAAAATTTTTGTGTTTGTTTATCATTAAAAAATTAATTAACAAAAAATACTTTTCAGTCAAAGAAAAATTTAACTTTGTTTTCAGGAAAGTGTTTCATAGAAGTTGTGGAAAATTCAGAAATATATTTTTATTTGTTAATTATATCAAATTTGATCATCAATCTTTCGATTGTTATATATTTTGTTTTGATTTTTTTTCAATTTCATTTCTTAAAATTTAATTTAATTTAATTTTTATATAAACTTTGGTTCTCATTCTTTCTATTGTTTTTTTTTTCTTATCATTTTGTTAATTAAACTTTTTTTATCTATTCTATTCTTTTGATTGATATTTATTTTTATTTGAAATAATTCATGAAATTATAATTATTTTTAATTTTATTATCTTTCAACTTTTTATCTGTTATATTTGATTTTTATTATTTTAATTGTTATTTATTTTATTTGAAATAATTTATGAAATTATATTTTTTTTAATTTTATCCTCCAACTTTTTTATCTATCATATTTGGTTCTCATTCTCTTAGTAAACTTGAAAAAAATTAAAATATCAATAAGTTATTCCCCAGCTCATTTTCTATGACTTACCCTACTAGAAAATCTTTTCTAACTTATTTTTCATGACACTATTAAATATCATAAAATAATTTAATTTTTAAAAATTTATTTTTCAAGAAAACCAATTTAAAAAAAAAACTATTATCCTAAAACTCTCTTTATAGGGCTATTTAAAATAAATAATGGATTTGAAGTTTGAACTACAACTTACGGTAATGGAGGATTATCTCTCGTTGTTTGTGGCTTGGGTTAGTAACTTTATGTTGGCTAAGTACGTTAGTTATATATGTTGTATAATAAGACAAATCAGCAATGTCAAGATGGCCGAGTTGGTCTAAGGCGCCAGTTTCAGGTACTGGTCCGAAAGGGCATGGGTTCGAATCCCATTCTTGACAATATGTTTTTTCCCAATTTATTTTATATTTTCCCTTTACTCTTTTTTTCTTTTTTAAAATGAAAAAACTATTATTCTTATTACATATACCTTCTAATAAGTTAGCTAACTTGTCGAATCAAGGAAATCATTTGTGATTGTTTTATTTATTTATTTATTTATTTTATTTTTACTTCAGCTAGTTAAAGAAAATACTTAAAACATAGATTCATCCAGATTGAATTGAGATTTAACAGGAAAGCAAGTAGGAAATGAAAAGGCTAATAATAAAAATTTATGCCTGAAGCCTACAAGAAAGCAAAGAGAATCCATGATGTAAAATAGTTATATCAAAATTTATCAAATTATTTAATTGAATCTTTAATTATTATTTTTTATAAAATATTTTTTATCAGTTTTATATTTTAACTCCTCTAAATAAAAAGTAAAAGATTCATAACATTTATATTATTGCTTTTGAAAAACCCTACTAATAATAAAAACCAAATCGACATTAATCAATTGGAACCAAAGTTTTCAAGTATATTTTTATTTTCTTGCATTAATTTTTTCTTTTTTTTAGTAAAAGAGTTCATAAATATAAATGCAAAGTTCGGTTTCATACAACACAACTCATCCATGTATAATTTTGTTGCAAGTGAGCTAGCTAAATCATTCAATAAGAATTTGTGTCATTTGTTGGAAAAGATGATGCTATGAAGCCTACAAGAATCTGTGTAATTTAAAAAAAAGTTCATCTTATCTCCAAGCCTACAAGAATCCCCTTGGAAAGGCTCGCTTAAGTCTTGAAGTTCAGTGGCTATGAAGTGTTCAAAATTGTTGATTTATCGTTTTGGTTGAACAAATGATGAGATTCAAAATTTGGTGAGTATGGGCTTGGCAATGCTGATAAAAACTTGTCCACACTCGATATGCAATTTCCACTTGTTGTAAAGAAGACATCATTAAGAGATGTGTAGAAAGAAAATAGAATTCCCAAATCTGTTGGAAATTCTCCATTATCAGAGGATGGTGGGTAGACTGTGAATAGCATTAAGGTTTCTGGAGCCAAGAGACCATCATCTGAGGGCCTGATGAACCATCCAGTTCCGTGCTATGAATCTTCTATCAGTGGTGCTCTAGATTTTTGTCTTGTTTATGTCTGTGGGAAATCTGAAGCTGAAGTCGGCAAGCTTAGTCATCTAGAGGAGACTGCTCGACCAAAGCGTCCCAAGATAAAGGAGTCAACGGTCTCTTCTTTTCCAGCTTTGGCACCTATGCTTGTGGCTCCTCCAATAATCTCATCTGGAAAACCTTTAGTTCCTCTTACTCCTGGACAATCTAGCGCAAGGTTTTCACCAGCAGAATCCAGTTATCATCCGGCTGGTTCTATTGTCCCTTCATCTAATCTAAAGGGACAGAAAAATATGCTTTGGGAAGAGCGGTATCATCAATTGTAGATTTCATTGAAAAAATTTGATGAATCTGATCTAGACGAATACGCCTAAATTAATGCTTCAGTCATTTTCCTCGGTTGAGCTTAGCAAGCATGCTATCGAGTTGGAAAAGAGATCAATTCAACTTTCACTGGAGGAAGCAAGAAGGTGCAATGAGTTGCGATTTTAAATTTCTTAGGGAAATTCTTGAAGAATTTCAAAGCACCCTCAGCTCATCAAAGCCAATTAGAGAAATAAAAGGGATGTTTGAATACCTTGCTTTGTTATATACTCTTTGACTAAAGAAGGGTAAAAAGAGAGAGAAATGTCTGCACTTATTTTAACTAGACACCAGCAGCACCCCTCACAAACCAAAACCACCTGTGACAGTCCCTCCTCCCTTTCCAACATTTCCACACCGCCAAACCTAGCAAGCAATCCACAGCCTCTCCTCTCTCCATGGATTAACAATCAAACTCCCATCATCCAACCTCTCTCAGCTGCCATATTCCACAAACACACTGTGATCACCGTCCCCACTTTCATCCTCTCCATTCCCGCCATAGCAACCCCTCCCAAAACAGCAGCCCAAACTTTTCCCTTTTCATCATTAGACCTCTCTCCTAGTTAAGCCCATAAGCTGCCAATTCAAAACTAAAAATTACAATTTCAAACCAAACCATTCCAGCCCCTCAATCAACTCATCACTTCTCATTTTCACTGTCCTTTCCTCACAAACTAACCTGTAACAGCTCTAGACTGACTCTCAAACCCAAGCCACCCTTCCTCACCAAATCACTCAAGCCACGGCAACCAGACCCAGCGCAGCCCCAAAACTTAACCATAACCGACCCAAGAATTAACAGAAATCCCAGCCAAAGAAACACCAAAATCGCAGCTCAATCAGGGTCTGTTTACAATCAAAAACAAATCAAAGTTTCCAGCCACATCTAATCCCAATCCTCGCAAACCTCCTGACTAAAATCACGCCCAAAAACTCAACTCCATAATAACCCAGAAAAGCCAGCATAACAACCCCTAAAAAATCCTGATTTTCTTCTTTTTTTGCAGACTATTGCTTGTGCGTGTATCACACGCGCTGCTAACCCAGACACTGTCCACCTTTCAGTGCGTGAACAAGCTTATGTTTGCAAAAAAAAAGAAATCCCCTTTCCGACCCCTAACGAGGTTGTCAATTCTGTTTTGGTTAGCGTTCCGCTCAGGATACCTGTGCCATGTATATATACATAATTCAAAAACAGGAATATAATATTAATCAAGTATATAATATCTATTGCTTTCATGAATTTCCAACTCATATTGTTTTGTTTTGATGCATGGTTGGTCTATGAACATTGAAAATCAGGAAACATTATGGCAAAATTTAAGAGCTTGATATCAAAACATAGGAAGATCAGGGTAAAAGAAGTGATGCTAGTGGTACAGCAAGCCTAACAAGCTTTACGTCATCAACGAAACAATACTAAGTAATGGCATGTCAAGATTGAAGCAGCCAATATATAAGCAAATTGTTAGATTTTTGTGGAGGAGATGAATGACAAGTTGATAACCCAACAAGAAGTTTTTTTTTTTCAAAGAAAAAAAAAATCAAACACAGAAATAAGCAACTAAAATAATCCATCAAATTAAAAATTACAAAACATAGCCATGAACACACTCCAAAGTCAAGTAGGATTTTGGTTTAAAAACGTAACAACCACCACAGCTTAGCTCAGAAAGACGCAAAGGAGAAAAATTTACATCTTGATGATTATGAAGCTCACCAAGCATTTTGCCTTGTATTTAAACCACATTGATTAACCTTTATCTTTTCACCTTGTTTTTGTCATTAGTTCTTGTTAGTGTGACAAGTACAGAATTTTTCCTGCAAAGCATTAGACCTGTTATTGACTCCATTTTCAGCTACTTCCTGATCATGAACAACAATGACCTTTTTGGGTGAAGAAGAAAGAGGCCATGCGTCATCATTTAACATTTCTTTTCTGGGTCATGAAAAAGTGAAGGACAGAAGCTGGAGTCCCTCATCAAGATTGTGTCCTTCTCTAATGTTTTAGAATTATAGTGCTTAACTGCTTGTTGCTACTTTGTTTTTTTCTTGCTACTTTGTTTTTTTCTTTAATGACCTATATTTAGTCATACAATTTATTATATATGGTATCGGAAGATCATCCATCTAAAGTGAGATTTATGAAATGAAGCACTAGTAATTCTATTATCTCTGTCTATGACATTCTAATACGTTGCACAGTACTACTAAGAAAAGCTAATCCTTTTCCAGTCACCAATTTTTTTGCTGCAACTCTGCACGTAATAATAATAATGATCTCTTATTTTTTTCTTTCTCCCCCCTTGTTTTCTTGTTTTTGATAAACCAATAATGCTATCTATTTAATTTAATGTCAAGTGGAGTGGTTTCTTGTCTATTGCAACCAGCTCATAAACCAAGTAGGATTTTGGTTTAGACATTTTTACAAACAGTTGACAAGCATCAATTAAACAAAAAAAAAACAGATGATTAAAGCTAAACTATACAGTTACAAGATACAGAATAAGAAATTACGCAACAACAATGGTGATAATAACAATCAAGATGTAATATGCGAAACGAGAAAAAGGAATAAATAAATAAAAATAAAAAAGAGAGGAAAGACAATGACATACAGTTCCGATAGCAAGAGCAACATCTTTGTTAGTGTGATGATCATCAATGTGAATATCAACAGTTGCTCTTACAGTTCATGAAATTAATCGAAATTTACGCAAAAAAATCTCACAACAATTAAAAAAAAAAATTGCCCTCACATGCACATAAAAAAAACTCATGCGAAGAAAGTTGCCAAGAGAGGGCATGAGTTGATTGAGAGGGCATAATATATTAACAAAACAAAGTGTTTTTCTTTTTCATCGCTATTGGAGAATATGGATGGGTATATATAAACGAAATGACTTCTCTTTGTAATTACTTATCTGAACGACACTCTTTTAATTCAATCACAAGAGATAATTTTCTGCTGTACAAGTTCAATTCCATGCAAATTAAGTCTATCATTGCATAATTTATGGTGATGTACTTATCATTTGGACTTAATTTTGTTAGTAATTTTTGGACTTTGAATTGAAGAGGAAATTGAGAAAAATGCTTAACCTGATTTAATTTGACTAAGTTCAAACAAATAGTCAAATTAGAAATCAATTAAGAGCGTGATTGAAGAAATAAATTGAGATTAAAAGCCAATTTGGTTTTAAAATGAAGAATTGAAGAGATTTGGACT
>Ga0307515_10017380_pt1 | contig 13105 bp, 8 predicted proteins | sample 17_EM_MG_FD_194513 | JGI IMG/M metagenome (GOLD analysis project Ga0307515, IMG submission 194513) | Populus trichocarpa ectomycorrhiza microbial communities from riparian zone in the Pacific Northwest, United States - 17_EM | ecosystem: Host-associated > Plants > Roots > Unclassified | place...
ACTAAAAATAAATGATCATGGTAATCAATGAGCTCAATTTTTAATCCATTAAACAAAATTAGATAAAAAAATATCTAAAAAAATTAATCCACGTCAACTTGAATTAACACGATAAATTTGTAACCCTAGTAATCATGACCCGGCTAAATCGAGTTATTTTGCCAAACTTATAGCTCAGGTAATGAGACCAAATCGCCCTTCATGAAAATAGTAATAGAAAAAAAAAATTAGGTGAAAAGATCAAAAAAACTCATTTATGCATGGTATGATTTTTCTGGTTTTAAGGGTGTCTTTTTATCATGTTTGAAAACGTGAAAAGACCACTGGTTACTTGTATTAAAAATTTGATATATATGTTGAATAAATCGATCATCTTATTATGTTTAAAAATTACGATAAACTTTAATGAGCAATGAGTGTTGTAGGTAAACAATGTTTTCGAAAGGGAGTGTTAATATTATTAGTTTTGGATGTAATGTGGATAGCCATCAACAACACTAGACATCTATGAAAGAGCAGAATCCATAGCCATGGGATACCAGTGATGTCTATCCTATACAATCTTCACAAGCAAAAAAGAAGACGGCGAGCAATAGCAAGTGGGAAACAAGACACCGTCCTGCGCCGAAATAAGTTCTCGGAAATTTAGATAGAAGAAGCTCAAAAGCACGTTGCTTTCTGTGTTTTCTAGTTATATTTTCATGGCGGGGTCATTGGATCTTTGCTTTTGGATTCCTTGGCAATTTTAAAGTGATCGATCCAACAGTGTTTCGGCCACGCTGACTAGTCACTGACTCGTGCTCTTGTCGGATTCTCCTTAGCCTTTATGCGTTACCAGGATGCCACGATTATTCCAGATTTCGTCTCGTCTGTTCTCCGAAATGATCGTTTCCAACTCTTTTCGTAGGCCAATGGAGAAGTTGTTCGACTCGATACTCAAATATAAAACCCAAAAATTAAAGGAATTGGAATGTCAAAAACAATCATGCAAAATGATGTATTTAGTATTGATGTAGTCTGTAAATAAATAATTTTTTTTTTCATATTGTAAAAATCTTTTCTACTAAAAATATTTATAAATATAAGTTTTTATTGTGTAGCATATTAAATCAAAGCCATGATAAATAGGCTCTTGTAGGGGCATTTTTAATGTTATTATAGGAATATTGACACTTTACACTTAATATGTGAGTGAGATTATTTTGTTTTTTGAATTAATTGTTTTAATTTTTATAATAAATTTTAATATTTATAAATTTTGGGATAAAATGATTATTCAATTTAATTTAAAATATAATTATTTCATTAACAATCATATAATTTTATTAACAATTATAATATTAAAAAACATAATATTTCATTATAATATTTTCAAGTCTACTAAAAATAGTTATTACACAGAACATATATAAAAACAAACATATTTCTCTTTTCTTAGTTTTTTCTTTTTATTTTTTTTTTAAATTTAAAAGGTTTGATTGTACATTGAAAATATTCTCCCCAAATGTAAAATAAATAAACACCTTAAACGATCTCTCTAACATTTATTACCCTCCTTGGCAAATATGTCTTTTCACGTGAGAGAGAAACTGTCGACTGTGGCTAAATTCATGGAACTAAAAGAGTAGAAGAGGGGGGCTCCCAATCAGAAGCTGGGATTTCTCTTTCTCGAATCGAGATTCAATTTTGGGCCTATCCAATCCATTGTTTCTCTTTTTCTATGAAATTTAGGCATGAAACAAGTGTAGCTTTCCGATGCAATTTTTATACCGGAATAGTCCCATCAGCCTCGGATAACGGATCCTTTATTCTTTTACACCGAAAAAGAATAATAATAATATATTATGCTCGTTGGAGGAGAAGGGCCACAATTTAAAGTTACCCCATCATATAGTTACTTGATCGGCATGAACCTCCCCCACTTCCACCCTCCCACCCACCGCACCCTCTCCTCCTCTTCCAAATAACCGTAGCTAACAAATCCATCTTGATTTGCGAGGCTGACGTGAAATCTAATTTGAATAGGTTTTTTTAAAAATAATTAATTTAAAAATTTATTAAATTAAACTCGATTCATCATTTTATAATTTGATTGAGTTAATTTTTTTTATATAAAATCATTTTATTTTAAAATTTTAAAACAATGTTTATTTTAATTTGATATAGTTTAATCCCATAAAAGCACAAGTCAAGTATAATAATTGATTATGCATGATACAATTTAATAATTATTAATCAATAATTAGGACAATAACCGTTTAAGCATGGTTTAAGAGGCATGCCCCACGTTAAAAAAAAAAAAAAAAGAGGCATGCCCCGTCATCAACACCATATCATCATCTAAACCTCATGTCAAGACTTTATTAGTGATGTTTTCATGATGTTATTAATTGAGCTTAGGAGACTAATTCACTTCATTAGTGATGTTTTCAATATGCCCTTCTATTCTTTTTTATCCACTTGGTCCCTCTACTTAAGGAAATCTTTTAATACGATCCTTCTATTCAACTCACTATTAATTCCCTGCATGTAAAGAAAAGGGCACTTATCTCTTTTATTTCAGGACACGTGTCAAATACTAGTGGTAATATGAGTGGAGATTTTATGGAGAAACCACACTAAGACATTTTTATGAGTACACGGACTAAATAAATAAAATAAAGTAGAGAGCCCATAGGAAGAAAATGTCAATATTACAGGGACCAGATATAATCCTTTAAGAAGTAGTATAAACCAGGGGCAGTTTGGGAAAAAGACAAACCTTCTGGAGCAAAAGTCAGTCCGGAAGCAAATCCTGTTCTCCCGGGCGTCTATAAATATGAAGAAAAGAGGCAATGGTTAGAGGGCGAAGGCCGAGGTGTTCATAAAAAGCCCTTTCCAAATGGGAGCTGCAGCCTTGCCCAGTAATGGAGAGATTGCAACTGTTACTGTTGCTACTCACCCTCTCGTACTTGGTCTACAGCCAGCAGCTCTTGTCGACAACGTGGCACATGTTGATTGGTCTTTGCTCGACCAAATCCCCGGTGACCGTGGCGGCTCAATGCCTGTACTCTCTTTTTTTTCAATCTCCTAACGTTTTTACTTGATTTTGGCTTCTTATTTCTTTCTTGGGTATGTCTTAATTTTGGCTTGTTTTGCTTTTTTAATGTATAATTTACTACTTTTTTAACAAAAAGATCGTTTCTTTTCTTGCTTTGTGTCCATACCCTTGGAGGCTTTTGATATATTTCGTGTCTGATTCTTGTCTTTTTTTCTTTTCGGGTCTATGTTATTTATAGACATTAAACACATGTACTGGTTTAGTTGACTCAATGAGTGATTTTTTTTAGTAGTTTCCTTCCTACTTGAAGTAGAACCTCTGTTTTATTACATTAACAATGGCAATATTGGTGAAAAAGGGACAGTGATGTTGTTGTTGGTCGTGTGATGAAAGGGGATTTAATAATGTGTTCTGGGTTATGTAGGTTGCAATTGAAGAGCTTGAGCATATATTAAAAGAGGTGAAGGCGCATAAGCTTGCTTCGCCGGATGAGCTATCTCCGATGAAGACGATGGCGGGTGGCAGTGTAGCGAATACTATCAGAGGACTGAGTGCAGGCTTTGGAGTCTCTTGTGGGATTATTGGGGCATGTGGGGATGATGAGCAAGGGAAGTTATTTGTGAGTAATATGAGTTTTAATGGAGTGAATCTTTCAAGATTAAGGATGAAGCAGGGACACACAGCTCAGGTGATCTTGATTTTTTTCTTTTTTAGTGCTTTTGCTGGGGTGATTCAATTCCTGAAAGCTAAATCTTGTCTGTAAACTATCTTGTGGCAGTGTGTTTGCATGGTTGATGAATTAGGTAATCGTACTATGCGACCCTGTCTCTCTAGTGCTGTCAAAGTTCAGGTGCATTATCCTTTGGATCTTTTGCGTGTCTAGTTTATTTAAGTTTTGGGTTGTTATCGATTTGGAGGGTTGACCTAGCTTTCTTATCTAGATGAGGCTTTTTCCAACCATTTTGTATTTTGTTCCTTTTCAGGCTGATGAATTGACCAAGGAGGATTTTAAAGGCTCCAAGGTTAGGCATCTTTCACTATTATTTAGTTCGTTGATCGATTCGAACCATCACCTTTGTTTTCTTCTCGTTTTTGTTTTTCCTTATCATTTTTATTTTTCCCAAGGTGGTCAAGTTGGACTAAAAACGAACTTCAATATAAAATATTCAAACAGTTGTTTATTTGAAGGCATTTTTTTTGCATAAATTTGCTTTCTCGTATCCAGGAAGGATTCATACTGCTTTGTTATTTCATATGGTTGCTTTTGAAGTATATTGTCACTTACTTTACCTGGGATGTTTCTAATATATCTTTATTATAGTGGTTGGTTCTGAGATATGCAATATTCAATTTGGAAGTTATTCAAGCAGCTATCCGGAATGCAAAGCAAGAGGGTCTTTTTGTCTCTTTGGATTTGGCGAGTTTCGAGGTATATTTTTTTACCAATTTTAGATCCAATTAAGGGAATGGTCAATTTTGGTTTCAAAATAATTTTAGCATCCAAATTATAATTGGCCATCCTTTTGGGAGAATGAAGTGTTCATAAACAATATGTTTTTTTTCCTTGCAACAAATGCGTTTGAGTATTATCATGTATTTTATTTGTGAGCGTAAAGTATGCCATTTCCATTTGACATCAGTCTGTTTTGATACTAATTCAACCAAATACTTTATGGTGTGGCCTCTATTAAATTGCTTGCTTCTTGCTAGATGGTTCGAAACTTTAGATCACCTCTTCTACAGTTACTGGAGTCAGGGGACATAGACCTCTGCTTTGCTAACGAGGATGAAGCAATGGAGTTGTTGAGGTAACCGTTGTTTGGTTATGTTCTTCACTTGGTATGCCGAGGTTACTTAATTTTAGAGTTTCACTTTTGCATACTGGAATTGCCCTAATGTTTCCTGGCAGTGGTTACTGATTTTCTTAAAATGGCTGCAGGGGCGAACAGACTACTGACCCTGAGGCTGCTGCAGAATTCTTGGCCAAACATTGCAACTGGGCTGTTGTGACTTTAGCTGCTGATGGTTGCATTGCAAGGCATGGAAAAGAGGTCAGTTTCTAGTTGTTGACATAGGCGTTTTCTTCTCACCAAAAGCTTAGCTCTATGAAGAAGTTTTCCCAATTGCTAAAAAAATTGCAGCTGTGATCCGATGCCTTCTCTTAAATTGTTGGGTTCTGCCTTTATGGACCTTAAAAATATTAGTGGAACATTGCCGCTTCTACACACCGTCAAATACATGTCCATTTTTGTGCAATAGAAGGAGCAATTAGCTATAAATGTTATGGATGCTGTTCTCAGCTTCCACCTCTGCCCTTTTTATTTGCACTGCCGCTGTGAAGTCTCTTCTTACTCCTGGCATTTTATTAAAATTTCTCAACATGTCAGATTGTTCGAGTTCCAGCCATCGGGGAAGCAAAGGCAACTGATGCCACTGGAGCAGGAGACCTCTTTGCAGGTGGGTTTTTATATGGATTGATCAAAGGCCTGTCATTGGAGGAATGCTGCCAAGTCGGTGCCTGTAGTGGTGGGTCTGTCATCCGCTCGCTTGGGGGTGAGGTTACCCCAGAGAATTGGCAGTGGATGTATAAGCAGATGCAGATCAAGGACCTCCCTCTTCCTGATATTCGCAATTGATGTCACACCTATCATAGGATTGATTCTTTTTTTTCTTTTTTTTCTTCTCTTTCCTCCCTCGTCAAGTACTGTAATTTCCCACCCTCTAAAAGGACGGAGGCAGCTTTAGTTTCCGTTAGGGCTAATTTTATGATTCCAAGACGAACCATTTCTCCGTGGATAACACAGCATTAAGCATGTTTCTAAGTTCAATAAAATGTTCGTTCAGATAAACTTGACTCATAAGCTTTCCTTTTCTCTTTATTGGTGGTATATTTAACAATGACGAGGACCTGGCACTGGGCGAATGCTTGTACATGTATTTCCTGGAGTAAATTATTATTTAGTTTCTGTGTCTTCAACTAAATATTTTGTTAGTCTCTTTGGTTAAAAAGCTCTTGATTGCACCCCCCTCCCGCTTACTTTATTTTATTTGTTTATAACTTAGCTTCTCGAAATAAATCTATCACGAGTGTGTTTAGAGTCATCGACAAACCATTGCTTGCCTGTGCAGATGTGCAAGCTCGGCTACAGTCTGCAGCACTGCTAAGCAAATGCTGCACAGCGCACAGCCTCTCTCTATTATCGAGTCCTTGAACTTTGAAGGGCACTTAATTGTAAAAGACAAGAAAGCCTTGAAGGCTGAGGGATCGATATTTTTATTTGATCAAGTAAATATCGATTTGACCTAATGTTGTGAAGTGAGATGAGAGGTTGGGGACTGTTTTTAGGTCACAAGAGGAACTAAGCCCAAAACGTTTCAACATAAAATGGGCCACAGAAAGGCCCATAACAATCCCATCTTCCCAAAATCACTCGTGGATTAGCCCCGAGCCCTCCTGCATCAACTTCAAGAGACTCCATCGATGGCCCGTTCTATTCAACGTTAAACACGGAGAGGGAGAGGGAGAGGGAGACCGAGTATGAGATCATAATTCATAAATGATAAGCACGCCAAGGCCAGCATAACATATGTTGCGCAAGTGATGCAAAGTTAAATTGCATGGGAAACGAGAATCCAACAAAAAGATGTCTTCCAGATCGCCTTTCATTTTTGAATAAATTCAGAATACACAAGCTAGAAAACATCCAAGACTAGGAAAGAGAAGCCGCTTGTTTCTTGCATCATCATATGTCCATTGGAGCCGCATCCTGATGAGCAGCAGCACCCTCCTCAGCAGCGGTGCCCTCCTCCTCAGCAGCACCAGCCTCCTCCTCAGCAGCACCAGCCTCCGTCTCTCCCACAATCTCAAATGCATTAATCAACTGTTGGACGGTTTCCTGATCCAGTATATGGAATGCTTCGTCAACTCCTACCACAGCAACCGTGCAGATGGAACTCTTTAATGTTTCTCCTTGCAAGGTTTCCCTAACTGCAATGAGAGCGTCCTTGATCAGATCATCCCTTGAAGAGTCCATAAAATTCTCAAATCTGCGTTCCAAGTATGTCTTTGCAGCTTGTGAGCGGGATCCTATTGCAAAGGCCTGGTATTCAAAGTAGTTCCCACTGGGGCAATTGTAATAGAGGTGAGCTCCAGATTCATCTGTGCCACCTACTAGCAGACCAACACCGTAAGGTCGTTTCCATGAACGTTGGGTACAGACCTGCCATTCAAATATGTATTACAGCTACAGATGAGTAGAGCACTAGCAGAATAGCATGGAAATATGGTACATACTTTATGATTCAAACACAGTAACGAGAAAACAAGCTACCCAGTGAAGCTACAATACTCTTGCTTTGACCATGTTGCATTCTGGAGATAAAAATTAAATCAACAATGCAAAGACAGCCAAAAGATTTCCCAGTTACAATTAAGTGAATAATCAAGCAATCATCAATCCTTTATATAATTGAGATTTATCTGTTGACCTCGTGTGGCAGATATAGAACTAGAATTATAATTAACTCCACCACAATGTCAGATCAACTAAAACATCACCTATTATGGTACAGTCATTATTATTTTTAATGAAAACTGTACCATTATTAAGAATAAGTAAAATATGCATATTATTTTAATATTACCATCACTTTTTTGAAGATAACCTTCTACAAGGATGGTTTCACAAGTATTGACTTCTCCAAGCTCATTAAGCTCGGTGAGCAAATAAAATCTCCTTGGTTAATCGGAAAAAAAGGGTGGATAGTTTCACAAGTTGAAACTCAATCTGAATTCCAAGATTTCAATGTTTCAAAAAGAATGTTTCGAAAATCAAAGGCATAAATCTGTGTTGTGTATTGACTGACATGTGAAGAATGGTGGAGAAGATGTCAATTTAAGTTGAACCTATAACTCAGACATGTTAAGGGAAAATCCACGACATCAAAGCTCAGTTATGTCACCCTTGAGTAGAAAGGGGTTGCAAAGGTTCAGTGCTGGTAGATTATACTTACATCCACCATCAGCATTGGGGGATTTTAATCCTTAAAAAGCACTTGATCATAAACACTCAACAAAGAACCCAATACAAATCCTTCAAGGGAAAGATAAAACAGACTAAAATAGAGAGATTAAAGAGACCTAATTTTCGTACTTAACACTAATTGCTGACCAAATTACTCCTTTACCAACACAAAGGTACATTCAGCTCGCTATTGTACTGGTAAAAGTAGCTTGCATTTATAATTCACAAAACAAAAACCCAACTTTCCCCCCAAAATTAGGTTCTAAAATCAACAATTATTCACTCAAATAACACATAACCAAAACCCTAAACCCCGCGATCTGAAAAATCAAGCAAAACCCAAAAAGAAAGTTAGGCCTTCTAAAAATAAGCAAACAAACCTGAGCCTTATCCGCAAGCTGAACGACGAGGCGACCAACAGGAAGAGGAGACTCGTAATTGAAACTGTAATTAATGCATTCAGTTCGCATGTACCGAGACAAAACACGGCCGTCAGCGGTGAGTCCAGCGATGGCGACACCGATATGGTCATCGACCTTAAAAATCTTCTTCTGGTGAGAGGAGAGTTCGGAGTTGGCTTTGTTAACGCATGCAAGAACCACGTGAGTCTTAGATCGGAGTCCAATCGCCGCTGATCCTTGCTTCACTGCCTCCATCGCGTACTCTACCTGGAACAATCGACCCGCAGGACTCCATGTGGTAACGTCTGTGTCGTATTGATTCCTGAACATTTTTTCAAGCTTTCACTCTCTTATCTTCGATTTGATGTGATGATGTCTAGTTTTCTTGGTGTGGGAGTATATAGGAGGGCTTCTTTTTTCTTTTTGGACAAGTCAGGAAGCAATGAGTTGAGGGTGAGCTGAGTCGATGAATCGAGGCAGGGTTCTTGCCGCGTTCTGATGAGCTCGAGGTTTTGACCCTGAAACGAAAAGTTGGGTATCTGGAATTGGAGGCCCAGTATGAGTCCAGTGTGAGTATAAGAACCACTGGGCTCATTGGAAAACGGGCCTATAGGGCTGGACAGATCCGCAACCAGCTTATTTTTTCAATCCAAGATGAATTGCCTGGGCCTTTAAAAATAGTTTATTAGATAGTCCAGTAATAGATGAATTGCTCTACGTGGTACCACCATGGCCCATGGAGGACTGCCGGGCATTGTTTTAAAACCCGGATAAGCTGGGATCCGGCAGGCCTGGAGTATGGACTAGTCTAGATTAAAAAAAAACTTAACCATCCCAGAGCTTTTAAGTTTTACAGCATTTTGCTTAGATTCCCTCAGAAAAAACTCCAATGCACACACATTAAAGGTGGTGAGCTTTTTGAGAACTCTACCAGAAACCAAACGTTGAAAAGGAATGAGTTGGTGGTCGCTCGAGTCTTAAAAGCAGCACCGAGTGAAGTATATAAATCTCTGTTTGAGAGTTCGGTCCTAGAAGTTAGTTAATATTTAAAAATTAATTCTTAGAATTATTTTTTTAATGTTTTTTTTATAATTTTGATGTACTGACATTAAAAATAAATTTAAAAAAATAAAAAATATATTATTTTAATTTATTTATAAGCTATAAACACAGAAAAAAGAAAAGGAAAACAAATTAAAAAAAAGATGAACAAGATTTACCCTAAAAGCTGTCCACCTTAAACTGAATCTACTTTATTAGATTCACAAGTCAGTTGAATTTCTGCTCAAGCTAGCATGGTGACAGCATGTGAAAGTGTTGACTAGTTGGTAGTCACAATTGACTCGACATACTTTCCCTTCTTGTTGTTGTTGTGGTTGTGGGAGGGGCAAATTGGAAGAAAACAATTAAGATCAAATTTTATTTTTTAAAGAGTTAAGAATATAATTTATTAAACAAAGAGCGTTGGAAAAAACAATTCTTTACAGTGCCTGTCAGACCTCCTAATTCCGCCCCTGGTTGTGAGGGAAAAAGTTGCAGTAGCATCGTTACCTTTGGGCGTTGGAAACAACTCAAACAAGGCATTTGCTTGGGCTTATATAAAGAGAGAAGGACAGCCATGCATGCAGGTGCGGGGATAGAAGGCAAAGGAAAAACCAGTTTGATTTTAAGGATATTTAAGATTTATATAATCATTAATTTTAAAATTTATGAAATTAATTAAAATATATATAAGTTAGTCCGAACATCTATATTAATAAATAAAAAAAACAAAGAAAAAGGAATTCAGGTTTACCTTATCTAAAAGCATGGGAAACACATGTAAAAAATCTAAATTATCTAAGATTATTTTGAGTTTTGAGTTAAATTCAATTTAGTTTTTATTTATTTTATTGGAGTAATATTATAAAAATAGGCTATTCCTTTCAATTTTAGTCTATCATTTAGTTTTATTTTTTCTTTCATCATAGTTATTAAACTCGATCTCATTAAATAACTTAACCCAAAATTCAATTAATCTAATCCCCTATATAGGCTAGGTTTTAAAGAAAAATCAATCTAGAGTTGTTTGATCAAGTGGATTATTATGTAATCTAATTGAACCGGTTAAAATCTAAATTTTTTTCTAGAAAGATACTTAAAATAATGTTATTTTGATTTTAAAAAAAAAAACAAAATTGATTGACTATAGTCAATTTATCTTAATCATGACCCGAATCTTTAGCCAAGTCAAGTTTAATAATTTTAGTTTTGAAAATACATATCATATTTTTAAATTATCATCTATAATTAAAATTAACAAAAATAACGGTCTTTAAAAAAAAAGATTTGAGGTACTAGAATTAAAAAAAAAGAGTTAAATTTAGTTTAACTCAAAATCTAGAAGTAATTTTTTATTTTTTTAGCCTATAAAAAAACAAAGAATTTTAGTCAATACTTTCGGGCGTCGTTATAAAACGTTGATTTTCATAAAGAAAGAAAGAAAGAAGTAAAGCCATAATAATTTGGTGGGTCATAATCATCATGTGTATTGTAATTAGTTCATGTTCTTTGGCAATGCCACTTCTTAACGATTTCATTAAAATAAATATCTTGGAGTAATTAAGTGTTGAAAAATGAGAAGGTAGGGCAGAGCTATTCATAATCGGAGATGCTCTTCGAGTTAAGTGATCAAAGCTCTTGATCATGTCTTTTAGCATAACTTGAAAGAAAAGGGAAGCGTTGAGATATGCAAAATGTTGGTGAAAACGACAGTAAAATTATTCGTTAGCTTTCACCTAATGATTGTTCGATACTTGGATTTATTTCCAGACCCACTTGGAGCCAGCTATGCCCGAGCTGTTGATCATTATAAGTTCATGTGTCTGCAATTTTAGACACCCAATAGTTCATGAACTAGCTTGTTATTTGATTTCAAATCATTAGGAACACCGAGCATATGGCCTGCCGCTAGGAAAAGTCGCCTAATACACTTGTCTGGTCGGGGTGCCGAGTAATCTTGGAGGGTGCTGTAGTTTTATAAGTTTTTGAATTATTTTATAATTGATTTTTTCTGTTTTGAATTATTTTATATATATTATTGTTAAAAATAAATTTTAAAAAATAAAAATATATATTATTTTGATATATTTTATAAAAAAATAACACGTTAAAATTAAAATATAATTCTTCCCAGTATCTCCAACACGATCTTGGTCCCGAGTCACCTCCGATCCAACTGCTGTCCCATGTGAAGGGCCCTGGTTTTCGAATTGATTGAACGTTGAGACGTGTAGTATAATTGCTAACGGAATCTGCAATTGTTATAAATAAAGCAAGAATATGAATAACAATTGTCAATAATGTGTGGAAGGAATATTTATATAATGGCATTTATTTATTAGATTTTAATTATTTTTTTCATTCATTTGTTCTCGAACTAGTTTACACATCAATTAAAATTAAATATTTTTTAGAAAATTTTAATAGCATAGATCTACGTTGATATGGTATATTTAAAAATAACAAAGTTACTTGTTCCATAAATCCAATCCAATAAATTCTTCAGAAATAAACGGGGTTCATAGGAAATCTAACACCAATTATGTATAAGCATATTTTTAATTTTTAATTTTTTTTACAAGCATGTTTCTTGAATAATTTATCCTTTACAATGATTTTTCTTTTTAGATTTTTCCTCTAACTATTTATATTTAATCATGCATTACGGTTATACAAGACTTAATATTTATTTTTTGTTTTATATGTTAATTATTTATATTTTGTATCAAATCTACTAGGAAAAAGAATTATTCCCTCCACCCTAGACGTGATATTACATGAGAAGTCTAGGATGGAGGGAATAATTAACATACATCAACATGAGAAGTCTATTTAAAATTATCATAAAATCTATTTAGAATTGTAATAGCAATTACAGTTTAAAATATTTTTTATTTAGAAATATATTAAAATAATATTTTTTATATTTTTAAAATTAGCATATCAAAATAATCTGAAAATATAAAAAGTAATTTTTAACAAAACAAAATTTTTTTAAATTTTTTAAGAAAACATAGTTTTAACTGTACGGAGCTGAGATGGAAAGGAGGAGATAAAACTCATCTCAAATCCATATAATCACGATCCTTATATGCATTCAAATAAATAAAATTTTAAAATACCAACTTCAATACTTGACTTCAAAAACCAGATGAGGTGGCAAGCTCCATTAACCACAAAATCAATTCCTTAAAATTAATTATCCAGTTACTAAATTATTTAAGACTTTGCCTGATAATATTTATTTTTTAACTTATTTTTTATATATTTTTTTATGTTTTTATATATTTATATAAAAAATAATATTATTTTAATATATATTTGATCGAAAAATTCTCAAACACACCGCAATGTTTAACTCGACTTGTTTGAATAATCAAAATTGCCAACAAACTTGAATACCAAACCCTAGGCTGTCCCCGACCGAGAAGGTACGGCAGTGAACTCATTGGTCGATCACATTGAAAAATCGAGCATCTCTAACTGGAATTTGATGATTGGAATTGATTGTTTGTACTAGGTATTAGGCTTGAAAATGATCCAAAAATCAAACTCATCGCCCATCCCTTCTGTACATTGAAAAACATATTAATATTTCC
>Ga0307515_10017381_pt1 | contig 13105 bp, 16 predicted proteins | sample 17_EM_MG_FD_194513 | JGI IMG/M metagenome (GOLD analysis project Ga0307515, IMG submission 194513) | Populus trichocarpa ectomycorrhiza microbial communities from riparian zone in the Pacific Northwest, United States - 17_EM | ecosystem: Host-associated > Plants > Roots > Unclassified | place...
CGTGCGCACAACCGCTGTTGCGATGAATCATGATGCTGTCAGGGACAACGTTGAGCACTTTCATCTTCTCGATCAGAGATAAGATCTTCTCGAGCAGATCCGGTTCATTCTCGTTGGTGACATGTTTGATTAGCATCGCGAAGGTGGCAGAGTTTGGGCAGAAGGAACGAGAGGGAGAGGGTCCATTCCAGGGTGTCTCCTGTTACCGCGCCCATCCCATTCGATCCATTTTTACCCTTGTCGCGGCCGACCGATGGTCCGGTTGAGTTCCCACGAACTTGGAAGCGTTTGGGAGCGCACCGAAGCGCGTGGAAGCACTTCAGTGGGAGTGCACCGAAGCTAGTGAGCGACCGCAACTGCATGTTTCGTCGGCGGGTCCCGGCATGCAGGAACAGAGCGAATCAATCCGAAAAACGCGGCTCTGGGGTACACACACGAGTCTATGTAATGTGTAGAATATGACAACCGGTTTGAAGGAGGGTCATATATTTTTGGCCTTTGCGGCATTGGAACTCGGGCTCAACGTGCGACATGATCAAGATAGAATCGGGGCCCGTTACCATATTTGGGCCCAAAAGTTTTGCTATCTCGACCCGAAACAGTGGAGTGCAGACCCTCACCAAAACACCAGACATCCGTCCCAGCCTCAATTCAGAGGTGCCCTCCCCCTGAACTTCTCCCCCCTCCTCCCTCCTCCCTCCCTCTGAATTGAATCCAGCCTAGGAAAGGATATGTTTATTTCTCAGTAATGATTATAGCTCGACATAAATACTGATTTGTAAACCTATGCCAGTGTGACGCGGGTGTGACGGGGCGGGAAGAAACCTTCAGGAAAACCGGCAGGTGGTTTTCGGACCTTGCCGGAGGGGAAACCATCCTGTTGGTTTTGAGATCCGTGGACTTGACCAGGCCCTTACTGTGCTTGAGCGGTTGCCGGTCACCCCTCCCTAATCCGGTCTTATCAGCCGTAAATATGCCGACCATCCTTTCCTGATGCTCACCCACCAGCCGTCAACTCCGTGACGACGCCAGCTACTGTTTGGGCTCGACACTGTTTCCGCGCCGCCAAGTATTCATCAAGGAGTGCGGCATTGCGCGAGACCGAAGCCGCCTACGACAGGCACAGAACCAATAATGGTCGTCATGGCCTGGCTTACGACCATCCTGTTGTGGGGCCCGGGCGGGATGCTGGGATAAAATGGAACGAAAATAGGTGTTGGATGCCTGCCCGACCGCTCGACGAGACACACCGGATCGGGCTTATCTCCTTTTTTGTACCTACTTGGTATACCCGTCGGTTAGGCGTAAACAGGAACTTTTGTCCCCTCGTCAACGGCTGGGTCAACCGAGCGATTTTATTTGTCCTTGGGAATGGTATGTAAAGAGGCTCGGGGGACAGGAAAGTTATTATCGATCTTCCCCTCACTCACTCTCTCTCTCTTGTCTATCTCTTGCTTTTTTTCGTCTCTACAGCGTTTCCTTGCTACTCTGCACATTCTTTATCAGCCGCACACTCGTTCTGCCTAAGACATGCGGAAAGCTCTTTTCACCACCATTGCTGCTTCGATCACCCTTGCCAGGGCCCACTGCGGTATTTTCCTAACCCCAAGTTTAATCTTATCGTACTCACCTTTCTTCAAGGTTTTTTCCACGAATCGATGTGGGGGGCATGGGTCGGAGTCGACGACATTGGCAAAGACAAATATAGCTACGACAACAGGCCGAATGCTCCCCTCCAGGAGTACCCTTTCAGTAACAACGGCAGTGTGTCATCGGTTAGTACTGCTAAACTCTCCGTACTGACGATCAGGACTGACCTTTCCCACAGCCTCAGTGGTGGTGGGTGAGTGTTTATTGTTCCATCATATCGCGCCAGTTCCAGACACTAACCACACCCCCGCGATCAGCACAACCATCTCGACTTCCCTCCTCCCGCTAACGCCTTCTTCGAACTCCCCGCCGGTGGCACTGCTAAGGCCCAGGTGGCTTGCCACATTGCGTACACCGACATGTGGGATGAGAGTAAGCGGGGGAAACGGATTTCCTTTAACGGACTCGCTTGCGACTATAAGAGCGATACCGATTATGGCGCACTTCATGTAAGTTTATTTCACACTCTGATAGACGTAGTGATGGCTGACCTCCCATCCTTTTGTGCAACAGCGTACGTTGTGCAATATCTCCTATTTATCGTCCAGATTGACCTGACCCCTTGATGTTTTTTTTAGTCCCCGTGAGTCTCCGTGCAGCTTCGTTGGAATGACGAAGAACCGCTAACCCTTTTTCTCTTAGCAACATCAGGGCGTGAATGGCGCGAGGGGTTGTGCCCTCTCCATTGTCTACAAATCTGATCCAGGGAGCGTCAAGCCTGAAGATCTTGCCATTTTCACCGTCAACCACAGATGTGTTTGGGAACTCAATGTCAACTTCCAGGTCCCCAAGGAAATGCCTCCCTGCCCCGAAGGTGGCTGCATCTGTGCCTACCATTGGATCCCCGCGGGCGGTGGTTCTCCGCAGAGTCAGTAGATCCCAGAGAGTTGCACGTGAAACATACTCATCCGATTCACAGTGTACATGAACATGTTCAAGTGCAAGGTCACCGGCTCGACTTCCAACGCTTCCATCCAGAAGCCAGTGGTTGCCAAATGGTAACGTCAGAATCGCGTTTGGTCTTTTAACGTCGTACTCACCCACGTGCGCAGGTGCATCGACGATCCTTCCAAGTGCAACCAGGGCGCCCAACAGCCTTTGTACTGGCGCCAGACAGATGGTAACACTGTGGCTGAGAGTGAAAAAAGTGGGTATCCGAATATATATGAAGACCCCGCCTATCTCGAGTAAGCCCTTCGATCCCGACGACTGTGAACACTCTTCTGACGCTAGATCTCAGCTTGATGGGTTTCTTCGATGGTGCCCAGAACAACATCTTCGAAAAGCGTGACAGCAACCCTGCCCCCAAGGTCAACCTGGTCAATGGAAGTGGGGGTGATGGCGGGAACTCTTTGGAGCCTTCCTCTTCCTCGTCTTCCTCTTCGGAACCTTCCCCTTCCTCGTCGCCCCCTTCGGAACCTTCTCCTTCCTCATCGCCCTCTCCTTCCTCGTCTTCCTCTCCGGCCCCCGCTCAGCCCTCGAGGTAATTTTCTTATTGACTATTTCTATCACCAATTGCTAAGCGCTGAACTTTGTAGCCCCGGAAAAACGAAATGTGAGGACAAGAAGAACAAGAAGCGTCGGGAGGTCTTTCCTAAGCACTTCAAGCGCGAGCGTCACCATGGTCGTGAACACATCCACTAGGGAGCTCAACACCATTAGGGTGTGTTCGCAGCCGTGCTGGTCACACCCAAGCAAAAAACCTTTCCCCTCGACACTCTCCGTTCCATTCATTTCCCTTCCGCGCATAAATTATGTTGACTGGCGCGTCGTTGTTATGACTTTGATCCTCTGACCTTTGGTCGATTTTTCTCCCTACCACCCATTCCCACCCCCCTTCTATACCCGGATTCAGTCCGTCAGTTGCGCCTGATCCTTCCCAACCCTCTCTCATTTCCCACGGCGACGTGTCCTCTCCCTCCTGCATCGGCGATGTTTCACAGACCGTATTCCCTCACCCCCACGACAAACATTCATGACCTGTCATGTGATATGCGATTCAAAGGAGTTTCTTTTGGAGGAGAGGAGACTGGAAGTCGCCCGTTACCCTTTATTTATATTGTCGGTCCCTTAAAAACGATGCAGACCTCTTCAGAGCAGCCTCATTTCGAATTTCCCGATTCTTGTTTGTATATTTTATACCGATAAGAATATTTGAATGGTTGCTGCATCCCACCATACGAGCTACGCGCAAACGTTTCAAGGTATATCGATTCCGCGATTCAAATTGGATTAGGATTTCTATGCCTCCGCTTCCAATAGGATCTCCGCGCGGAGTTGACGGACAAGATCTACGGTGCACTCTCTAAAGCTTCGATATTCACTCCCAAATCCCTCGTCGCGGGGGTCCCATCTAATGAGATGTTCTTGAACGGAGGTATTCCCTCTCTGGGAGGGAGAACCTCCTCAGCCCACTCCGGGGAACAAGTCGCGTACCTCCCGTTTGAGGGGGGCCCAGAAGAATGTAATCTTAGAGCGGCTTCGACGTGTGCGAGTGCTACGTCTCTGACATCTGCCCAGAGCGGAGCGAGAGGGTCAGGGAGTTTGGATGAACGGTATTCGTCACGGACGATGTTTCTGATTTGACCGTTGGAGTGGTTCAGAGAGGCGATTCCGGATGGGCCGAGAGGGTGCATCAGTAAGGACAGAACACTGTTAGGTCGAAGGTGCTCCCGTTCGGCGGAATCGTTGGCCTGGTGTGTTTCTCGTGCGCGGGATAGCTGGGATCGCTTGGGAAAATGATCGGGAATGTAAGCGATCACTTGATAACCTACCGTCACGAAGGAACCCACTCACAGTTGCAACTAGAGAAGCGCCGACTGCGGTCGGCACGAACCTTGCTTGCACAAGGCTGAGTGATCGTCTGGGTGCACGCATACAGATCAACAATTTGACTTGGAACTTATTTCCTGCCACCAGAGCTTCATTGCATCGTCCAGACCCTACAACCTCTCAAGATTTCATCGATTCATCATCCAATAACAACTCCGGCTTGTGTGCCTCCAATCAAATCTGCCATCAAACTCTCGCAACGGTGAAACTGTGTCTGGTGTGGGTATGGCGACGAACAATAAAAATCTATCTACCTATCTTCCCATTGATTATTCCCAGGACCTTCATGGTCCGGGTCTTAGCGACTTTTTTAGGACATGCTCTCCGCCAAAAACCTTATTTCATATTTTCCGTGTGAATATACCGTATCCGCAGGTAAGCGCACAATGAAGGGCAGTAGCCGTTTACGCAGGAGGGCCCGTAGAAGCAACACCGAACGCGCCGACCTTCTCATCCGGATTTCATTCGGCTCAATTCAAGGTGTCAGCTGTGCAGCAATCCTGCGCTGAGGCCTTGCGTACCGGTACCTCTCCTTCAATCCATTCCAGCCCTCAAGGCCTCACTCATCCCGGAATGGGACGCCGTTGTTCTTGAACGTCCATCTATGCACTTGGGCAGGACCGATCAGGTCAACGGAGCAAGATAAAAAGCGGGAGCCAGGAACTAAAGCGGTCTTAAGATCAGGAAGGGGTTCGTGCAGCAGGGTCGGGGCTCGGACCCCTCTTGAGTTGTTTCTATCGTAGTCGCAAACCTTGGCCAATGATATGTCCGGTCCATATAGATCACTCTTTTTTAAAATTTATCTCACTGGGGTTTCTCTTGAGTAAACGAATTTATAAGTAAACGAGTATGATCCCCTACTAGAGTGCTCGCTGCTCGCTCCTAAGTACTTACTGCCGGCGCTGCGATGTTGGGAGGTAATCACGGTCCCGGGATTTGCCGCTCGCCGGTCGTACTCCAGTTGGCGTGGGATTCCGCACACGGTGAGAGTGAGTGCCGTATGCCGTGCGACCGCCGGACGATCATCGGATCACGCGGCATGTTAGTGCCGATGCAGAGATGTTGCGATGTTGGGGAAACCGGGATAATTTAGGGGGTGGAGAAACCTTGCAAGCAAGGTAACTGCCGCAAATGTTTCGATACGGGGTCCACATCAGCCCAAGCTTCCAATTCTGCAAACTTCTTTCCAGCTCTGTACGCAACGAAAGGATCACCCGCTTCATGCGTTATCGGATTCCAATCATCCGCGGTATAGAGACAAAAATCTGGACATCTGTCAACTCACACTCGCACAATGAATGATCAGATCGACGTCTTTCGCGAGGTCATCGAATGCTCCAACGGCATCAAGATCTCCAGTAACGACGACCTCCAGCAGATCCTTGAATCACGACCGCCTTTCTGCAAAATCCTTAGCCTTAAATTCCGATCTCACAGTCACCGCGACCACGATCCCGCGTTCGAGCAGATCGACGATATGTGCACCCAGGAAACCTGTCCCTCCCGTGACGAGAATGCGGCTGCGTTTTTAGGAGGTTATTTGTATTTAGTTATAGCGAGTCTAAATCGTATTCGTTGGGGCCAGACCTTGGTTTGGTTGACATGGTAGATGGGGAAGAGTGATGAAACGTTCAATGGATTATGAAATATGAGGCGGAAGCGGAGGGAAAACCACTGATCGAGAACGGAATGGAATCGGAATTGGGGGGGGGGGTTGTGGAGCTCCTTTGACAGATGCCCACGACGTCTCTGCGATTGCATTAAACTCTTTGCCAAAGGGTCCCGAAAGTCCCATGCTCCTTCAACTCATCTTACCACCATTCTGCACCCCTGAATCCGGGGCACTCTGCACAATTAAATACACGCTCTGGAAGGCAGTGTCACGATTTCACCCGATGGCCGGATCGCAGGGGTGCCATCGAAACCTGTACTGTTCGCGAGAGGGAGGTCCTTCCCGCCTAACCTAAACCGTCAATCACCTGAGGAATGCCATACAGGCTTGCTCCACGGCGTCTTGACATCGAACAGCCACCGACCACGTCCCACTGAGGCTCATCTGGATATCATTCCGATCTCTCCTGATCATGGGCTCGCGGGGTATGGAGATAACCCACGTTAAAAAGCTTAAAAAATCGACTTCGAAGCGGGTTTGGACCATGGATTGCCGTCCACAGGTTTGACCTCGACCGAGTGGGTGTTGTAACCGCGCCTGATTCACCGGCAGTCTCCCCCCGATCGACGTCCGGCCCCACTGGTGACACGATCGATCAACACGTGGACGCACCCGGAACCAGCGGGCCGCTCCCCGGACCCCACCCTTCGCTGGAATCGTTGAGAAGGGCTGCTTCAGCTGAAACAGAGATTTGGGGTTGTCGAATCAAACGGTTCACGGAGATTTCCATACGTGGGGTGATAATCATTCACCCGAATAATTGGCACACCATGGGGTAAGAAGCAAAACCACGAGGCCTTGAGGCCCTGAGGGATCACATGATGCGCCATGATGCACTCCATGACAGAACTCCGGCACTCGATCGGCCAACCGTGGCTGAAAATGAATGGCGGGCATTTCTATCTTCGCTCCACCGTATGCAATTCAAAATTGGGGCATGGGTAACGGGTTGGCTGTACACATGGCAACAGATAGAAAATGAGAGGTGGGCACGAGAGGACACCTGGGGTGCTATGTATGGTTGCGGAGGGTGAGCGTGAAAATCGGACATTAATCCGGTATTGTACAACAGACGATAACGAACAACCACTAGGAAAACACTGCAAATAAGCCAAGGTTCGCGTATATACTCGACCAGTACAGTTGTGAGGGTATCAAGTGGAGGTGTAACCAAGCATAATGAAGTTATGAGACAGTCCGAACGAAAGGGAAAATCTACAACATAAACGTTAGAAGGTGAATGGGGTGCGGAGTGAGTCGAAGGACTCCATGCACTCCCCACGGTGGGCGTCGCGCGCCCCGTCATAGGGTCCTACAGCGCGTTCGCTTGTGGACACGGACAATCTTCAAGATTTTTTGAACATTTCAACAACGTCCGTGCGTCGCTTGATGGACGTATGGGCCTGCCCAAGTACGTTGGTACCCTCCGTGGGGCGTGGAAATCGTAGCTCGATGTTAACCCTCTTGTCCAAAGTCGGGGGGACTGGGACATCCCGAACTTCGTGTTTAGGGTGAACGTATGACTGACGTTGGCGGGAGGAAGAGGTGGAGCCGACGGAGAGAATATTGGAGGAGTGTGTTGCGTGCGGAGCGTGGAAAATCGAATTGGCAGGCTGGTATTCGAGCTGTGGCGAGGGGAAGGGGTATTCGAATCGCGAAGAGGGGTCCAACGGCGTGCCGATGATCGCAGAAGGGGAATGTAACTTGACGTTCGCTAACGGAAAGGCCATGCCATTGGAACTCTCTGACATCGTCGCAACATAGTCTGCCATCTAAACAAAACAATGTCAGAAAACGAGTTGTGCGACGTGAGGGAGGGGATCAAAACGACGAACAACGATTGATACCGGAGTGGAAGCCTTTTCGCGTTCTTGGAGGTTTTTCGGTGAAGCGAGGTCGTTGGGCGAAGGGCTGGGGTTGTCTGGAACGGTGGTGCTGTCGTCCAGACGAATCATCGACGTTATATGGACTGCGAGGTGGTGACCAGCAGGTCACCGTGACTGCTAAGGCGAGGTGCTATGGAATGTGGGATTTGGCACTTACTCATCACTACATAAACGGATCTAAAGTCGGCCCGCCTCCGATCCCTTAGCACCTTTCCGAATCGCGATTTGCCGTCACCTGGTTTACCCCCTTCATATAATACACAGGACGTAGAGCTTAAGCTTAAATCCTTATTCCCGTACACGCGCGACCGCCCCCCCCCCGGGCCCTGGCTCCTCTCCCTTCGCGTTACATCGAAGCTTCTTCTCAGTGACAGCCCCAGCGTGGGTGCCTGTCATTGCTTTTCTGGATCTGCGGATCTGCCTGGGTAAATGTTTCCGCGACAGCACGAAATGTTTTTGGCCCCGCTATCTTTCAATAGAACGCGGCTTCTGCGACTTGAACTCAATCCGCCATGCTCGACGCAAAGTTCTCGACCTACTTGCGTCCGTCGTATTGGGCTTTAGAACCAGAGCCGTCGACATACGCCCCTTCGAGTAAATGGAGCAACAAGGATATGGACCCCGTGCCTCCCGGACAAAGGACGTGGTCCACTTGGAATTACGTCGCGTACTGGATGAGTGACGCTGCGAACGTTCCCGTCTATGAGCTTGCGAGCTCAATGATTGCCATCGGACTGAGTTGGTACGTGTCACTCTCTTTTGCCTTACAGATGAGGGAAAGAAGCTGAACTTGGGGTTTTCAAGGCGACAGGCTCTTCCGGCGATAGCTCTCGGACACCTGATCATCGCTTTCGTCGTCGTCCTCAACGGAACCATTGGAGCAAGACTTCATATCGCCTTCCCTGTCCTTAACAGGTCTTCTTTCGGATTCTGGTTTAGCTATTTCAGTGTTATATCCCGAGTTGTTCTTTCCATGTTCTGGTATGGTATCCAGACCTTCACTGGTACGTGCGCGCGACAACTCGCATTGGGAGCTTTTTTTCCGCTTATCTCTCCGAACAGGTTCCCAGTGCATTGAACAGGTGAAATTTCATCACGAGACATCAGAAACTCCCAATGATACTGATCTTATGTGCAATAGATGCTGAAAGCGATCTGGCCAAACCTCCGAACCCGTGTTCCAAACCACCTTCCAGAAAGCGCAAACATCACAACGTTAGGTATAGATCTTCGGACGCCGGACGCTTCTGATCTTCCCAACGGTCAACTAAAACCATCACCAACAGGAATCATGTGCTACTTCATCTACTGGACGATCCAATTCCCCTTCATGCTCATCTCGCCACAAAAGATCCGGTGGTTATTCCTCATCAAAGCGCTTATCGTCCCACCCTCTTGGCTCGCTTTGCTAATTTGGGCATTCGTTAAAGTCCCTTCATCTAGGGGTCTTTTCACCCTGCACGCCGCCGCTACCGGGAGCAGCTTTTCTTGGGCGTATTTGACGGCGTTGAATGCGTCGCTTGGGTTTTACGCGACTCTGGCTGTGAACATTCCAGATTTTACGGTGGGGGCTCCCGAAGTTCACTCTTGCCGAGGTTTCTCTGGATACTAATTGATGTACCTCCCCCTCCCCCCTCTCCTTAGCGATACGCGAAAAATGAGAGATCGTGAGAGGCTTATTTTCCGCTACGAAGTAAACGAGAGGAAGGCACTGATGCAGGGGGTTGTGAAGGCAATACGTTCAACTCGCCGTTATCCCAATCGCGTTCACGTTTTTCGGTTTCGTCGGTATCGCGGTCACCAGCGCAGGGATAATCCTTTACGACGGACAAGTTCTATGGAACCCGCTAAATCTCATTGATCAATGGACGAACCGACCCGCTGCGTTTTTCATGTCCTTCTCTTTTGCCCTGGCTACTCTAGGAACGAACATGTAAGTTCCTTATCTTCGGTTGCGAGTTTCGGCAAGGATTTGCCGACTACTGGCCGGGTAACACTGAAACGGTGAAACCGTAGTTCCGCAAATTCACTGAGCGCGGCGAACGATATGACCGTTCTCCTGCCTAGGTACATCAATATCAGGCGAGGACAGATCATTTGTGCATTTTTGGGTGGATGGGCTCTTTGTCCGTGGGAGATCCTCGCTAGGTGGGTGCATCAATGATTTGTTTCACCGATCCCGTGCGGGCTCAGCCTATGATACTTTACGCTTAGCGTCCAGGGGTTCCTAACTTTCATGAGCGGGTACACCGTGTTCTTGGGACCCTTCGCGGGGATCATGATCGCGGATTACTATATCGTGCACAAATGTAGGGTTGATGTTCCTGCGATGTACGACCCGAACGGGAGGTACCGATACACTTATGGCGTCGTAAGTCTCTTCCCACCCACCCAACCGAATGCCACTTTACTCACCCCACACCTCCACTTTCCGCACAGAACTGGCGAGCAGCTCTGGCGATGATCATCGCGGTACCACCTCTCCTCCCAGGTCTCATCAACTCTATCAACCCGAAGATCTACATCGGCGGAGCGTCGTACCTCTTCAACATCGCTTGGTTGTTTGGGTTCTTCGTCGCTTCGGGAGTGTACACCGCCACTTCGTTGATGTTCCCGGCCAAAGAGACGTTCTTGATGGATGATGAGGTCAAGGATTTGCGTGAGGAGTGGGTTGGTGAGGCTGAGGCCGAGGTTGAGAAGGAGAAGTCTGATAGTGTGACTTAAGCGTTGGGGGATATTTGGGTGCTTTGGTCGGATGATGTCGCGAGGAATGACTGAGTATTGGAAGAAACTCTCCCTAGTAAACGTAGACCGGGATAAGATGCCCAGGTGTCGAAAATATTGATCACAGGGTGTGCGAGGACAAAAAATGAACGAACAACAAACACACAGTGAGAGGTACATACCGGCTCGCAACAGACTAAGTTTAAGCCAACAGCCACAAGCTAACTCCGTCCCTTGAACAAAACCTCACGTTCTCCCTAGGTGCTGCTTGTATGCAAGTCCATGATACGGACTTCTCCCCTCCCGGTCCCGAAAAAAAGGGGATTGTGGTGAGCCTCCGTAAGCCGGGATGGGTTTTGTTCCGTTCCATTTGGGAGAGGTCGGTACTTAGCCATTTGCGCTGGAGTCTTCCATGGGTTCTGGGATTCCTTTATCGAGGTTGAAAATCACAGTGTCTCCGGATCCGTGTATCTTGCGTAGCCCGCCAGAATCACCCGTAACAAAAGTCCAAAGAATCCGCGCATAATCTAGTTCAGGTTGTGCGACCGGTGGATCCCCCAGCCGAGTAGGAGGTGCGGTCGAGGTTGTCGAGGGTAATGAGAATTGGACAAAACAACTGGACGACGAGGAAAACCGTATTGAGTACTCCCGTGGCATAGGTATCAGATGAAAGAATACCCTCAGAGTCCGGCCGTGGGACGTAACACTCGAGTTTGACCTCTAACCAATGTGCGGAGACCGTTCATTCGAATCGGATATGGAGGAGAGGTTGGTTGAGAAGATCACGACGCGTGACGCAACGCAATCTGAGCCACCCAGTTACGGCCGGGACGCGAGCAGAAACCGACATTTCGAAGACCACACAGGAGGGGGGTTTGGACGAAGTTGGCGATGCAGGATACTGCGCCAGAGTCCCTACGGTGAGGTTTCCAGCCCTCTTACAGCACTGTTTACGGAATGGCGCTGCTGTGATCCGAAAGCCGAGCGGTATCTGAACCTTTCTGAATTGAAGGCCGTTCTACGAAGAAGGCGAGGATTCCCGGTGCGGTCTGTGCTTTGCTGTGGCGCCCATATTCATGTGCGTCCCCATTGGTCGGACCGGACAAAACTACCACTGCATGACCCGGCTCGAGGGATGTACTGCTGCGCATCGTTTAGATATCCCGCGCCGGGTTTCGAATTCACCTCCTAGATTGTGCCTGGCTTGACTGGAATGGGATCGTCGGTCTTTCTATACGGGCCCGGCGATGAGTCCGCAGCAGGTGGCTTTGTTTCGCAGCCGCAGACCATGGGAAACCAAAAATGTCTACCAGTGGTAGGTTCGCAGTACAGTCCCACAAACTTTTCGTGCGCTGGGGGATTAGGTGGGGGTGAGTATAAAAGAATGGTAGGTGGAGCCAACACCCCCACACATCCTTCCACACACACACTCACCGCGCGGTTCCACACACCCAACACACTCTTACCAGATCTTTACTAAATGTCTCTTATCTCCGATAACCGACTCATGAGGGAGTTGACCCTCTCCTCCCGATGCGTCTTCAACACCCGGTTCATCGATTCGAACACCAAAGAGGTGTTATACACCACCAGAACGCCCAAGGTGTGGTTCACTCGACAGAGCATCACCACTCTCGCCCGCCACGCGCCGTCCACGAATCAACCTTCTGGATCCAAACCCAATTCTCCCGTTATCCCTCAACCCGCTTCCCCGGACCTTCTCGAGAAAGTTCCGGTTCTGAACGATGTATCATCTGAATCCGAGAAGAATGCCCCTTCGCTCCATTACACCCCCGGGGACGAGAAGGAGATGAAGGAGGGAGGGAATGAGGTCGAGGTTACCAAGATCCAATGGAAGTTCTTCCAAGATACGCTCTTCGAGCATGACTTCCAGACGAAGGACGTCAATGAGATCATGGAGAAATCCGGTCTTCGGCCATTGCGATTGTATGTAGCCTCCGTGGTAGTATCCCGATACCTAAGCTAACCTCCAATTAAAAGTGACAGGACGTTCAAAGTGAACGGAGTCAGTTACAAATGGGACCTCGGTCTCGTCGGATTTGACTCTCCTACAGTAAGCATCCTCTCATCACCGTATCCACTTAGTTCTGAGAACTCATATATCATACGTGACCAACCAGCTCAAACGCAACGACAGCGCTGAGACAGTCGTCGCCAAGTTCCATCGGCCATGCCCCTTCACCTCGACCAAAGCCACCCTCGAGCTTCGCCAGGGTTCCGAGGACATCCTCGACACGATCATCATGACTCTCGTGTGGGTCGAGTGGAGGCAGAGGTTGAGGATGTACACCATGATTCCCAGTATCGCGATCCTCCTCTG
>Ga0307515_10017382_pt1 | contig 13104 bp, 9 predicted proteins | sample 17_EM_MG_FD_194513 | JGI IMG/M metagenome (GOLD analysis project Ga0307515, IMG submission 194513) | Populus trichocarpa ectomycorrhiza microbial communities from riparian zone in the Pacific Northwest, United States - 17_EM | ecosystem: Host-associated > Plants > Roots > Unclassified | place...
GCAGTGCTGTGGGTGGGAGTTAGCATGTGAGGGTGGGGGAATGAACCACCGGTCTTGAGGTCCGAAGTCCGACGATCAAAGGCAAGCGAGCGAGCGAGCGAGGGGGCGTCGGGATTCTAATCGAGCGGGGCGGGGTGCACAATAACAAACGTCTATATCGAGACGTCGAGTGAGGGACATTCCCCATCGAGTCTGAGCTTAAATACAACGTGTAATTTACAGACATGCGGCTACTGGACTGCAGAGGGCGGCGGAGTGGAAGGCAGTGAGGTGGGCGGCATCGCATAGTGTAGGTGGCACGAAGTGGAGGTGGGGGCGATGTGTAAGTGGAATCTACACAGAGGCGGTGAGGTGGAGGCTATACGAACGCGGTGGTACGGGAGTGGAAGCGAATAGGAATTAGTGGAGCGCGCGAGGCGGAGGCGGGTCTACACTATTGGAATAAGTCCAGCAGCATGCAGGAATGATACAAACAATCGGAAACATAGTATACGAGCAGTCATCACAGGGAAAGAGTCCATAATACGAAGCACGAGTCAAGGGAAGCGGGGGAAGGAGTCGGAGGGATCGGAGGGCGGTCAGGAAAGGGATCGGAGGGATCGGGGAGAGCGGAGATCGTCAGAATAAGGGGAAAAATGGAGGAAAAAGGCGATACTATCGCACTCTCCTGGTAGAGGACGAGGCGCTCTGAAGATCCACCCACACCCATTGTTTCCACAGGGTTCTCTGTGGACCAGTTATCAACTGGCTCAGGAATCTCAAGTCGTAAGCCATCTTTCTGGACCGAAGGGAGGGGCACCCCAGACCACCTTCAACAATAGGGGACTCCAGCGACGCATAAGGCATCAGGGAGAACCCTCCTCGGACGAAGCGAGAGATCTTGCCGCTAATGCGAGAGAGGGTGGCAGCCGGAATACCATTACCATCCAGGAGATGGTAACACCTAGAGGACAGCAACGCACTGGCCAGAACCGCCCGGTTCCTGAGGGAGGCCCCAATGGCCCTCCATTGCTTGGTAATCTTCCCAATGTGAGCCTCTATCTGGGCCCACCTGGGGGCAGCGAAATCCTCACTGCCAATCCAGACACCCAGGATTCTCAGGGGAGCAGAGGGGTGGAGCACATACGCGCCAGGCAAAGACGCCTGGATGGCGAGGGGTTCATCATAAGCTGACTGCTTAAACGCCGCGGACCCAACAGGCTTGACATCCGTCTTATCCAGGTTGAACTTGGAGCCGATAGCGTAGGACGCAGAGGCCAGGCACGCAGCTACACCGGGCAATGAATCCTCTGGGGAGAGGAACAAATTAGTATCGTCAGCGTAGAGCATAACCCTCGCATGGGGCAGCCCGAGCATGGATATGCCTCTGATCTTGGCCCGCAACCGCATGGCAAGGGGCTCTATGGAGAAATCATATAACAAACATGACAGGGGGTCTCCCTGCCTGACCCCTCTCCTAAGGAAAAAAGGTTCACTCAAGCCGCTGTTGACCCGGACCTGGGAGCGGCAAGAGGGCAGTATGTCTCGGATGATGTTGAGCAGGGGTAAGGGGATTCCCATGGCGCGCAAGACAGAGAGAAGCCAGGCCTGATCTACTCTGTCATATGCCTTTGCCTGATCCAACCCGACTATGTACCCGTTTGTACCTGTTGAGTTGCACAGGTGTGCGACCTCCGTAGCCAGCCTAGTGTGATCCGACATCAGACGGCCAGGCATGAAGCCTTTCTGGTCCTCGTGGATTTTAGAGATTGCCCAAGGAGCCAGCCTGTTATTGACCAGGTTCGTATACATCTTGCAATCAGTGTTCATGGAGGAGATGGGCCTGTAGTTCGAAACGAGCGTAGGGTCCCCTTTCTTGTAAAACAGGCTGACATTAGCGTCCTTGAAGCCGAGGCGAGACGTGCCTCGAGACCTAATATCCTCCGTCAGATCCTGGAAAACCGGCCAGAACAAGGGTAAAGGAGCTTTAGAATCAGCCAGCGCCGACAAACGACGGGCCAATTCCTTCCAGAAGTAATAAGGCAAGCCATCTGGGCCCGGGGCTGTACTCGGCATCTTATTCCTCAGAGCCAGGACCTCCTCAGCTGTAAAAGGCCCTGACTCGTGAATGGGAGGACCGGGTAACTGTTTGTAGCATCGTTCCACCTCTGACAGGAGAGCAGCCTGTTCAACGACTCTGTCCGGCTGGAGCGGCTCTGGAGTGTGCAGGCTGTAGAAGTAGTCCCTGGCAATGGAAGTCATTCCACGCAGATCAGTAGCCGCAAAGGCGTCTCCAGGCGCTTTGAGGCCCTCTACAGAGACTGAGGCCCTGCTACCTCTCTCATCCATCTCCTTATTAGACGACTGCTTGAACCACTCTGACGTCCTTTTGTCAGCCATGCGCTTCTTTTTTCGTCTGGTGGCCTTCTCCATCTCAGCCATGCGGTCATCCAGAATGTCAGCTACCTTCTTCCGGGGCGCAGGCTCGCCAGACCCCTCATAGGACATACGGCCCTGCGCAGATGGAATACCACGCCGGGGAGCTCGAATAGGCACCGGCCATGGGGAGGACTGGCTCGCTTCTCGGTCCGGACGACGCCGGGCAGGGGGTGAGCCGTAACGCGGGACGGCCTCAGGGCGGTCACGGCCCTGTTTTGTTGAGCGTAGCTCCCGAAGCGCCTTGGCGGCGGCAGATAGGGCCTCGTCTGGAAGGATTTTCTCTTGTCTCAGTGCCAAGACCCAGTCTTTGCGTTTGTCTTTCTGGGTATGGTTGCGGGCGTTTATTCCTGCCGCCAGCGCGGCTTCTTTGAAAACGGTCCATGATTCTAACGTGATGGATGGGAGAGAGGTTAATGTACGCCAGGCCTCCAAAACACTAGGCCAAAAGGTCTCCAATCTACCTAGCAGAGCCAGACTAGGCAGTCTCAGAGCTGGAACAGCCTGCTGCACCTTAGGTGCAGTCACCAAGACAGTGGAGATCAACACCCTGTGATCAGACCAGTTAGTGCCCAATACGTCAGTCCCGGAGGCCACCCAGCCTTGAACAGGCAAGTATAACCTGTCCAACCTAGAGAACGTCCTTCCCGAGGCGGTCATCTTGGAGTAGGTCCAGAGGCGAGGCGCGGAAGTCAGACCCGCCGAGTCTACCATACCACAACGTTGCTTAAGGTCCTCAAAAACGGCCCTAATGTGCACCAGCTTGGAGGGCCGGTCCCGGAAGGGGAACCTATCCCCGTCAAGTTCCACGAAATTCCAGTCTCCCGCCACCAAGCAGCCTCGCCAGGCATCTGCCGGCAAAGCTTGCACAAACCTGTCCAGCCCAGTGTAGAGCTCTTGGTAGAAGGTCAATAGGGACGCATAGGAGTCCGAAGTATCCGTGTATACCGCAAGGAGCCAAAATGACTCCACAGACCGCCTGTGAGCCAGGCGAGTCAAGACGGCGTAGCCAGGGATCAAAATCTCTTCCTGTGTGGAGTACCAATCCCCATTATTCTTGGCCACCATGGCCAGACCCGCTTTAGCGGAGGCAAGACCAGTCTGGCACAAAACAGCCGTTGACCCGGAGACCTCCAAAGCCTCTGTGTGGGACTTGGTCAGCACCAAAATATCAAGATTTTCAACGTGCAGCAACTTCTCCACAAAAGGGAGCTTTCGCTCTGTGGCTCCGGAGACGCTTATTCTAGATTGTCCATTCATGTTCCAAGTCGCTATCCTAAAGGTCCTATCAACTAGAGGGATATCAGTGGGATCAGGAGGGTCAGGAGGCATAGCACTAGGCGTGGGCTCCGAGCCATTTGGACGCGTCCCCACATGTCTGTTAGGCCCGGAACGCGAGCCTGCAGCCGAAATGGGACGCGGATTGCTCTTGGATCTACCGGCGCTCCGTTGCGACGCTGGCAGGAGGGGGTTTTCGCATAATTGGTTGTTTGAGACACCGATGGCCCCCTCGCCCACCGGGGGGGTACCCGCTGTCCCCCCACCGTCACCGTCAGCCCCTCGGCCCTGAGCCGGGTAGCCAACAGCCTGTGCGGGACATCTGGAAGTTGCGAGCTTGAAGTCCATAGTTGCTAAGAGGGGGATTGCCCTGGAAGTGACCAGAAAAAAGAAATCTATACAGGAGGTGCGCCGGGGGGCAGCTGACCACACCTCCCATCAGGTGAAAACACCAAGAGCCAAACATAGAGGGGAAAACCATACAGAACAAAGTCAATCATGAGGTCAGCCCGTAACCAGGAACTGGGAAACATAACAGAGTTAGTACTACTTGGAAGCAAGACACATAACAAAACCAAAAATGCAGAGAACAGAATGTTATCGCAAACCAACCAAGAGGAATCGACACTACTCCTCGTCCTCCTTCTCTTCTTCCATGAGCGCTCGCTCGGACTCGATGAGGGCGGCTATACCCAGTCCTTTCTTAGCGAGCCGTGCGGCTGAGACATCCGCTTTCTTCTTCTTCTCCTGTGCATCCCTCTTCTGGGCGCGAGTCTTGGCCTTCATGGGGGCCTTCCCTTTATCCACCCTGGAGAACACCGGGTACACCTCTTTGCCCTTCGCAGAGGGGACGACGTTCGAGTACGCGCTCTTAGCGTCCGCGGCGCTAATCCTGGAGCCAGTAGGGCTGTTTGTGCTGGCCCAGTGTTTCATGTTGGTGACAGACCACGCTGCGAGGTGGAGGTTGCGATCATTCCACAGCTTCTGACGGGTCTTAGGGAACGCCAGGAAGAGAGGGGACATGGCGATGTACATGGAAGGGGACCCGGAGACCCGGATAGCAAGCCAAGCAGCTGCGGGAGGAGAGATATACCTGTCCGACAATAACACCTGTAAGACCGTGGTTGCTGCGTCTCTAGGGCTGTCGGTGCTACAGGGGGTGGTGGGGCCCACAATGGCCTCTATTGCCTTAAAGTCTGGCTGCGCCCGCAAGACTTTGACCGCCGAAATAAAGTCCGATTTGATCGAGTTCCGTTGCCCCAGCTTGTACACATAGTCCACAAAGCGGGGGGTTATCTCCCGAGTGGCAGTAGAAAGACCAGCTAGTCGGTTCCAAACATCAACCACCTCAGGGTCGTCTGCCACGCGATGTGCCTGGATGGATACCGCGATCTGCCACCACTGCCACTCGTAAGCTGCAGTTGCGGGGTCGTCGTAAATAAAGTCTGGGGCTGGGGTATCAATATCCATTACGCCTCTGCTCCTAGCATATTTGAGGTCGTTCCATTCCTTCATGTGCTCGAAGGACCTGGCCAGTCTGTAGAACGAAAGCAAAAAGTCCCCTTTGTAGTGCCTGAGGGAGCTTTCCACCTCTTTCTCAGGTGCAGACGGGAACGTCTTCACCAGGATGCCTTTGGCCTTGGTGATGTCAGTTACAGACTGCATCCAGGCGGACGCTGCTGACAAGTCGCCATTCACTTTATCCAAGACGATAGTGAATGTTTCACTGCTGGCATTCGGGAAGAGACCTGCCAAGTGGGCCAGGCTCTGGGACAGTGAAGGATCGTCGTAAGTGTTCACAGGAGGCTCTGTGACGTAGGAGGGTTCTTGAGTGGGAGGGGCCGAGCTCGCATGGGTTGGGGCGGTCTGCGCAAGGTCGGGAGAGGGAGGAGCTGGAACCTCCGCACAAGGGCCAGGCAAGAGCTCTTCAGGAAGGACTCCAGCGGCTCTAATTAAGGCGTCGCCCTGTAGAGGCCTAATATGTGAGAAGAGGATGTCGTCAATCTCGTCTCCGTTACCGACTAGGGGGTTTCGTAGCACAGGGTCCACCAAGGAAGGCAGGGGAACGCCTGCTTCAATGTCCATTAGATCCTCAGCCAGAGTGCGGCCCATAGCCATGGAGGAAAGAGCCCGCTTAGCTGCCGAGTCAGCCGGGATCGGAGCAAGGGCAGCTGGGGGCGAAGGGCTGAAGAATAGTGGCTCCGACGGGGCAGCGGCCACCGCGGCAGGAGGCGGTTGCTGAGGGGAAGTGGGAGCAGTGGGAGGCACTGGCTCCAAAGCTACGTCGAGCAAACTATCTGGCCAGGTATATGTGGATGACTGGGTCGGCTGAATGGGCAGGGGGGGGCATGGCTCGGGCGCGTAATATTTGGCCATCCCAGAGGAGTGGGCCGCGATGGGGCCCTCCAAAGAGACTTGAGATGTGTCAGTGGGTGGCGCAACAGGGGCGGGCGTCGGGCTAGGGGCAACTAAAGGGGCTCCGAGGGACACCCCAATCGCGCCGGCGGGGGGCGCTGCGATTGGAGTGAGCGTGGGCGTAGCGCTGACATGCGTTTGAGAGCGCGTTATCGCATCCAGGACAGCGGGAGTCACATACTTCGCATCCCTGGCTTGTCCAATAAGGCCTTTTGGCAACACTGTGAACGGGGTTAGATCGGACAAATCGCCAACTCTAGCAACTCCCAAGGGAGCGCATCGGACATACATGTAGCAGGCACACCAGCCACAGTTGTGCCACGGTGCACAGCACCATGGGCGGGGGGAAGCATGGTATTACTGGGGTCTAGACCAACTCGTGTTAGAGTGGTATGGCAATCATGGGGTAGTAGCTTACTGCCTGGGGGGCTAGTAGAGTAACCAGAAGGGGGACGAGTGAACTCATCAACTAAGGTCTCATTAGACACGTCTGCTGGCAGGTGCCCATCCCTCCGGAGGGAGAACAAGACGGGGTGTATGGATCCACCAAAGAACTTGCACACCGAGTGGATCAAGTTCCTGGTAAGACCTATGACTGGATTGGCGTTCCCTAGGAGGCGCCCGCACAAGAAGTTCGATAGAGCAGTGATACGCGTCGGCTCTATACTTTCCAGGACACTCTTGTCGTCTGACTCCTCCATATCTACGTCCTTATCCAAATCCTCCTCCTCCACCACCGACAGAGCGGGGGGCGCGACTGTTTGTCCAGGAGGGCGGGTGGGGCGAGGCGCGGCGGCACTCTTAACCGAGGGAGATGGGGGCACCCTGATTGGGAGCTGCCACGTAGCCTTCTCGAGATCGAGCACTCTTTCCCCAGCCTTCTTCTTCAGAACCAGGCTCCTGGCCGCGGCGCTGATTACAGACAGGCCTCCAAGTTTCATGAAAGGAAGGGGGCACTCCGCAGTGAAATGGTCGGATGAGTAGCATCCTTGGCACGCGTAGGGGCGTTTAGCGGACCAGGAAGGCTCAAAATTAAGGAGCGGAGAGGCGTCAGGCACGGAACCGTGCTTGTGGCCGAACTCCATGGACCAGGGCCAATATACATCCTCGGACTCCAGAGTAAACGTGCCTCTAAACTTAGAAGTGGCGCCACCTTTCCTGACTCCCAGTACTCACCATCCCAGGCGGACGTCATCCACTTCAAACTCCAAAAGCCGTTTCCTCATTTGAAGGAATATCGATGTTTCATCCGCAACAGACCCTTTGACAACCCATTCCAGGTCTCTAGCCCTACTCATAGGAGCGAAGCACCGGATAACATAGACAGCATTCGTCTCCGCTAGTCTAATGAGATCGAAGGCCTGAGCTTCTGACTCGCCCTTGGACCCGGTCGGGACCGTACATAACATCCAATCCTGCCTAGGGCTCATACGCTCAAAATGAACTTCGCATTGCCATCGTTGAGCAAGTTTGGAGCGGAGTAGCGACAGCTTGGGGTCCTTGAACATAGGCCCAAGTTGCGCCACCCTGGCGAACATGAAGTGGTATCCGGGCTTGTTGTACACGGCCTCAAATTCCGCCCAAGACCAGCTCTTGATGGGCTCCAGGGGGTCTTCGTACCGGTTATTCCATCTAGCTCCTCCTCTCGGGGCTAGCTTAGACAGCTCATCGCACGAGTATAACTCCAGGGAGCGAGGGAGGTAGAGTTTGGAGTCCACCTGCTCCCGCATAACTGGCTTTAGGCTAGTGATGGGCGCTTTCCCTTCGACTACTGGGAAGAGAGGGGCAGTGCAGGCTGCATGGTCCTGATAATTAGTCTCAGGCCACAGGTCCTTGAGAGATGGCCTCAGGGCACTACGCGGGGGAGGAACGTCAGGCGCGACGACCGAATGGGCGTCCGCGTGCTCCGTCTCCGCAGGCTCCTCTGCTCCGTCCATTCTATCCACTAGCTTCTCCTGCTCTGCTATACGAGCTTCTAGAACGCGCTGCTGGGACTCCAAAGCTGGGACATCCGCGCCCGGTAGAGGCTCCGCTATATCTCGATCTACTTCCCTGAGCTTCGCAACCATGCTCGTCAAAGCATTAGACGCCTCCGCGAGTGCCTCCTCCTGCCGCTGTTCCTCCTCTTGCTGGGCCGAAGCAGCCGATTGCACCTTCTCCAAGAGGGAATCGAACTCCCTCTTTAAAGTAGGGACGAAGCCCTTCCTATCAAAATCCGCCTGCTTTTTAGCCTGGTTCAAGAAGGATACAAGGTCGGACCAGGCTGGCTTGGTCAAAGCTGCTGGGTACTCGTCCAGGACCGCGCGGAAGCCATTCATGGCATCGTCCAGAGGGTCAGAGATAGCCGCCCGCCACTTTGCGACAGGCGAAGAGGGGCGACGAGCCTGTTGATCTGTAGAATACGGCGCAAAAGGTACAAACTTATTCTTTCCTTTCCCTTTTCCTTTAAACTTCTTCTGTGGGGGGGGACCAGCGTCAAACCTGGTGGCCTCCCTCATGGAAACATTCTGCGGCGGCAGGGGGCCCCTTGGAGGGGGCAGGCCCCGCGGGCCACCCGCAGCGGTAGCTTGATGTCCGGGGAAAACTGGGCGAGGATGGGGTGGGCCGGGAGACATTGGTCTTCCCCAGGACGCATTAACTCCAGATGGGCCCGCATGTGGCATCTGAGCCCCGACCAACCAGTGGCCAGGGACATCAAGAAGCGCGGCAGTGGAGGGTGACTGGTCAGTTACCATGTGGAAGAGACCCTCGCGTTGCGGAACTACGAAAGCGTAGCGCTGCTCCACCAATGGGGAGTTCCTAAGGGCGAACACCGTGGGATAGTATCCCAGCGTCCAAACCGCTTTGTGGACATTGTGCTCCTGCACTGCCGCCAGGTAGCAAAGTCCCGGGAGGAAACCAGGATGTTGGAGAGGGCGCCAAAGGGAGGATGCAAGGGCGGTACTGGCCGGCGCATGGCATGGGGCCGGCTTCTTGTCCAGGACCACCCTATCAAGGAGGTCAGTGTGAGTAAACCCAGTTGGGCACGGTTTGTGGACACAGCGCTTCGCCCACCTACGAAAAGGAACTCGGGGCTGTGGGCGGGTCAGGGGGCTGCCGAAGAGGCAAGTGTCGATGATATCTATGGCTTCCGCCACAGTAACGAGTCGTGCGCATTGAGCGGGGGTAGTCATGCTGTCAAGAGGTGTAAATCTGTAAAATCTGGAAAAAAAGAAACCCGAAGGGATCAGCAAAACTTCCAACTACCGCAAAGCAGCAGAGGAGAGAAGAACGGCGCTCGGAAGCGTCGTCGCCAGGACAAGAAGGAGGCAATATTTAGTGTGGGTGCCACCACAGCGCAGAGAGGATTGGTAACACAGGTGCCTCCTGCGGGCGCGTTTTTTACTGGCTGATCCAGAGGACCGAACATCGGAGTTGGGAGCAGCTGTGCCATCTCACTGGGTATGGGCCCAGGCGGCTAACAGCCCCGGCCATTCAGGGAGGCGGCTGTTAATCATTCCCTGACAACTCTCATGGAGCTGGAAAGGGCGGGCTAGGCATCTCCATCCGTGGGGGTCCCGAAGAACCGATCCACTAAGGCCATCTGTTAAACCGCTGGCTGGGATTCAAGTGGAGCGTGGCCACTAGCTTTTATTCTCGTGTTTAACCATCACGCAGACTCTGGCATGTCGCGCAGCGTCTAAAGCCTCCGACCCGCCCTGGGGGGGCGAGCGCAATAGGCCAGAAGCATCGCTCCTGGGTCCTGTTTCAGGTGGGGATCCACCAGCTTTTAAGGTTTTAACCTGTGTGTTGACCATCACGCAGGGAACCGGTGTTTCAAGTGGGGTTCACCACCGACCAATTCAGGGAAGGTGTCTCTCCCGTAGACAAGAGGTCTACCAGGTGGACCACCATGGTGGGGCACATTATGTCCGCAATGTCCGAAAGACGTTCTGAGAACCAGGGACGAGGGGGAAAAGGAGAGGACGTCGTCCAGATGTGTCGTCCGTCCTCCAAAGATGACAGATTACTGCATTGCCATCCCTACTCTTGAGCAGAGGGGTGGGGGCGCGCTGTTTCCAGACGCCCCAGCTCTGCTCATGGAGGGGATGCCATATGCCCTAACGGCACATTCGACAGGGTGAGGATACCCCTGCGTACGGCCGGTTTGGCTAGGCCGAGGCCCCAACTTTTGGGGACGGCTGGCTATGCATACGGTGCTGTAAAATCCTCAGTCTAGGGGGTGGGGCAGCGGGTCGCATGCACTCTAAGCTGCAGGGACTCGCGAAGTCCAACTGACTGCCCATGCCTAGACCAGCAGGGGAATGCCCGAAGGCGATCAGTGGCGAGCCACAGGCCGGCTGCATAGCGTGGGATGAAGGGGGGAAACTCACGGAGCAGGGACCCCCAGGGTATACCTAGAGGACCGAAGACCGAATGGCTGGCCAGGCGTGGCCGCGGGCAGTGCGTCGTGCCACCACCGCGAGGCAGCCAGCGAGGAGCCAGAAAAAACGGAGAAAAAATCATCCGCAGAGAAAATCCAACATACCTAAGAACCAACAGGCCAGGGGGGTCCGAGGTGACCCGGGGGAGGACTCATACGCCAGCACTGCGCTTGGCAGCTCTGGCTAGAGTGCGTCGTGGACGGCGACGACCGAGGAACGGCGACAACGAGCGGGGAAAGGCAGGGGCCAGCGCCAAAGGTCAGCTGTAGCCCCCCGCCATGCATCCAAGACCACCATTCGCGTTTCAGAGAGAAACTTACCGCTTGGAACTACGAGGAAGTTGTGGTCAGGTCCAAGCCAGTCAGAATTTTTTTTGGTCAAGCTCGCTGCAATGGGTTGTATCAAGAGTGGTCTGTTTAGTGCCTTCCCTGCTCATCCTCTGGAGGCAGCCTCGGTATCAGCACAGGACCTGTGCTACCTCAAGTGCACCCTCTGGACATAGAGCCAGACTGTTCTCCTCAAGTAACTGACATGTGTCTATCATCTCCTTGAAAGATGGAAGCACCATTTCGGAACTGCTATCATCAGAATCAGAGCCAATCTCTTCAATGTCACCCCTTGCCAAGCCCATCTCCACTTGTACCATCCCTATGATCTCACAATCTCCACCTTCAAGTCCCTGCCCAATCTCTCACTCCTCTTTCAGATCCAACAGCTCATCAAGTGTGAATGGCTGGCCAGTAATGCGCCTCTGTTCTTTCAATTGAGCAACCAGGTCTAGGAGCTCTTCCTCGACCTCACTGTGTTCATTGGGGATTGTGGCCACTTCACACAAATCAGAGGGACTGTCAGGTGCCCATTTATTGTGCAAAGTGTTAAGGGCAGCAAGGGCAACATCAGCATCATTCTTGGCACTCAAGACAGAGTCCAAGGGCTCTTTCCACTCACTGGCAATGTATTGGTCACCAAGATGTTCCTGGAGGAATGATTGAACGTCAGGAAGTGACCATGGTTCGGTTGCATATTGGATGACAATGTCCCAGCCTGCTGCGAGATTTGCTGGCATTGGAGGGTGGGGATGTCTCAGAGTGACTGTAGGGAGTCGTGGCTGCTGTATATTGGTATGGCCCCAACAGTTCTTGATGGTAGTAGGACTGACACTCTTCCATGCTTGCTGTGCCATTGTCATTGCATCTAAGAGGTTGATTTTGTAAATATCTTCCGATTCAGCATTGTCTTGCGCAATAGCACAGAGGCAGAACTGGCGTCGGTAATGAGCTTTGAAGCAGCGGATAATCCCAGCATCGAGAGGTTGGATGTGTGATGTGAGACCTGGCTCAAAGTAGATTAATTTCATTTGTTTTGGTTTATACTGAATACTATGGCTGGTAAAGTTGTCCAATGTAAGAGCAATTTGACGGTTTTCAAGCTGCAATTCAATATCCCACTGCACAATCCACCTAAAGTGTGGGTCAGTGACTGAAGGGTATATTTAAGCTGCTGATCTCACTCTTCAAAAAGGGATGCTGTCATCCAAGCAGTTTTGTTTGAATGATAATAAAACCCACATGCATTGGGGCCTTGTCGACTGAAGCAGCATGGCTTTTGTGACTTCCCAATGAAGAAGAGATCTCTCTTCTGGGAACCATCCGAATTGCAGGCGAAGCAAAGAGTGATACAAAACTTGCTTGCTCGCTTTCCACTCATTTGCTTCTGGGAAAGCCCACGATTGGGTGGAGCGAAGGCAAAGAGTGCCGACTCGTTGACATTCCAGTGGTCTTCTGGCTGGAATCCTGCCAGAAGTTCCCTGATATGAGATTGTTCCATCTTGACACTCTCAATATCCACAGATCCTGCTTCACCATGTCTCCGAATCTCCTTGAGCCTGTGCCTATTCAATTGTGAGTCGCAATTTTGCCAGTTCACAGTTCACTCATGCCTGGCAGAATGATTGAACCCATCCAGTTCCATGGAGCCTTTCATCTTCTGGGACATCAAAGTCCTCCTCAAATGCTTCCCACTTTACAGCAAGCATCACACCATTGACAAGCTCTCCCTTCTCATGCATTCACTGAACCAACAGCCACAATGCACAATCTACATCTGGTCTTGTGACAGCACGTGGTTGTTTGGATGATAATGCATTGGGAATTGAGTCCACATGTGCTTCCATCTTTGAGTGGTGCTGTAGCTTTCTTGAGAGTGTTGCCTGGCTGAACAATAACCTGCCCTCAGGTCTAGTGGTGAAGTACTTCACAACCTCCCCCTGGTGGATTGGTTGAGGGAGGGTGTCCACATAAGCATAGACCATCATCCAGTCAAGGGGTGTGAGGTTTTCATGCGCTGTCTTCTCAGTGGGTCTTGTAGAACTCTTTGGAGTGTCCTTCAATCAACCTGGTACACGCTGATGACCTCTAGAGTGTTGGATGGGCTGCTTCGTGTGTTTGCCACTGATAGAAGTATATGTGGCGATTTCCGCCTCAGTGAAATCACCACAAAAATCGCCCCAAATTTGTGGTGATTTCCTCTTCAAGTTGCCTAGTAGGAGCATGAGGTGAATTTTACTAGCAAA
>Ga0307515_10017383_pt1 | contig 13104 bp, 8 predicted proteins | sample 17_EM_MG_FD_194513 | JGI IMG/M metagenome (GOLD analysis project Ga0307515, IMG submission 194513) | Populus trichocarpa ectomycorrhiza microbial communities from riparian zone in the Pacific Northwest, United States - 17_EM | ecosystem: Host-associated > Plants > Roots > Unclassified | place...
ATTCACGACATTTTCAGCATGATTAAGTTTTCCTTGAGATCCTTATCATACTTGTTTTTAGATAATTTTACTGCTAATGAATTTATCCGAATTTCTTAATATAAAATTCAACTATCGAAATGGGGTTCTGAAGAGACTTTATACAGCACAACTATTCCTCCATTCCCTGAACTGGCCCCATCAGAATCCTTCAGACCTCAAATTAAAATTGAAAATAAAAGCATGGAGTGGTAAGTGAAGAGATATACATGGCAATAACGCGGCACACACCCCCAGGAAATGAGCAGTTGCAAACAACTTTATTGTCAGCATCTGGCTTTGGAGGTAAAATTGTATCATTGCACAGTTTCATATTGCGATTCCAGCCTTTTTTGCCCAGTTGTGTTGCTACTTCAAGTAGAGCTTCCACTGCATAAATCAAAATTAAATCTCAACTTCTAATTCTGGGATGATTAGTTGCAGGTGGCTTCTACAATGCCTTGCCAAGACATGTTTGCAAAAAACACAGAATTCTGTAAAAAAATCAATGCATGATGCCATTACTAACATGGTTACAGAATCCGGCAATACAATCAAATTTTGATGACTGCATTATCGAAGAGTATGATGCACTGAGGATTTTGCAGATAAAAAAACTCCTGCTAGAAGAAGGCATTACAAGTGTATGTCTTCCTCTAAACATTAAAGAATCTGCCCATCTGAACCAAATTAAAAATATATATGTATATGTACCTTCATCAGGAGCAAGGCTCCCACCTTGGGCCTCCAAGTTAATTGCTCCCATGCAAAACATTACTAGCATAAGCATAAGTAAGCTAGATGTGACTCTCAAAATATCAGAGAGTGCAGTAGCCATCTTCCTTTGTCTGCAATCCACTTTAAGAGTTAGTAGGCTGCCTGGAGAGAGCTTTATGCATCATTATAGTTGACCTTTCAGGATGATGTGGGGTGTTTCTGTGTGTGTGTGTGTGTGTGTACCATTGTCTGTACGAGACCACTTGTGCCCTTCCATTTTATCTCTTAGTCAACGGGAAGATTGGTAGGTGAAAAAATAATAAGAATATCATTGGGAAATTGGAGAGGAAGTATCCGACTATAAGAAAGAAGAATTTCACGTTCTCATATTCATTTGCGTGTGAATATGAGAACGTAAAATATATATATATATAAGCCCACACTTCTTCAAGTATACCTTTGTCTGTACTAGACCACTTGTGCCCTTGCATTTTATCTCTTAGTCAACGGGAAGATTGGTACGTTCAAAAAGGGACAAAAGATAGGCTATATAATTCTTTGAATCCACAAAACCATCAAAGAGACTCATTGTATATAAAGATTTCATATTCGAGCCTCCTTCGTTGTTTCTTAAGAAGATGGTATATCAGCGTTTTATTAGATAATATTTAATTATTATCTAATGATAATAGAAACAATAACAATAAAACTAAAAATATATTTAGTTAAAAAAAATAGCCACATAAAAATAAACTTGTCTCTAATATAATTTTACAATGAATTCTTATATTTTTAAAATAGAAAATACAAAGAAAAAATAACATATTTTCAGAAACAATATTTTTTATTTTTTATTTTTAAAATATCTTTGTAAAATATATTTATTAATCCAATTGCATTGAATAATTTCTCAAAATGAAATATCTTAAAGAATATCATTTCGAAGTTGGATTCCTACCGGTCTCTCCTGGGTAGCTCTATGAGATTCCTTGTGTTTTCTTATGCTTTTAATATGCTGAGATGAAAATTTAGCACATGTTGGTTTCTAGTCCTCCATAATATTTGACCAAAATATTGAAAGACTAGGGTATTGAAACTAGCTCTAATATCAATGTAAAAAAATAAAATAAAAATTTGTATGTATTTTTTATATTGAATCCAGCTCTAATATCAATGTAAAAAATAAAATAAAAATTTATATGTATTTTTTATATTGCGAGAGTACTTGTTATAATTACGCTATTTAATTTATTATAAAGAGTCTAAATGTAAAAATTAAAAACTAAATATAATTATAGAAAAATTACATCAAATAAAATATATTCTCTTTTAATCAACATATATTTCCTAACACATAGAGCATTCTCCATATCATTTAATTCAAGCAACAGCAAACACGTCGTGAAATGGATGGAAAGACAGTACATTAAAACCATTCAAAGGTAGCAAGGATTTTATTGAAATTGTTGAAGGACTAAATTGTGACTATTCTCATTGTTCAGGAGCAAATGTTTAATAACAAAAATAATTGACTATTCACGTTTGACAACTATAGTTGACATAACTCATGTGACCGTTTGGGATCAAAGAATTTACATGAATCTAATGCTCTTTGCTGCGATTTTAAGAACTCCATTGACAATCTAATTTACATCAAATTGTTTTAAATTTTTAATAAATAAAAAATATATTTTTTAAAAATAATATCTATTACTGTTTCAAATATCCCCTTTTTCTTTTCTTTTTAAACGAGGATTGAGGTTTCCAATTTTAGTTGGGAAAATAAGAGATATATAGATCACAACATCATTTTATTATTTTATCCTCCTAGCTAGCTCTATCTTCTTCTTGGAATCGTAAGTTTATTTGTTTTGAAAGAACAAATAAAAGTAAAAAGATGTTATAATTCTAAGCTCCTAAAATAATATTTAATTGGGAAGGTGCTGATATTCCGAGTTAATGGTCGAAGTTTGAATAAGAGGTCAATTGCTTAGATTTTTTTTTTTTTTTGAATTTAAGATGGTGAAAGAAAACAAATAACAATATTAAAAAAATATTAAAAACAAACATGATTCAATAAGCTACTAATATATTGACTTGCGCTTCAAAGCGGGTCAATAACAAATTGTTTTTCAAATGTAAAACAAATATGAAGAGTATAGAAAATGTTTTAAATGTCTTGGGTTTGGTTGTAGAATCAAACCCGATAGCCTTGGGTTTGGCGGTTGTACCAGACTCAAATGATATTGGGTTTGGTGAGAATGTCAAACCCAAAAATATTGATCTTGCTGCAGAGCTGGGCTTAATAGCATTGGGTTTTCTGGCAAGCCAGACCCCATATCCTTGGGTCTGACAACCGAGCTACGCCTAATATTGGTTCTGGCTTCTGAAGAGAGCCCAATATTAACCTTGAATCTCGCTCTACAGCCAGACCCAATACTATTAGGTCTGGCTATGGAGCTGAACTTAATGGTCTTGGGTCTGAAATTATTGTATAAAATATTTTTTAAGATTATTTTTTACTTGAAAATAATTCAAATAAGTTTTTTATTTATTTTTAACAACAATACCTCAAAATTATAAAACAATTACTAAAAATATATATTAATATAATGTTGTTTCAAGATAAATACACCTTTAAAATACAAAAACAAACAACTTTTAAAGCAAATATGACAAAGAAAACATAATTAAGTTTAGTGTGTGTGTGTGTGTGTATGATCCATATTAATTAAAACGAATATGCATTGGGTGAAAAAAATGCAAAAATTATAAATATAAAAATGTTATTGGTCTGGTTGCCGAGCCAAACTCAATATTTATGAGTCTGGTTGCCAAGTCAGACCCAATGTTATTGGATCCAGCTAGGCAGCTAAACTCAAGGCTATTAATAGTCGAACCCAATAGCATTGGATTGGCGGCCAAACCAGACCCGACAACACTTTTTGACTAAAAAATAAAATTCAGAAGCATTTTTTATTAAAAAATAAAAAAAAATGCCCTCTTGGTGTTATAATATCATCCACGATGCAAATATTTTATATTTATAATGTGATCCGTAGTATAATAATAAATCTATATATAGTACCTGCATTTTCCACACATCTTATTAAAGTATAGTATAATAATAATAATAATATGTATTATTGTGACAGAAAACGCCTCTAAAATTATAAAAATCAATCTATAAAAGTCCATTAAGCTTCATAAAATAAAATAGATTTGTCATTTGTGAGGTTTGTTTTAGATGGGGTCAAATGCAAGTCCATAGTACTTCTATGGAGAAGCCTCTAAACTGCTTATAGTCATGGGTTTATTGTAATGTGCATAATTATTAAACCTGTTTGATATGACAAATTAACATGGAAAACTTAGAATCTGACCCAAGGTTTTTTGAATTAAATATATGATTAAACTAGTTTATCCTCATCAGGTTTTTAGTAATTCAATTAATCAATTTAACTAAATTTAAATTCAACCAGAACTATATATATATAATTGACTTAATATCCTAGATCACGTTTGACAACTATAGTTCACCTAACTCATGTGACCGTTCGGGATCAAAGAATTTACATAAATCTAATGCTTGACTGCCCTAGCTCTTTGCTGCGATTTTAAGAACTCTATGGACCCATCATCTTGTAAAAACGGGCTAAGGTGAAAATACAATAGGAATACATGGGCTTTGCCTTTCACCATTTTTTTTCCCTTCAAAAAGGGTTAAGAGTTTTTGTATTTCCAGCATATAGTTGTAAAGCTTTCTGTGTTTTTTTTAAAAAAAATTGTTTTTTTGTTTATTTATATATATAATATATTTTAATATATTTTTTATTAAAAAATATTTTACACTACAATACTAAACATATTTTATGCTAAAATGATTTTCAGATTGATCTTAGAAAATTGCAGTGCCTGAATTAGATTAAATTTTAAATTAAATAAAAAAAGATATTTATCTTATAAAATTCAATTGATTTTATTGAGCTTCCCTGACTTTATAAAAAATCTAAACTACAAAGTTTTAATAAAAATATAAAAATAATTGCTCCGGCTTGACTCAATGTTCCAAAAACTCAGGACCTTTTTCCATATCAATTCTCTTAGGCATTGGGGGTGCTGATCCATATCAAGTTTTTTTTTTGTTTTTTATTTTTATTTTGTTGTATCTAAAGATTTCACTTTTGATAAAAACTTCATCTACTTTAAGATGAAATGGGGTAAAAACTAGACCTACAAAAATTGATTCTAGTCAACCCATGTTAGTAGAAAAAACTTGTAACCTAATAATCAAGATCAAGCTAACCCGAGATATCCCGACTAACTCGCAGCCTAGATCATGAGATCAGAATAATCTAAAAGATAAAATAATTAAGAAAATTATAAAGCCAATTTAAAATTAAATTGTCAACCCGTGTTAACTTTTCAAACTCATGACTCGAGTCATTAAATCCGAAGCACTTTATCAGTAAAAACCATGAAACCCAATTCTCAACGAATCAAATATTGAAAGATAAAATTAAAAAAAAAATCAATTATGTAAAAATTAGATGATTTTATCTAACCATTTTCTACATACAATGTTTTAATTTAATCTTAAAACTAAAATTTTGATGATGGATTATTTTAAAATGAGCCATATCTTGTGGAACTCTCCTTGTTAGCAGAAAGCCAGAAAATGCAAGAAAAAAACTAAAAAATGTGCATAAAACAATCTATGTTGATATATAATCTAATAAATTAATAAATCAATCCTTCCTCATGGAGATATAAAGATGTCAAATTAACAAGCTGAAATGAAAAGAAAAATCGATGTGTGAGAAAACAAGAGAAACAGACTCACAAAAGCAGCAGCGAAAGTACCATGGCAACCACCACATCACAGCCTTTACCCTGAAGTGTCAAGATCTATAGCTAAAATCACACTTTTGACATTACTTCCAAGACCTCAAGGAGTCTCTTCAGGTTTTTTCTCCCCTACTGTTTCAGTAGTTTTAGTCTCAGTCTCCACAGGTTTTTTCTCCCCTAATGTTTCAGTAGGAAAAAAACATTTATAGAAAAAAAACGATGTTGTTTAATTTTTAGCCAATTAAATATTGAATGATGAAATAGAGTAAAAAATGATAAAAAAAAATTTGGTATAAGCCAACCCAATCCAACACAGTAGACATGTAATCTGAATATTAAGGGGCGAGCTAGTCCAAATTAACCTGACAAACTTGCATTTTAGGTCATAAGATTGAGATAATTTGATAGAAAAAATAAATTAAAGAAAACCACAAAACAATTTTTTTTCAAAAAAAAAAACAATGTTGAACAAAAATATCAAAAAACAAAATAAGATAAAAAAAAATATCAACTCCTGTTAACTTTTCAAACATGTTGTTCTAGTTATCAAATCGAAAGCACTATACATGAAAAAATCATGATTCCAATCCTTGGGAAATGAAACGTTGAATAATGAAATCGAAAAAAAAATTACACAAAAAATTCCAAAATAGAAAATATCAATTAAAAAAGAGGGTTAAAATCAAAATAAAAAATAAATTATAGGGCAACAATAAATTTTCACTTTGAGAGTTAAATTGAAAAATAATCAAAAGAATAAAGACCAAAATGAAAAGAAAAAACAATACACTATTAATTTGGATTGAAGAGGGAAATTAAAAATAATAAAAGTTTTACAAAGGGGTTAAGGAAAAAAAATAAAAAATCATAAGAATTAGGATCAAATTGAAAACATCAATACATGATAAAAAAAATAAAAAAAAATAAAAAAAAACTTGTAGTATTTTTCAATGTGTTTTTTTATATTAAAACAAAATCATAGATGTAAATCAAAAAATTTATGCACGCATTAAATTAAATAAATCTTGAATCATTGTGTAAATAAATAAATAAATAATGAATGATAAATAAAAACATAATTGGAAAATTGAGAGATAAATGTAGATCAAGATATTTAATATCACAACATGGGTAATTTACCTAATTGTGTTTAATGAATTTGTTTATTATTTACCGGCAAGGTGGCTGGCCACGCGCATAGACGCGCGCCACGTGTCGCACGCGTCTTCTTCGCCCGGATGGGCTGACCCGACTCGAATACCATTTGACCCGACCCATGTGACTGACCCGGATAATGATGATGTCATCATGACGTAATAGTGACATTAGCATGCACAGTAAGCATGCAGGCATGCCCAGGATGACGTCAACCTGATGTAAGTGTGACATCATCATGCACAGTCAACAACCAGTCAGCTGACACATCAGCACAGGGGACCCACCTGCCATGTCATCAGCCGCGAGCTGAGCCAAGTTAAGCCGAGCCATTGTGAGCCGAGCCGAGCCGCGAGCTGAGGGAGAAGATTCTGTGCAGCGGAGTCTACGTGCAACCGGATCTGAGATTGAATCTGGGTCGTTCATCAGGCCAGAATTGTTTTGATCAAATCTTAGCCGTCTGAAATGCAATTTGGACGATTTCAGACTTGTTTTCCAGCTAATTTGATTATTCCGGATGCAATGGTGTGGTCCGATTGTTGAGATTGAGACCAGAAATGATGGTGGTGAAGTAACAAAAGAGATTGCCCAATTAGGAGGCATCTAAAGGTTATCGTGGTGGTCGATAGAGATGAAGAAGGTGCACATGTTTACCCAATTACATATGCTGAATTGATTAGTGAGAATTTTTTCAGTTGCCTTGATGGAAGGCAAAATTGGGACAGTCTGGACACCCAATCAAGTGTACAATTAGAGGTGTAGAGTGAAAATTGATGAAGACCAATCTTGACGAATCTAAGCACTGGTAGTCTCGCCAGATGTTGAGAAATGATGTATTAAACCAGTATATTCCAGGTCACTTGTAAAGGAAAGCCGCAACAAAGCTAGCAAATGGTTGTATATACGGAAAGACAGTATGATGGATAGATATGGCCTAAGAAGTTCTGTCTAGGAGATTGGGTTTTAAGCGGGACTAGTGTGACCCCTCCAATCTTTCCTAGGAACTTGCTTAGTGGAAGGATTATCCATACGGTACTATTTTCGTATATACAGCAGTTTGTAATGAAACGGTTGAAGACTAGCAAGACGACGGCACAAGGGAACAGTTGGGTTCCATATTTTCAAAGATCTAATGTAGTGATGATTTCTTCAAAGAAGTTAGATTCGGTGACTGTGATTTCTCGAGGGGAGAATTGATGAAAACCCTGATAATGGAAGAGAAATACAGTAAAGGGACAAAGATTGGCACCCTATTTTGACTTGGACAGGTGTTGTGACAGGATGAGCTGCTATCAAACAATAGCAAGGAATAGGGAGAAATCTGGAGAACAGAAATTGCATGATGGCACACAAAGATTGTGCAGGAGTACCCGTGATTCAACGAGGTACTGTAATGAGACAACAGGTGCAAGGAGAAGAAGTGTTCCCAGATGATGCTCAAAGCAGAGACTATGTGTGAAGGTTGGACAACAGGAAGTCTTTTATGCTCTTGATGAAGACAACAGACGAAGACCTTTCCAATGCATGCAAGGATGGAAAGAGAGCTGTTGCAGAGGCACCTAATTGAGGGGGTGCAAATGCCTGTGACACAAGGCAACCGCCTATGATGAAAGGCGAAGACACCAAAGAGAGTGGTGTAGGTGGAGCTGTCAAGTAGAAAGGCATAGAAGCTCCAAACATAGAAATCGAGGTGGAGGATTGCGAGGAGTATACCGCAAGTTTCTCTTTCTATGGAATTAGTGGCAGTGATCTCCCATAGTCCACATGGTGGTAGAGAATTTTCGGAGCCACTTTGAAGCATCTCAACTATAGGAGGATGCGACCGCCTATGAAAGGCGAAGACACCTTAGAGAAGGTGTGAGGGCTATGGATGAGCCCCGGATCAGACCGCCCCATGATAACGGGCGAAGACACCTTAGAGAAGGTGTGTGGGCCGTGATAGGAGCCCAAGTTCAGACCGCCCATGATAACGGGCGAAGACACCTTAGAGAAGGTGTGAGGGCCATGATAGGAGCCCCAGTTCAAACCGCCCCATGAGAACGGGCGTAGACACCTTAGAGAAGGTGTGTGGGCCACGATATGAGCCCAAGTTTAGAATGCCCCAAAGCCAATGTGATGGCTGGATATGAGTGGACAGGTGTATAGCCAATGAAGTGGCTATGATGAGTATGGAGACAAATGCAGGATTGACTTTCATGGATATTTCCCCCATGCTAAAGATCAATGAGCTAGAAGACATTTGCCTTGGATAATAAGTGGATGACTTGTGGAGCATTAAGACGCGGCTGCTATGAAGAAGCAGAGGGCATGCACAGGTTCCTGGAACAAGTTGACTCTTGTCAAGGTGGTGAGCTCGGTGAAGGCATTGTAATACTCAAAGTATCAAGACATATATGGATCAACCTTTAATGGGTTGCCCTCATGGTTAAAGATGGAGAGCTACCTGGACTCTTAAGACTAAGAGCGAGAGACTCACGGAGAAGTAAGGCGTGGTTCCTATGGTGGAACAGAGGGCAGACACAACTCCTGGATGAGTAGACTCTTGGAAGAGTGGTGAGCTCGTGATCATATTGAGATACTCAGATAATGACTGTCGCACTTGGAATATCCGTTTGAAGGGGTGTTGTATGCCTTGGTGTGAGGCTTGATGAATCATTCCGGACCGAGCATGGTTGATACGCTTGAAGGGGAATGTTGTCCCAGAGACAAGCGTTAACACTCTTCAGATGTGATGTGGCAGACCATCTGGTTGTAGTGATCCTTTTCTGTGAGAAAAGGTGTGTTTTGGTGACTCTGGTGATTGAAAGGTGTGGCATGTACCTGTAAACTTGGCCAGAGACGCTCTCAGAATGGTAAGCTTGGAAGAGTTGCAAAATGCAAGCCTGTGCTGAAGAAGCAAGCGGACAGTTGCCCCACATGAATGGCAAAGGGGGTGATTGTTGGGTTGGTTGCCATTAATGTGCACCAACTATTGACAATAGCAATAGCTGCAGCTGGAGTTGCACCAACCATGTGCACCCATCCAAGATGTCAAAGGTTGGCAGCCACCATTGTTGAAGAAGAGCTGGAGTTGGCAGCCACCTTTGTTGAAGAAGAGCTGGAGCTGGTGGCACCATTCTTGCCTATAAATAGGCAGCAAGAGAGTAGAGCAAACCGAGATGAGAGTGGTGAGAAATGTAGAGAGCAAGAGAGAAAGTGGAGAGCTGCAATGGCAGCAGCCTTGCTGCCATTGCAGTAGCTGCAAGTGTAGCAATGAGAGCTGGGAGTTGAGTTTGAGTGAAGTGATCCTCCTCCTCCATGTATTGTGTTGTAATCCTTTCTCTATCTCTAAATAATATTGACTCTCTCCCGTGGATGTAGGCGGTTTTGCCGAACCACGTTAAATATTGTGTCTTAGTGTGTTTAGCCTCCTTTGAGCAATTATCAGTACACTACCGGTCGGAATTCCCAACACTGCTTACAGATGTTTAAGGTGTGGAACTTTCTCGATAGCCTTTGGGAGAGTACCGTCAAGATCTTGCCTTTTGAGATATCTGCATTGCAAGAACACATGGACCCATCAACTCCTCAATACAAGGTAAGAATTCAAAACTTTCAACCATTGCAAATCAACAATCATATGTGAAGAAAATATAAGACATAACTACAACAGCCAATGGAATAGAAAACCAAATTTTTGAATTAAAATTTAATGTTTATATTATTCTCTAACATATTTTTTAAGTAAAAAACTTGAGATTCGAGGCCCATACAATTTTGTACTTAATTTTTATCAAATAGAATAATAGGAGTGATAAAATTTGAACTCATGATTACTTGATCAATAAAACTCTGTTTCTATATCAAATAACCATATCAACCCTAAAATTTAAGCTGTTAGATAAAACTTCGAGATATAATTTATATTATTTTCTAATAAGCTCGGCTTTTCTTCAAACTCTTAAGCCTAAACTTCTGACAAATGCTCAATTTTCTTTGTTGGAGATCCTTTCTTTGCTATTCACGACATTTTCAGCATGATTAAGTTTTCCTTGAGATCCTTATCATACTTGTTTTTAGATAATTTTACTGCTAATGAATTTATCCGAATTTCTTAATATAAAATTCAACTATCGAAATGGGGTTTCTGACGAGACTTTATACACCACAACTATTCCTTCATTCCCTGAACTAGCCCCATCAGAATCCTTCAGACCTTAAATTAAAATTGAAAATAAAAGCATTGTGTGGTAAGTGAAGAGATATACATGGCAATAACGCGGCACACACCCCCAGGAAACGAGCAGTTGCAAACAACTTTATTGTCAGCATCTGGCTTTGGAGGTAAAATTGTATCATTGCACAATTTCATATTGCGATTCCAGCCTTTTTTGCCCAGTTGTGTTGCTACTTCAAGTAGAGCTTCCACTGCATAAATCAAAATTAAATCTCAACTTCTAATTCTGGGATGATTAGTTGGTGGCTTTTACAATGCCTTGCCAAGAAATGTTTGCAAAAAACAAAGATTAATTCTGTAAAAAAATCACTGCATGATGCCATTACTAACATGGTTTCAGAACTCGGCAATACAATCAAATTTGATGACTGTATTATCAAAGAGTATGATGCACTGAGGATTTTGCAGATAAAAATACCCCTGCTTGAAGAAGGCATTACAAGTGTATGTCTTCCTCTAAACATTAAAGAATCTGCCCATCTGAACCAAATTAAAAATATATATATGTACCTTCATCAGGAGCAAGGCTCCCAACTTGGGCCTCCAAGTTAATTGCTCCCATGCAAAACATTAGTAACATAAGCATAAGTAAGCTAGATGTGACTCTCAAAATATCAGAGAGTGCAGTAGCCATCTTCCTTTGTCTGCAATCCACTTTAAGAGTTAGTAGGCTGCCTGCAGAGAGCTTTATGCGTTATTATAGTTGACCTTTCAGGATGATGTGAGATCTTTCCATTTTTTCTCTAGCCAACGGGAAGATTGGTAGGTCAAAAATAATAATAAAATTTCAATGGGAAATTGGAGAGGAAGTATCCGAACTAAGAAAGAAGAATTTTACGTTCACGTATTCATTTGTGTGTGAAATGGAGAAAAGATAGGCTATAATTCTTTGAATCCACAAAACCATGAAAGAGACTCATTGTATATAAAGATTTAATATTCGAGCCTCACTGGTAGTTTCTTAAAAAGATGGTGTATCAACGTTTTATTAGCTATCGTTTAGTTATTATCCCGTGATAATAGAAACAAAAATAATAGAACCAAAAATATATTTAATTAAAAAAATAAACATATAAAAATAAACTTGTTTTTAAAATAATTTTAGATTGAATTTTTGTATTTTTAAAATAAAAATATAGGGAAGAGATGCTATATTTTCAGAAACAATATTTTTTATTTTTTATTTCTAAAATATTTTTGTAAAATATATTTATTAATCCAATTGTATTGAATAATATCTCAAAATGAAATATCTTAAAGAATATCATTTCATAGTTGGATTCCTACCAGTCTCTCTTGAGTGGCTCTATGAGATTCCGTGTGTTGGTTTTCCAGTCCTCCACACTATTTGGCCAAAATACTAAATCAATTTTTATATTGTTATTGTTATTATTATTATTATTATTATTATTATTATTATCATTATTATTATTATTGACATTGACAAAGTATTTTGTTTTTACAAACGGATGCGTTAGGAAATTAATATAAACCAATGGTTATATAAAAACAAATTGAAGTTTAAAAAGAGAATGTGTTAGTGAGTTAATTTAAAATAATTTTTGAAATTATTAAGTTTAAATTTTTTAATTGAAATAATTATTTGATACATAAATTATATCATAAGCAAATTAAATAATTAATATAAGACTGCAAATCTTTTGAGGCAATAACTCGATGCCTGCATCAAAATAGAAGAGGGGTATCAGAAATGCTTTTCATTAATTAATGATTAATTAGAATTTAGTGTTTATTTTTTATTAAAATAAATTAATTAATTGCTGTCATATAAAAAATAATTAAATCATTACTATTTTAGTGTTTACCATGCTTAATTTAATAGTATTTTATTTCAGAAAATGCCTTTTATTATCAAACTTTCTATCCTAAGTACTTATTTCTTAAAATAAAAAATCAAAACAAAATGAAAACGAATATGACATGGACAAAAAGGATGAAACTATAAATGAATATAAAATATTGGGATTAAATAATTATTTCTAAAAATTACCAACGAGGATTAACTAATTGTTTTTATTAAACTACAAAAACTAAATTATAATTAACTCTTAATTAATCTTTTGGCCCTAATCAACGTTAAAGTTAGTAGCAAAAACTTAATGAGAAATAGGTGCCAATTCGATGCATTA
>Ga0307515_10017384_pt1 | contig 13104 bp, 8 predicted proteins | sample 17_EM_MG_FD_194513 | JGI IMG/M metagenome (GOLD analysis project Ga0307515, IMG submission 194513) | Populus trichocarpa ectomycorrhiza microbial communities from riparian zone in the Pacific Northwest, United States - 17_EM | ecosystem: Host-associated > Plants > Roots > Unclassified | place...
TGCTGCCGGACATCGCGAGCCCGGAACAGGCGACCGAGTTCGCGCACAAGATCCTCGCCGCGCTGGGCGACGACCTGTTGGTCGAAGGGCACCGGCTGCACGTCACCGCCAGCATCGGGATCGCGCTGTACCCGGCGCACGCCAGCGACCTGCCTAAGCTGCTGCGCAACGCCGACGCGGCGATGTACGACGCCAAGGCGCGCGGCCGCGACGCGGTGTCGATCTACGACGAGCAGATGACCAGCGACACCAGCGACCAGCTCGCGCTGGCCGCCGATCTGCGCCAGGCGCTGGCGCGCGACGAACTGGTGCTGCACTACCAGCCGCTGGTCGACGCCGCCAGCGGCAAGGTCCACGCGCTGGAGGCCTTGTTGCGCTGGCGGCACCCGCTGCGTGGCCTGGTGTCGCCGCTGGACTTCATTCCGCTGGCCGAAGACACCGGGTTGATCGTCCCGATCGGCGCCTGGGTCTTGCGCCAGGCCTGTGCCGACCTCGCACGGCTGCGCCGGCAGGGCCGCCCCGGCCTGTGCATGGCGGTGAACCTGTCGCCGCGGCAGTTCATGGCCGACGGGCTGGAGACGAGCGTCGCCGAAGCGCTGCAGGCGGCCGGCCTGGACGGGTCGGCGCTGGAAGTCGAGATCACCGAATCGGTGCTGATGAACTCGCTGGAGCACACCCAGCGCATCCTGGCCGGCTTGCGCGCGATGAACATCAGCATCGCGATCGACGATTTCGGCACCGGCTATTCGTCGCTGGCCTACCTGGCGAACTTTCCGGCGCAGACGGTCAAGGTCGACCGCAGCTTCGTCCGCCAGATCGATTCGGGCGAAGGCACCGCGCTGCTGGCCGGCGCGATCGTCGCGATGGCGCACAGCCTGGGGCTGCGGGTGGTGGCCGAGGGCGTCGAGACGCTGGCCCAGCACACCCACCTGGTCGATCTGCGCTGCGAGCTGCTGCAGGGCTTCCGGTTCAGCAAGCCGGTGCCGATCGATCTGCTCGGCGACGCGATGGCGCGGATCGAGGCGATGCCCGGCTTGCGGGCGAGCACGCCGCTGGAAGTCTGGGCCTCATCGGCGCTGATGACCTGCCTATAAAAGCCCCACCGTACGCTTGCACACACCCAGGCGGCGCCGGGACGAGCAAACTAGGCGGGCCGGGTCTCGCGCGGTGCCAAATGCATGGTCGCACGGCCGCACGACCTTCCCTTCGGGCCACGCCGAATCTGTCGGCTGCTCGCGAGCCCCGGTTTCCCAACTGGAGAAACCCCATGCCCAATGCGTCCAACCCCAAACTGCGCGAAGTCACTTCAGACGCAAGGCAGGCTTCATCGTCGAAAGCGCCGGTCGTCCGTGCCATCGACGTCGGTTTCGGCCTCGTCAAGCTGAGCGTGCGCACCGCCGGCGGCGTGGGCTTCATCAATTTCCCGTCGATGGCCATCCCGGCCGACGCGAGCGCGGTGCGCACCTTGGGCACGCGCCGGCGCGACACCTTCGACGTGCCGGTGAACGGCGCGAACTACGAGGTCGGGCGCGACGTCGGGCTGGCGCAGGCCGGCGGCAGCTTCGGGCGCGACGTGACCGACGAGTTCTACCGCGGCGCCATCTACGAAGCACTGACGAAGGGTGCCCTGCGCTACATGCTGGAGGCCGGCGACCCGGTGGTCGACGTTCTGGTGCTCGGCCTTCCGGTCAACCAGTACAACGACAGCAAGCGCCGCGACTATCTGCGCTCACTCTACGAAGGCGACATCGAGGTCGGCGACGGCAAGACCATCAAGGTGCGCAAGGTTCTGGTCCAGGCCCAGCCGATGGGCGGTTATGCCGCGCTCGACGACCACCTCGATGAACTGAACGACGTCATCACGAAGACACCGGGCGCGCTGAAGCCGCTGGCCAGCGGCGAAGCCCTGGACGAGCTTTCCGTGCTGATGATCGACCCCGGCGAACACACGCTCGACTGGCTGCTGATCCAGCAGGGCAGCATCAATCCGCGGGCCAGCGGCGCGGCGTCGGATGCCGGCCGCCACCGGGTCGTGCGCTCGGTGCTGGAGTCGCTGGTGGCCGAGGTCGGCCGGCCGCTCGGGCCGGCGGTGATGCCGCGCATCAACGACGCGCTGCGCAACCAAAGCCCGGTCAAGCTGGCCGGCGTCGCGCACGATCTGCAGCACTTCGAGCCGATCATCATGACGGTGATCGAAGACTCGATCAACCGCATGGTCGACGGCCTGCGCGACGCCCATGAAATCATCGACCTGATGGTCCTGGTCGGCGGGCACCCCGAGCGCTACCGCGACGTTCTCGTCAAGCGCTTTCCGGCGATCCCGGTCTTCATCATGCCGGAGCCGATGGCGGCCAACGTGCGCGGCTTCCAGTTGATCGGCGAGGCCGTCGCGGAGGCACAAGCGGCGAGCGTCTGAAGAGGCGCGCAGAAGGGCCGGCGAGCGAGGGATCATGGCCGTTCTTCACCTGCAGTTCGAGATCGACAGCGAGGTGCATCCGGAACTCCACGACATGCTTTCGTCGATCGGCAACGCCATGTCCCGGGAGGAGCGGCTGCGCCAGCTGGCGTCGACCGGGCTGGTCTGGGAAAGGCTGCGATTGCAGGCGTACGGCATCGTCCCGCTCGCGGTGCCGGAGCCGACGCCGCCCCATCGGGTCGAAGGCGCGGATGTCGGTGTGGATGCGGGTGCGGACGCGAGTGCGGATGCCAGCGTCCCGGCGGCTGTCAATCGCGAGGAAACGCCGGTGGACCTGGCCGACTGCGTGGATCTGGCCGATCACCCGGAGCCGGCGGCCGACGCCCTGGCGAGCAGCGCCGCTGGCATCGCCGACGCCGCGACGGGCGACATCGACGCGATGCCGGTGCCGCGCTCGAGCGACCCGGACGCCCCCGAGATCGCGCCGGAGGTGTTCGTGCGCGAAATGCGCAGCGCCGTCAAGGAGCTGCCCGTGCTCACCGAAGTCGTGGAGGTGGTCGATTTTTTCAGCTCGAACCCGGCGGCGGCGGCAGCAGCAAAGGAAAGCGCAACCCGCGGGCGGACGAAGTTCGGAACCCGAACGCCGGCACGACCGTCGGGCCGCGACCTCGACTTTCATGACGCGGCAACAGAGGCCAGCAGAACGGACCCGACGCACGATTCGCCGCCCGTGCGCAAGCCGGCGGCGCGGTCGCGCTTGATGCGAATGAACGAGAGGGGCTTGTTCAAGAACGAATGAGGCACGCGACGGTTCGCGGGAACTCCGCAGCCTGCTGTCGCACGCCTTGGCGACACGCGACCAGACCCGTCTGCCTTGCCCGGCCCGCACTGTCGATATAGCCTTGCGCCATGCCAGACCTGTTCGACCCGACGAAACACGAACCGCTCTGCGCCACGCCTTGGAGCGAAGCCGCCGCGCATGGGGCCATCCAGCGCATCTGTGCTGCCGCCGAGGCCGAGTTCGATGAAAGCCAAGGCAGCTGGCTGCTCCATCCGCAGGACGACCCGCCGCAGCCTGGCTCTCGTTCGTTCAACTTCTACTGGGGTGCTGCCGGCGTCGTCTGGGCTCTGCGCCACCTTCGAACGCAGGGCGCGGTGGCCTCCGGCCGCGACTACACGCCCTGGATCGAGCGTTATCCCGAATGGGTGGCCATCGAGGCCGCCGAAGAGCAGCATGGCAGTGCCTCGTACCTCTTCGGCGAAAGCGCACCGCTGTTGTTGGCCTGGATGGTCACGCGCCGCGCCGCGCTATCCGACCGGCTCCATGCGGTCGTGCAAGGCAACCTGCACAACCCGGCGCACGAGCCGCTCTGGGGCAACGCGGGAACGGTGCTCGCTGCCATTCACGCGGCGGAAGCCGGCGGCGACGTGCGCTGGACCGAATTGGTGAGGCGGGCGATACAGGCCCTGGTCGACGACATGGTGGTCGATCCGGATCTCGGCACCTGGATCTGGCAGCAGGACCTGTATGGACGGCGGACGCGCCACCTCGGGGCCGGCCACGGACTGGCAGGCAACGTCTACGCCGCGCTGCGTGGTGCCGCTGCCCTGGACGCGAGCACCTTGCCGACGGTAGAACGACGTGCTTTCGAGACGCTGTCGGCGACTGCACTGCACCGGATGCTCGACGCCCCTGGCGGCGCGGTGGAGATGATCAACTGGCATGTGCTCGTCGACCCCGAACGCATCGCGGCCTGGCTCGCCAAAGGGGGGCGTCCCGCCGTGCAGGACTGCCACGGTGCGCCGGGTATCGTGTGCCGCCTGGCCGGCGCCTCGCGCAGCCCGCCGTGGGACGCGCTCTTGCGCGGGGCCGGCGAGCTGACCTGGCACGCCGGCCCGCTCGCCAAGGGGCCGTCGCTGTGCCACGGAAGCGCCGGCAGCGCGATGGCCTGCCTCAAGCTCTGGCGCCGCTTCGCCGAGCCGCTATGGCTCGAGCGCGCGCGGCGGCTGGCGATCCACGCGGCGGAACAGGTCGAGCACGCACGAACCCGCACCGGTCAAGGCCGCCACAGCCTCTGGACCGGGGACCTCGGTGTGGCCTGCGTGCTGTGGAACTGCATCCGCGGCGACGACCGCTTCCCGACGCTGGACCATTTCTAACATCACGGGTTTCATTTCGGAGTTTCATGGATTTCGTTTCGATTCCGACGCTTCTGGACTATAGTTTCGGTAAATCAGAAACTCTGGTTGTTGAAGCGGTCTGCCAGCGGCAAAACCTGGAACTCCGAAATGAATCCACCCGGCCCGCCGATCGACCCGCAGGTCATCAAAACCTCGGCCGACGTGGGGCCCCTGGTGCGCGCGAGGCGGCGCGACCAGGCGCTGCGCATCGATGACGCCGCTGCGCTGACCGGCGTCTCCGTCGACCTCTTCTCCCGGCTCGAAAACGGCAAAGGCGCGGTGCGCCTGGACAAGCTGCTGGCCGTGCTCGACGGGTTGGGCCTGGCCTTGGTCGTGGGGCCGAAGGACCATCCCGGGATGCAGTTGCTGTCGCGACCATCCGGTCCCCGTTCGGCGCGGCCCTGATGGCGACCGAACCCGGGATTCACGAGCTGTCGCTGTGGGCAGACGACCAGAAGGTCGCGCTACTGGGTTACGCGCCGATGGACGACCGATGGACGCTGCAGTACGCGCCCGAATGGCTTCGACGCGAGGACGCCTTTCCGTTGTCGCCGCCGCTGCCGTTCGCACCCCCTGAGAACGGCTATGCGCCCGGCTCGGTCAAACGCTTCGTCGAGAACCTGCTGCCCGAGGGGCGGGCGCTCGATATCTCGGCCACGACGTACCGCGTATCGAAGGCCAACGTCTTCGGACTCATCAACGCACTGGGCGCAGAAACCGCCGGCGCTTTCAGGTTCTGGCCGGCTGAGAGTGCCCCGCCGCCCACCGTCGCCGGACCGCCGCGCGAAGTGTCGGTGGCCGAACTGAACGAGCGCCTGGCCACCCGCGACGAGATACCGTTCGTGGTCTGGGACGGCAAGGTCCGCATGTCGATCGCCGGCTACCAGGACAAGCTGCTCGTCTACCTCGATAGGCCGCTGGGCGCCGGCGGCCGCATGTTCCTCGTCGAGCCACCGCTGGCCTCCACCCACATCCTCAAACCGGATCCGGGTCGGGCCGACATGCCTCACCTCGTGGTGAACGAGCACTACTGCATGTCGCTGGCAAGGCGCATGGGCTTGCCGGTGGCGGAGGTCGGCATCCTGCGCACACCGCGGACCGTGCTCGTCGTGAAACGCTTCGACCGCGCTGCCGTCGACGGCGCCGATGGCCCCGGCGTGCGACGCTTGCACATCATCGACACCTGTCAGGCGTCGGACCTGCCGGTGAGCTGCAAGTACGAGCGCAACCTCGGCAACGGCGAGCACGTGCGACAGATCCGGGAAGGGGTCGGCTTCGAGGTTCTCTTCGCCCGCGTCGAGCAGACGGTCAACAAGGCGGCATCGAGGCTCGTGATGCTTCGATGGGCGCTGTTCCAGTTCCTGATCGGCAACACCGATGCGCACGGCAAGAACTTCTCGTTCTTCGTGGCTCGGCACGGCTTGCAGCCAGCGCCCTGGTACGACCTGGTCAGCGTCGTCCAATACCCCGGCATCGACCACGAACTGGCGATGGCATTCGGTGATGCCTTCACCCTCGAAGAAGTAGATGCCTTCCCGCTGGCCGACTTCGCCAGGCGCTGCGGCATCGGAAGCGGCGTGCTGAAGCGCGAGGCCTCGAGGATCGCAAAGCTCGTTGCCGAGCATGCGCCGCGGCAGGCCGACGCCGTGGACTACATCGCCGACGAGCGCGCCTTTGCCGCACAACTGCGCGACTTCGTCGCCGGACAGGCATCACGCTTGAACACGTTGGCAGCCGCAGCCGCTCGCATCAAGGACGAATATCTTTGAGGTCATTGGCCGCCAGCGCGACCCGGCCCGTGATCAGCCGGGCTTCGCCGGGCTCGATGTCGTACGGTTGCAGGCCCTCGGGAGCAGCCTGCCACGGCGCCAGCACCGTGCGCGCCTCGGCCACGCGGCCCAGCGCGAGCAAGGCGTCCGCACGCCGCAACGCCAGGTGCCATTGCAGCCCCGGCCGCTGTTCGAGCACCGGGTCGGCCAACGCGTCGTCGTAGTCGGCCAAGGCCTGCTCGGCGGGCTCCGACAGGGCCAGCTCCAGCGCCAGCATCCGGCGATAGAACGGCATCTGATCGCCCAGTTGGCGGCGCGCGGTGGCGCGTAGCGGCGCGAGATCGCAGCCCAGTCGGCGTGCGATGCGAAGCCGCAGCACCGTGCGGCGGGCCTGCAGGTTCGGCGCCGCTCCGGCATCGTCGGTCTGAAGACAGGCCGCGGCGGCATCGGGCTGGCCGAGTGCGAGCCGGGTCTGCGCCAGGTGGTTCTCGGCCATCACGGCGTCGGCCACGGCAAGCCGGTCGGCCCCCGACGCGCCGGCGCGCAGCTCCGTCACCGCCCGCTCGAGCAGCGACAGCGCCTCTTCGCAGCGCCCGAGGTCGCGCAACACGGCCGCCCGGTTCACATCGATGAGCAGCGTGCTGCCACGGCCTTGCATGCGGTCGCGCAGCGCAGCGGCTTCTTCGAGCACCGCCAGCGCCTGCGTGAGCTCGCCACGCCAGTGGTGCATCAGGCCCTGGTTGCCCAGCACCGGCAGGCAGCGCACCGGTTGCCCGGCATCGCGAAACGCCGCCGCGGCCAGGCGCTGCTGGTGGATCGACGCGCCCAACTGGTCGGCGAAGCCCAGCACCGCCGCCAGCGTGGCGTGGTACTCGGCCTGCAGCAGGCGGCCGGGCTGGGATTCGACCCACGGCCCATGGCGCTTGATCAGCGCCAGCGCGGCGTCGACCTCGCCGCCCACCGCCAGCTGCCACGACAGCGGGCCGACGAAGCCCCAGGCCAGCGCCGGCAGCCCGAGCGCGTGCGCACGCTCGATGGCCGCGCGCCCTTCGGCGATGGTGTCGCTGTGGCCCTGCGACGCGCGCCAGCCCAGGCGGAATTGCAGCGCGCGCAGCCGCTGTTCTTCGCTGCGCGCGAGTTGCTCCAGCCGCTCCATCAACGGCAGCCTGCGCTGCAGAAAATCGGGCGCCGAGCTGATGGTGAAACGTTCGGCGAGCACGTCGAACAGCGCGTCGGCATGGCCGCATTGTTCGAAGCATGCCGCTGCCAGATCGAGCAGCGCGCTTTGCGCCAGCGGCAGCGACGCTGCTTCGGCGGCTGCCGCGGCAGCGCGAAACCCGGTGCCGGCGCGCGCGTGGTCGCCGGCCGCCTGCCAATGGCTGGCTGCCGCGGCCGGCTCGGCGCGTTCGCGTTCGAGATGCTCCGCGATCAGCCGGTGCATGAACGTCGCCACCAGCGGCGGCAGGCTGGCGCGAACGGCGTCGGCCACCATGTCGTGGCTGAACCGGGTGCCGTCGAACAACTGGCGCGTGGCCAGTTCGTTCAGTGGCGCCGCCAGCTGCAGCGGCGCGCAGGCCAGCGCCTCGGTGGCGAGCTTCAGGCTGTGATGGCTGCCGGCCAGCGCCGCCAGCTGCGCCAGGTGGCGCGCCGGCTCCGACAGCAGCGCGAACTGGCGGTCGATGACCTCGCGCACGCCCGGCGGCAGCGGCAGCGGGCCGGTCGCCGCGAGTTGCCCTTGCGACAGCAGCAGCTTCAGCGATTCGAGAACGAAAGCCGGGTTGCCGCCGACGTGGCGGCGCAGGCGCGGCGCCAGCTCGCCGGCATCCAGCCCCGGAATGTCCAGGCTGCACAGCAATTGCAGCAGCGCGGCGGCGTCGAAGGGTACGAGGTCGATGCGCATGAAGCGCCGCGTCGCCGCCAGCGATTCGAGCAGCGCGGCGGCGCCCGCCGGCTGTTCCGCCGGCCGCGTGCCGAGCGCGAACGACAACGGCGTTCGCCGTTCGCTTGGCGTCGGCTCGGCGGGCTCGGCGAGCACGGTCAGCGCTTCGGTGCTTTGGGCGTCGGCGAACTGCAGGTCGTCGAAAACGAACAGCACGCAACCCGCCGCGACGCAACGCCCGAACAGCCGCGCCAGGCCGAGCAGCGCCTGGGTGCGCTCGTAGCCGGTCTGCACCGGCGGCGGCGGCGCGCCCGGCAGCAGCGCCGCCAGCCGCGGCAGCAGCCGGCCCGCGGCGCGCGCGTCGTCGCCGTCGAGCGCCGGCTTGAAGCGGTCGATCGCCGCCAGCAGCAGCCGGCTGAGCGACGCGTAGGGCAGCATCGAATCGCCCGGCCGCGCCGACGCCGCGGCATGCGGCCCCAGCGATGCGGCGAAATCGGCGAGCAGCCGGCTCTTGCCCAGGCCGGCATCGCCGGCGACGCACAGCACCGAGCCGGCCGCCCACGCCTGCCGCAGCGCCTGCATCTCGGCGTCGCGGCCGATCAGCCGCGGCGGGCGCATCACCGTCGCCGGCAGCGCATCGACGCGCGCCAGCGGCGCCGGCGCCATCGCCGACGCCTTCAGCAGCAGCTCGCCCAGGTGTTGCGTGGCCGGCGACGGGCTCACGCCGTACAGGCCGCGCAGCATTTCGCGGCAGCGGTCCCAGACGCCGATGGCCGCCGCGTGGTCGGCGCGCAGGTACAAGACCTCCATCACCGTGCGGTAGGCTTCTTCGGACTCGCGGTCGGCGGCCAGCAGCGCGTCGGCGTCGGCCAGCGCGAGGTCCAGCTCGCCGGCCTGCAGCGCGGCGCGCACGCGCGCCAGCAGCGCCCGGTGGCGCGTCGCACGCTGCACGTCGCGCTGGGATTCGAGCCAGGCCGACAGCTCGGCCAGGTCGTCGAAACGGTCGGCGTCCAACAGGGGCGGGTCGCTGGAAAGCGGGGCGGCCAGCGCCACGCCGGGCGCCAGGCTCAACAGGCCGGCGCTGTCGTGGACCAGCGCGCCGGCGGCGTCGCGCAGCCGCGCCAGGCACTGGCGCAGGTTGGCGCGCGAACGCGCCTCGGGCACGTCGGGCCACAACAGGCCGGCCAGCCGCGAGCGTGGCGTCGGCCCTTCGAGCGACAGCCAGGCCAGCAGCGCGGCCTGCTTGCGCTCCAGCCGCACCGGCGCCCGGCCGGGCGGGCGCACCTGCGCGGCACCCGACAGGGCGAGCACGGGCGGGGCGTCAGCGGACATGCGCCCGAGCGTAGCCGAGCGGCCCGCGGCCGGTGACGCCCCAGTGACGCCGCGCCGCGCACAGTGCGCACGACCCGACTTCCGAAAGAGAAATCATGCACACCCTGAAGATCTGCCGTGCCCCGCTGCGCCCACTGCGCCGTGCCGGCCTGCCGCTCGCCACCGCGCTGGCAGCGCTGCTCGCCACAGCGCTGCCGGCGCAGGCGCAGTTCCTGCAATCGAACGTGTGGGCCAATGAGTCCTACTACAACTACAACACGAACCAGGGGGTCGCGGGGTCGGGCGGCACCAGCGGCGGCAGCACCGGCACCGGCGGCGCCGAAGCGGCCGCCTGGGCATCCTATGCAGGTGGCAGCGGCCCCTTCTACGCCGTCACTTCAGCCGCGGCAAGCGCCGACTACGCCAGCGCCGGCCTGCACGCCAGCATCATGACCGACGGCACCTACGGCGATGCCGCCGCGTATACCCGGCTCGACGACAACGTGACCTTCCACGTCGCCGGCGGCAGCACATCGACGGTGACCCGCATCACCGTCGACCTGAAGCTCAACGGCTCGATCTCCTCCTTCACGAATGCCAGCTACCTGTACAACTTCAGCATGTCCGGTAGTGGCTCGGGCGGCAGCGTCGGCTGGACGACTGTCTTCTACGATTCGCCCAGCGACCCGCGCAACTACGTCGGCTGGGCGGTTGCCGGCGGCGCCGCCGAGCCGGGCGGCTTCGAAAGCTGGGAGCTGCTGGCCAACACAGCCACCGAAAAACACTTTCGCGGCGTGATCGCCTTCACCGGCGCCGACAAGGAATACGCGCTCACCACGAACTTCAACCTGCGGTGCTCCGGCGGCACCGATTGCGACTTCGGCAACTCCGCGCATGTCACGTTCGACATGCCGGCGGGCGTCAGCTTCACCAGCGCATCGGGGCTGCTGCTGACGGCGGTGCCGGAGCCCGGCAGCTGGAGCCTGATGCTCGGCGGCCTGGCGGCGATCGGCGCCGTCGGCCGGCGCCGCCGGCGCGGCTGAGACCGTCAAGGAAGACGCCCACCGCTGGGCAGGGGCAGGCGTGCTCGGCACAGCACTGGACCAATCGAACCCGCTGGTGCACGATGGGCACCGAACTGTGTCCCCTGCCAAACAACCTGCACGGAGTCCTATGGCCACGAAGTCTGTCTTGCCGCGATCACTGGCCGCCATCGGCCTTTGCCTGGGCCTGGTCGCGGCTGCCCAAGCGGGCCCGTACTCCGGCCTCTACGTGTTCGGTGACAGCCTGTCCGACTCGGGCAACGACCTGGTCATCACCGGCGGCGCAGTCCCGGTGGCCACGGTCTACACCGACGGCAGCCACACCGGCCGCTTCACGAACGGGCTCAACTATGCCGACCGGATGGCAAGCTCGCTGGGCCTCGGCCTCACCGCTTCCGTGCTGGGCGGCACCGACTATGCCTATGGCGGCGCCCGCACCACCTATGTGCAGGCGGGCTTGCCCGCCAGCGCCAAGAGCTTCAACCAGCAGATCGATGCTTTCGACACCACCCATGCGACGGCGGATGCGGGCGCCCTGTACGTGCTGTGGATTGGCGCGAACGACATGTCGGACGCCATCAAAGCGGCTGCAGGCGGCAGCCAGACGGCGATTCCGACGGCGATAGGCACGGCCCTGAGCGGCATTGGCGGGGCGATCCAGAACCTCGCCAGCCGCGGGGCGCAGCATTTTCTGGTGTTCAATCTGCCGGACCTGTCGTTGGTCCCGCAGGTTCGGGCGGTCGGCAGCCCTGGATTTTCCGACCTCGCGCGCAGCGCCAGCCAGGCCTTCAATGTGAACCTCACCAACACGCTGGCGCAGGGCGCCTTTTCCGCGCTCGACATCCACAGCTTCGATGTCTACGCCGCGCAGACCGACATCACGCTGAATCCGGCCAGCTATGGATTCAGCAACGTGTCGAGCGCGTGTTATTCCGGCGACGTGAACGGCCAGCCCCTCCCCGGTGGCGGCACGCCGACGACCTGCGCCGATCCGAGCCATTACATGTACTGGGACTTCGAGCACCCCAGCGACGCGCTCCATGCGGAGCTGGCCGGGCGTGCGCTGGCCGCGGTGGTTCCCGAGCCGGCGGCGCTGAACCTGCTGCTCGCGGGATTCGGACTGCTGGGCCTGGTGCGGCTGCGCCGTCGGGCTGCCGCGTAAGGATCGCCAGGAGCCCCGGCGCCGCTGAGCGTGCGCTCGGCTCCGTCGCGGTCGACTGCCCTACGTCGACTGAATCTCGCGCCGCGCCGCGGTCGACTGCAGGAACTGCTCGCGCTCGGCGGGGTCCGCAAATGACGCGGCCTGCGCCGTCAAGCCGGCGCGGGCGGCGGCCCGGGTAGCGGGCGCACGGGGATCTTGCCGAAGCGCCAGCACGCGGGTGCAGTGGAGGGCCGCCTCGGCCTCGTCGTTCTGCCAGCCGCCGCGGCCGTCCACGGCGGCCAGCACGGCTTCGACGCCCGCCAGCGCCGCGGCGCTGTCGCCCGCGTTCTGCAGCGCCCACGCGACGCCGGCTTCGCAGGTCAGCGAAGCCGCCGGCTCGCCATGGGCCGCATAGCCGGCTTGCGCCAACCGGCCATGCTCGACGGCCGGCAGCCACTGGCCCAGCCCGCAGCAGGCCTGGAAGGCGGCCCCGTGGCCGGTGGTCTGGATGTAGCGGTCGCCGTTCTTTTCGGCCATGCGGATGCCGGCGCGGGCATGGTCCAGCGCCGCCTGCGGCTCCCCCAGTTCGGCCATGACGCCGGCCAGGTTGCAGCGCGCCTGCGCGCCGATCTGCTGGTGATCGATGGCGTCGCACAGCGGCACCAGCTGCAGCAGTTGATCACGCGCTTGCGCCACCTGGCCGCGCAGCTCGGCCGCCAACGCCAGATTCAGCATCGCGATGGCCGCCCCGTAGCGGCTGTCGATGCGCTGGTAGGCGGCCAGCGCCTGCTCGCCGCTGGCGGTGGCCTGCGGCAGGCGGAGTTCGGCCAGATAGCCGACGCACAGGTTGTTCAGCACGCAGGCTTCGGTGTAGACATCGCCGCCGGCGCGCGCGTGGGCCAATGCCGCTTGTGCGTGGGCGCGGGCTTCGTCGTGGCGCCCCTGGCGGCCGAGCGCCATGATCAAGGTGTTGTGGACCTTCGCCGCCTCGAGCGGGGCCCGCGTCTCGGCCGCGGCCAGGCGCAGCGTTCCCAGGCGATGGGCTTGCTCGTGGTCGCCGTTCTGGCACAGGCGGTGCATCCGGTTCTGGGCGGCAATGAGGCGCAGCACGTCGTCGTCGGCTGCATCCGCCAGGGCTTCCAGGGCCGCGATGGCCTTTTCGTGTTCGTTCACATCGCCCCGGCGCGACCACACGCTGGCGCGCAGGCGCAGCAGGGCGAACTGCCGCTCGGGGTGGCTGCCTGCGTCGAGTGCCAGCGCACGATCGGCGTGCGCCAGCGCAGCGCTGTCGGCATGGCGGGCCAGCGCTTCCTGCGCGGCTTTCGTCCAATGTTCGGCGGCGCGCTCGGGAACCCCGGCGCGCT
>Ga0307515_10017385_pt1 | contig 13102 bp, 9 predicted proteins | sample 17_EM_MG_FD_194513 | JGI IMG/M metagenome (GOLD analysis project Ga0307515, IMG submission 194513) | Populus trichocarpa ectomycorrhiza microbial communities from riparian zone in the Pacific Northwest, United States - 17_EM | ecosystem: Host-associated > Plants > Roots > Unclassified | place...
TGCATCTCTTTCTTTTTTCTTTTTTTTTTCTTTTTTCTTTTTTTTTCTTTTGTGGCCATGACCTGGAATCTAGAAAAGCAATCAGGTGCTGGTAATGGGTCGTCATCAAGAAATAGTGATGGCAGTGGCAAGGTTGTTTCTAGATCTACTGCAGGAAAGAGATCTCCTCCAACACCAGAAAATATTGATAGAAATATGCCTAGCTTTAGGTCAGCAACAAAAGATGAGAAACCAAATGGATCCATAGTAGTAGTCGATCATCAAACGAGGCAAGTTGATACCATTCGGGCATTAGAAAAGGAAGTCAGGGTTGCAAATAACAACCCTGCCTCAGTATTAGTAGCAGCTAGCGGAGGAGAAAAGGAAAATGATTTCTTTGCAATGAAAGGCACAAAACTGAATGTTAATCATGAAATGAGAGATATTAATCTATTAATCCTAATTAAGTTTAATATATTCATTACATATATGGAGTCCTAACTCCTAAATCTTCTTATTAAAATCACGATGCATAACTTTATGATCTCCTAATTTATGATTGACCCTTTTCTTTTGAGAGTAGGGATGGAAGTAACGTCACTCTTAGAGAATTAAAACATAATCTTATAAAAGACTAGCTTTGATGCAATTACTTGTTATGATTAAACAGGAACATATAGATCTACGATCTCTACTGCGGTTGCAGACACCAGGAGTCGAAAGCAGAAGAGAAAATCACATGACATGCCTTTTCAATTGATCTGAAGCGAGAAGGCCAAGACATTGCTCTCCTTTTCGACTTCGTCTCTTTCTCGCGATCTCTCACTTTTTAGCCACGGCTGGTGTTAGTTTGCTAAGGTTGAGAATTTGAGATTTCAACAAAGGGGAAAGGGGAGACTGGGGTGGAGTGTCGAGGGACTCAAGGACATGGAGTAAGCAAATTTTTTAACTTTTTTCAAACTCGTGAAATCGATCCGGTTTTACCGATTGTGACTGAGTTTTACCGAGTTTTACCGATTTTGAGCGAGTTTAACCGATTTCGAGTTTTTAACTCAATTTTATATATTTTATATAAAATAAAATTATATAATTTTACAAGTAAATAGTAATTTTAGCAACCAAGATCACGACAACAATTCGTGTTGGAGCCATATATGATCTTTGCAATTGAGAAGTAAGCGTGTGCCGCTATGTGTAATGACGCTGCAATGTTGTGCTGACATGGCACGTGCCCTCAAATAATTAAGTGCGCACCAGAGCATGTGGATTAGAGAGTTTGAGCAGCATGCAAGGGCATGCTAGCACGTGATTATTGCATTAGGTCGAAGCCCTCTAACTTAGGTCAAGGCCTGACTAACTTGACCGAACAACTTTGTTGCATGCCTTGTCTTTCAGACCAAGGCCCCCTAAAGCTAACGGATAACTTTGAATTCTCTAGATTCTAAAATTGCACGAGAAAACGACAGTAAAGACAATCGAGGGATGAGTTTGAAAAGCTTTTTACATGTCCCTTTTGAATAAAGTAGCTATTTTCTTTAGTGGCTTTAGCTTAAGATGACTCCTTACTCCTTAATTATATACACATAAACTTGATTTGTTCTAGAATATATGTTTTTTTTTTAATTTTAATTTTTTATGTGTTTTTGAACTTTTGAGAAAAATAGATTTCCCCTGTAATAACGGTTCTTGTTATTATTATTTGATACGTGTTTAAAAGTGTGGTGGTGATTATTTTTTAAAGTATTTTTTGTTCGGAAATATATCGAGATAATATTTTTTATTTTTAAAAAATTATTTTTAATATTAATATATTAAAACGATCTGAAAACACAAATAAAATTATTTTTTAAAAAAATATTTTTAAAACTAAAAAACAAGCGTGTAACTTTGAATTACATATCACATGCAGTTTGTAACATCTTACCATTTTACATTCCGATCTTATAATTGGATTTTATTTTATTTTCTTAACCCTTAAATAATTATATTCAGAGTCAATTTTAATAATTTGTTTTTTACTTGGAAAAGGGAAGAAGGAAGAGAACTCAATTGTTTCCAAATAGATACTCTGGCGACGTGCACACGGTAACTTGTGGAATCGAAGAGCACCCCAACGGCTTTTACTTTAAGAAAACCCATCCATTAAAAAAAAAATATATATATATATATATAAAATGAGAAAAGCCATTGGGCCTACCCTTTTGACTTTCTTCCCAGCAGGGACCACACCCGACCGTTTCATTCAAAATCTAACCGTCAGATCACTTCCCATTTACGGTTCAGATTAAACGACCGTTGTTGTGATGAAACCCCAACCCTTTTCCAAAAGCCTCAAAAACATTCAAATCGAGCCGTTGCCATCTCCGTTGAAGATCTTCATCTTCACTTGAAACTACTTAACTTCCTTTGGGTTCTCTTCATTTTACATTCTCTTACTTTCCAAAGATACAATACAAGCCTCAGCATTCGAATGTGCCACTCGTGAGAGAGGTTTTTAAAAAAACACAAAAAAAAAACCCTTAAGCATCAAAGAAAATGGTGAAAAGGGCTAGTTCTCCATGTTCATCTCCAGTGACCATAACAGTCTCCTCAGGAGGCAAAGGAGGAGGAAGTAGAAGCATGGGCTTAACTAGTCCAGTACCAAGAGCTTCCATTTCAAACAACCCAAATTCCCCTCTTAGCAACAGTAGAAACAGAACCCCAAGTGGAGGCAGATACTGTTCAATGTCCAGAGATGATACCACGGAGGAGATTAATTCAGAGTTCGTCTCCTACACTGTCCATATACCTCCCACTCCAGATCACCAGAGCTTCTCAGCTTCACAGACAAGCCTAGCTGAAGACATCACAAATGCTGCCAAACCTGAGAGGAGTTTCATTTCTGGTACTATTTTCACTGGTGGGTTCAATTCTGTCACACGCGGGCATGTAGTTGATTGCTCAATGGAAAACAACGAGTCTCTGAAATCTGGGCTTGTTTGTGGAATGAAAGGTTGTGATGAGAAAGCAATTAGGGGAAAATGTGAATGTGGGTTCAAGATTTGTAGAGATTGTTATTTAGATTGTGTAGGGTCTAATGGAGGGGGGCATTGTCCTGGTTGCAAGGAACCATACAAGGATGCTGATGATGAAGCTGAGGATGACGATGATTATGATTATGATGAGGCTAAAAGTGAAGCAGATGATCAGGCACTACCATTGCCTAAATTGGATAAGAGGCTTTCACTTGTGAAGTCGTTTAAGGCGCAGAGCCATCCTCCTGATTTTGACCATACTAGGTGGTTGTTTGAGACGAAGGGGACTTATGGTTATGGAAATGCTGTGTGGCCTAAAGATGGGTATGGTGCTGGATCAGGTGCTAATGGATTTGAGCCTCCTCCAGATTTTGGAGAGAGAAGTAGGAGGCCTTTGACCAGGAAGGTTGGGGTTTCTGCTGCAATTCTCAGCCCTTACAGGTAAAAAAAAACCCATACACTTGAATCTATGATTTTGGCTATATGGCTTGATATAAACCGGAAAGAAAGAAAAACTTAATCATTAATGCTACTCGCCATTTGATTTTCATGGTTTAGTATTTGGTTATATGTTTTAGATCACATATGTGCTGGTTTGATATTCTCAATTTATTGGGTTACTTACGGTTTCAGAAGATGGGTTTTATGCTAATTGTCGTTTGGAAGTGGGAGTTTATCACTCTGTTTGTAATCTGTATAGATTATGTGATTATTAGTGAATTTTTTATGTGTAAATAATGTGATTTTAAGTGGTACTGGATGATGAACAACTCAATTTGTGTTGTTAAATCAATTTCAATACGAATTTTTTAGGCGCTGCACCGCCTGTGTTTTGATTAGTGTCTAAAATGTGAAGTTTTTTATTACTATGCAGACTACTCATCATGATACGTCTTGCGGCTCTTGGTCTATTCCTAACATGGAGAATCCGACACCCCAATCGCGAAGCAATGTGGTTGTGGGGGATGTCCATAACTTGTGAGTTATGGTTTGGTGTGTCATGGATTCTTGATCAGCTCCCTAAGCTCTGCCCTGTAAACAGAGTGACTGACCTCTCTGTGCTGAAACAGCGCTTTGAATCCCCCAGTCTTCGAAACCCAAAAGGCCGATCAGACCTTCCAGGCATTGATGTGTTTGTTTCCACGGCTGACCCTGAAAAAGAGCCTCCTTTGGTCACTGCAAACACCATCCTTTCGATCCTTGCAGTTGATTATCCGGTAGAAAAGCTGGCTTGTTACTTATCAGATGATGGTGGATCTCTTTTGACGTTTGAAGCTCTGGCTGAGACAGCTAGCTTTGCCAGAATTTGGGTTCCTTTCTGTAGGAAACACAATATAGAACCCAGGAACCCTGAGGCTTATTTTGGGCAGAAACGCGATTTTCTTAAGAACAAAGTGAGACTTGATTTTGTTAGAGAGAGGAGAAGAGTAAAGAGAGAATATGATGAATTTAAGGTGAGGATCAATTCACTGACGGAGTCAATTAGGAGAAGATCAGATGCCTATAATGCCCATGAAGAGCTTCGAGCGAGGAAGAATCAGATGGAAATGGGGGGCAATCCATCAGAAATTGTGAAGGTACCAAAGGCTACCTGGATGTCAGATGGTTCTCATTGGCCGGGAACTTGGACTTCTGGAGAAGCAGACCACTCAAAAGGAGACCATGCAGGTGTAATCCAGGTAACTCTCTTGCTTATGAGTTTTTGTAAATTTTCTAGAGAATGAGATGTTGAATAGAGTGTCCTTCAACATTTTTGCTTTTCTTTTCAGGCTATGCTAGCTCCTCCAAATGCAGAACCTGTTTTTGGTGTAGAAGCAGATGGTGAAAACTTGCTTGACACCACAGAAATTGATATCAGATTGCCAATGTTGGTCTATGTGTCTCGAGAGAAAAGGCCAGATTATGATCACAACAAGAAAGCTGGGGCAATGAATGCTTTAGTGAGAACCAGCGCAATCATGTCAAATGGTCCATTCATTCTGAATCTGGACTGTGATCACTACATCTATAACTCCTTGGCTTTGAGGGAAGGGATGTGCTTTATGCTTGATAGGGGTGGTGATAGGATCTGTTATGTTCAGTTCCCACAAAGGTTTGAAGGGATTGATCCAAGCGATCGGTATGCTAACCATAATACAGTATTCTTTGATGTGAGCATGAGAGCTCTTGATGGCCTACAGGGTCCTATGTATGTTGGGACAGGTTGTATTTTCCGCAGAACAGCTCTTTATGGGTTTAGTCCTCCTAGAACTACAGAGCACTACGGATGGTTTGGTAGGAAGAAAATTAAACTGTTCTTGAGGAAACCCAAGGCCGCAAAGAAGCAAGAGGATGAGATGGCTTTGCCAATCAATGGGGACCAGAATAGCGATGATGATGATGCAGATATTGAGTCTTTGCTTCTGCCTAAAAGGTTTGGGAACTCTACTTCTCTAGCTGCATCCATCCCAGTTGCAGAATACCAGGGAAGGCTGCTTCAAGATTTGCAAGAAACGGGTAAACAAGGAAGACCAGCTGGTTCCCTTGCGGTGCCTCGTGAGCCTTTAGATGCTGCAACTGTTGCAGAGGCAATTAGTGTTATCTCTTGTTTCTACGAGGACAAAACTGAGTGGGGAAAAAGAGTCGGATGGATATATGGTTCGGTAACAGAAGATGTGGTGACTGGTTATCGTATGCACAATAGAGGATGGAGGTCGATTTATTGTGTAACCAAAAGGGATGCATTTCGAGGCACAGCACCCATTAATCTAACAGACAGGCTCCACCAAGTCCTTCGATGGGCAACAGGCTCGGTAGAAATCTTCTTTTCACGGAACAATGCTCTATTTGCTACTCGCCGGATGAAATTCTTACAGAGGGTGGCATATTTCAACTGCGGAATGTACCCTTTCACATCCATGTTTCTCATAGTTTATTGCGTCCTACCTGCAATTTCTCTTTTTTCTGGCCAGTTCATAGTCCAATCCCTCAGTGTGACCTTTCTAGTCCTCTTGTTGGCCATCACCATCACCCTATGCTTGCTTGCAATTCTAGAAATCAAATGGTCAGGAATCACACTTCATGATTGGTGGCGAAACGAACAGTTTTGGTTGATTGGTGGAACAAGTGCCCATCCTGCAGCAGTTTTACAAGGACTACTGAAGGTTATAGCAGGAGTTGACATCTCATTCACTTTGACATCTAAATCTGCCACGCCTGAAGATGCAGATGATGAATTTGCTGACTTATATGTGGTTAAGTGGAGCTTTTTAATGGTCCCTCCTATTACAATAATGATGCTGAACCTGATTGCAATTGCAGTAGGAGTTGCAAGAACTTTGTATAGCCCATTTCCACAGTGGAGCAGGCTCGTTGGAGGAGTGTTCTTCAGCTTCTGGGTTTTGTCCCATCTTTACCCCTTTGCCAAAGGCTTGATGGGAAGGAGGGGAAGGGTCCCAACCATTGTCTATGTGTGGTCCGGATTGCTCTCCATCATCATTTCTTTGCTGTGGGTGTACATTAGTCCTCCTGGAACACAAGACTACATGAAGTTTCAGATCCCTTGATGTGTATTTTTGTATCGTAGGTGTAGCTTTTGTGTAAGCAGATGAAGTTCTCTGCTTCATCTTTGTATCACTGTTTAGTTTCATCGCTTTTCTATCCATTTTAATCAATTGATCTTGAACAATTAATGTATATTAGTTCCTAGAGATACTTTGCTACCATTTTAAATCCAGCCCGCTGTCTTAGGTTTAAAGCAGGCATTTTAAACTTGCAAAAACCCACTGGTTTGCATCCATACTGAGAGTTCTCCAAGATTTGGCGCTTCTGTGTGCTTCTGCCAGCCTTGGTTGGTTCTTAAACTTGAAAGCAGATAACTTAAGGTGTGTGCTCAACTCCATTTACAGCAAGTTTATTGTGTTGCAGTGAGACTAATAACAGGATGCCAAAAGCGTGGTGGCATGTTCTTGAATTTTAATTACATTTTCGTAGTTGAATCCACACTGCATAACAAAACAATTCATGAGCTGGCTTGTAACAAGAACAGTGGTATCTTATTCCAGAAATGAAATACATCACCTGTCAAAACTCTCTTTATAATCTCTCTCAGCTAATCAAGCTCCTACCTTTCTTATTCTTGTGTGAATTTTGCATCCAATGTGTTGCCAATTACTAATGCCCCGCAACATTAATGAATATTTCAGGAGCGTGTCCAGGTTGAAAGAAGCTGCTTGCACTCATAACCTCCAAAATCTTAGGGGATATTAGGGAACCGCCGGGAGAAAACTGAACCTTAATTTCTTCTCCTCATAGGGGATATTAGGGTAAACCGTACTCGCAAGAATTGCCAAGAAAGTAACTTGATCATCAGCTTCTGAAGGCTCTCTAAGAACGAATTTTGACTTGCTTACCAGGCTACAGCCGGGCTAATTATAGTACTTGTCGCCTAGGGCTGGCTGCTATTTTTCCTCTACTTTTGGAGTTGGGGTGGATTTACTGCTGTAATGTAGTTACTCTTTGTTCCATTGTATTTTCCTGAATGGACTAAAATTACAATTTCGTATGCCCCAAAGAGCGTCCTTATTGATGGCTTCACTCATTTCTGAATATGCTTCACAAGTGACATGACCCACTTGAAAGGAGCAGATAGCTGCTGCTTTGTGGTTTTTGGCTAGCCAGAGTTTAAATGTGGTGGCTCCCTAATATGTACAAATACATGTGGTGGTGGACCATGGATGGTTGATGGTCCTTCCTTGCTTATCAACCGAATTTGCTCTCTATAGCTGTAAAGGTTATCAAGACCACGAGTTTCTTTTAAAGATCTCATTCTCTCTTGCTCTTTATCTTCTTTTGTTTCTTTCTTGAGCTTTTCACATGCCACAGATAATGGTTTTGGCCTCAAAATGAAGACGACTGTCTGGCTTGTAAAGCATTGTTAACATCTCTGCTGAGGTGAAAGTAGTGGAACCTCTGGGAGTGCCCATTTTTGGGTGTTTCTTTCATTCCTTGTGTAACTATTGATCATGATCTGGTTCGTTAACATTTACCACCTGTCATGATTTCCAAATAACGAAGTTAGTTCTAGCCTCCGAGATGAAGAAATCGTATAAAAGAGAATCAAGCAACTTGGCTTTGGCGATTTCTAAATTATAGACATTCTAAAACGTGGCGTTTCCTTCAAAATACTGCTAGTTTCTTTGGTCAGTGTCGGCAGCAACGTCACCCTTACATGCATATCTTGTTCAAAATAACATCCAGCCGAAGTTTGTAGTTTATGCCGAGGGACCGGTTTTGCTTTGTTTTATTCTGAGTTTTATATGGAGTTCATAACAGGTGAATCAGGTACGGAATCAAGCCATATCTTACATGTTATCAGTCTTCAATAGGACAACACCTCAACTGGGGCTCGTAAGATTGTTGTTTTTTCTTGCTCCTTTTCCTTTAACTTCAAATGATATATAAAACACACAAAAATCACACATCTACCATCGACGCCGCCCACATGAACAACCTCCTCTCTCCAGAACCCCCTCTAATAAATACTAGAAGCCTCGTGTATTCCGTGCTCCGGAACTCGTACTTCCTTCCTCTCTTCTAGAACCATCTGGCCTCATTGAATCTCAATTGAAATACTCTAACAATGGATTCCTAGCATATGATTACAGATAACTTGTGACAGCGAAGCTGTCAAAGTCAGATTGATCTTTTTTCTGTGATTCCAATAACCACTCAAGGCTGATGCCAAGTCTTAATCAGCATTATTAATATACAAGGAAGAACGGATCGATAATTTATCTGCTTACGAGCAGAGCCTCCAATGAAAGAATCCAAGAAATACCATCATTGATAATACAGGTCACAGGATAATCCTTTTATTTTCATTCTTGATAAGATTGTTTAAAGACAACTCAACTCAATAATGATTAAGCAGCTGATTCCAGGAGAGTCCAAGCAACTGGCCACGTGTGTGATGCCACGCCGAAAGGAATCGGCCCCCTGTCCCTACTATGGACACTTGCTACGCAACAATGCCATCTGGGCATGCCACAAAATAAATTTGATTGCCCGGCTTCCAAGCTTTGTTTATACATTTCTTAGTTCACTTGTTAGCTATATTTGTTGGCTGGATAAATTATAATTATACTTGTTACGATCACTTCAAGTAGTAGACTTACCACAAAATACAAACAAGCAAGGAATAGGGGGGTTGCCACCGAAGTGTGCAAAGGAACGGAATCGAGAGATAGTTCACAAGTCTTATGCCGCTGCCACCAAGGCAAGGACAAGACAAAATACAGCCCGTGAACTTCTCCGAGATTCTTCCGATTTAGCTCACATGCCCCCAGTCCATGGCCCTTGTACTCTTTTTTGTTCATCGCACTCCACCTACAAGTATGTCAGCTTATCGTTCGAAACATTTTTTCTTCTTCTTCTTCATTTGCTAAATTCATTAGTACCATTTCATTTTGACAAGAGTTGCTTACAAGTTCTAAGAAATGAAGTACAAAAAAGCTAAAGGATGCGCGAGGAAAAAGAAACCTAGCACAAATCTTTTCCAAGTCCCTTTCCTAAGCGCTGTTCTACATTACTCACATGGCCTCCCATTTGTCCAAAAAGAAAACCAAAGCTGCCCTCTGTAAAGTCCTCCCTCCTAATCACAGCGTGCCACATTTTCCCAAATGCCCTATCACTTTGTCGAGAAAATCAATGTTATCACCTTCTGACTCTCCCCACTAACCTCACGGGTACTGATTACAGAGAAGAAATTCCCAAGAGCCTAAAACAAAACAAAATGCACAAGACCAGACCGACACCGACCAAAACGCTAATAATTTACAATTGCAATTTGCAACTGATCCAGTAATTTAATGACATTAAAACGCACAATTTGGCCATCTCAAAAATATCCCCCACTTCAATGCCCACTAATTTGTCTATTCCATTCAATATCAACAACTGTACCCCTCCATTGAAGGACAAGCTTTCTTCCTTCCTTCTGCAGAGATGTTATGTTTTTACACTAATTGCTGCAGCTTTTAACTAAAATCCCAAATACCAACGAGCACCACCATAACAAATTGAATGTCTCCCTTATTTTTTATATATATTTTTTTATTTTTCAAAGGCAGGGATAATAGAATAGAATACAAATCGCCTCAGAAATGATTTGATATTAAAATCAAAGAAAAAAAATGAGGTCATAGGAAGAACGAAATTAAAGAACAAAAAAGAAGAAAGAAATTAACAAAAAAAAAGTTCCTGACGGGTAATAAATTTACCGGCGAGTAGAATTTATAAACGCGAGTGTCCGTACAAATCGTATGGTGACCACAGGAAATCAAGAGGGCACGGTTGCTTTGAGTCGAGCCTGAGCCACGGCTTTCCGCTACCTGACCAATGCAATAGACTATACGGACCCGGATGCAAGTCCCGGCAACTACCTCTCACATTATCACCACCTAACCCATGCTGGTTCCACCGGTGCTCAATCGGCGCCACATTTCCCGCAAATACCAAAAGATATGGCGGCAAGGAACCCAAATCGTAGATCCGGTCACTCTTCTGGACCTCCATCCACCTCTCAATCCACTTCGTATATTGGGCATGTCTCCATTTCACCAGATCTATCACCATCACTCCAGTGTTAAAGTAACAGGGTTTCCGCCCCCGAAATGCCCCTGAAAACCGCTTATCAGACCAGAAACCCGAAGTGAAATACTTTGTGAAGTTGGCATGACAATATTCTGGAGCTCCGATTGTTCTAGAACCCAAATTAGTAGCCCACAACTTTGCGATATCATCAACGACAACAAGATCAGAGTCTAAATAGATCACTCTTTTAACACAGGTCTCTAGCAAATCAGCCAAATAATTCCTGGCGTAATTGAGTGGCTGCTCAAGCGCTTGCCTAACTGAAGTCGAGATGAGGCTGCGTACAATCTCCGGATCGAAATAATACACTTTGAACTTCAATTGAGGGAAAGTGGATCGAACTAGGGATTCCAGATTGGTCTCAGAGACTAAGAAATGGAAGAAAACATTCTCTGGACACAAAGAGTTGAGCAAAATTGAGTGAACAGCCGCGATTGAACCACGAAGATACTCCACATCGAGAGTAATCGCTATGTGAACCAATGAAGGATCACAGACACTGGTTTTGCCCCTGATTTGGCGGGCAGAGAAGCGGCATTCATCAGCATTGCGGAATATGGTCGACCTTCGGAAGGATAGTTGAGGGAGGTAATCGGGAGGGGAGGGGAGGACGGGGAAACGGAGGTAGCCGTCGAGATTGGAGGAGCGAATGGCCTCAGCTGGGGGGAAGGATTGGATAGAAGGAGAGAGTATAATCATCACAACTGCGGCAGAGAAGAAGCCTGAGAATCGTAGAATCCAAAGCATCTTTGCACCATAAATCCCTCTTCTCTTCTTCTTATACTTTGATTTAAAATCGAACCGATCTGCCACTATTGAGATAAAGGACAATCGAAGGAACGCTAGGGTTCCTTTGAGGTCCGCCAGAATTGTTGAAGACTCTACAGCAAATGGTAGATTGAATTAAAGGAAAGGAAAGGAAAGTAAAGTTTCGATTCGATCTCTCTCTCTTTCCCTTTTCAATGTAGAATTGCCGTGAGAACGAAGCGAATAGAGGAATCCATGAGATGAACCAGGGCGTACAATTAGGCCCCCTGGTGCTAGCGTGCGCCACCGAGCACTCTAACCCCCCCTCCACCTCTTTTACTGGCACCCACCCTATCCCGCAAAGAAAAAAAGGAAAAGATGAGAGGAGCAGAAAAGAGAGACAGAGCAGTAGAGAAGAGCAAGAGGCGCTTGCTTTTCTTCTCTTTTTTCAGCTTAGCTTTGTGTTTTCCACCGTAGAATAGAAATGCCAAACAAGCTATAATATTACCTATTAATTTTTTTATTTTTTGGTAAATGAATACGATAAAATGCAGTCGTAAACGGTGCGAAGAGAACTTTAGGAAATAATATATATTATTTTAGGATTTCATTTTTTATTAAATGGATATACATTTATGTGTTTGTATTTACAGGAAGTAAAAAAAAAAAAAAGTATTAATACGAATAGCATTGATTGGGTTTGGTTTCTTTGGAGGAAACTTCCAGCTGTCCTTGTCGTCTGCCACAATTACGATTGCGTCCCCGGACCTGCACGGACCTTCTTGTTTGCTACCCGAAACCCATCCTCTTATGGTTTATTATAAATATATTAAAATTATTTTTTATTTTTTATTTTTAATATGATTATATCAAAATTATTTAAAAATACTTTTAAAATATTAATTTAATATATTTTAAAATAAAAAATAATTGATAAACATGTAACAAACAGAACAGCTGGGTCCACTCTTCTTCGGTTCTTGGGACTGTTGTATTAGTCAACCTCATCCATTGTTTCAACTCTGAATTACTCTTCGGTTAGAACTAGTCTTAATTATTCTTAACTACCAAGTTAATTATTCCTAGAATTAGTCCTCGTTCATCATTTCCAGTCCTTAGCGCGTAGATGTATCGAAACTATTTTTATACAAGAAATCTAAGGAGGGATGGATAATGTATCACCATCATGTTGACTTATTAATAAAAGGTGACTTCGATCATCTAGGTGGTCATCTAGGTGGTGACCCAATGATAAAAGTTTGGAACTAAAAGGTTTGTTCTCGCTGTGGTTTCAGGTTCGAGCCCTGTGGTTGCTCATATGATGGTCACTGAAAGCTTACATAGTCGTTAACTTCAGGGCCCGTGGAATTAGTCGAGGTACGCATAAACTGGCCCAGACACCCACGTTAAACTAAAAAAATAAAAAATAAAAGGTGCCTTCCCCTTATCCAATTATTATTATATTATTTTTAAAGGATGGTATTCTATCATAACTGATTGTATTATATTATTTTTAAAGTATTTTTTAATTGAATATATATTTAAATAATATTTTTTTATTAATATATCAAAACGATAAAAAATAATTTAAAATAAACATAGTTAGACCATGAAACCGGCCTAAAAACATAAGTACATTCATGTATGTGAATTCAAGGCTAACGAGACTCAGCCCACGATTAATAAAGGGATTAATTTCTCAACTACCTCTTATTTAAATGTAGTTGATA
>Ga0307515_10017386_pt1 | contig 13102 bp, 1 predicted proteins | sample 17_EM_MG_FD_194513 | JGI IMG/M metagenome (GOLD analysis project Ga0307515, IMG submission 194513) | Populus trichocarpa ectomycorrhiza microbial communities from riparian zone in the Pacific Northwest, United States - 17_EM | ecosystem: Host-associated > Plants > Roots > Unclassified | place...
CCTTACCCCTTTAATCCCTCTAGGGGGGGGGGGAGGCAAGGCGTATATAGTAATGGTCTATAGGAGATAGTATATAAGGGATAGTTAAGATATAGAACATAAAGTATATAGCAATTAATTAGTAAGGCCTAGCTAGGGCGTAGTAAACCCTAGCTTGGATAAGCTAAGGAAGGAAGTAGTAGTTCCTAAGGAGTTCAAACATCTAAGGAGGACAGAACGTAGCTGTAGGCCTATAGGGCCGCTGCTATGGACGGACATGGCAAATTAGGGTTTTTTATCCTACTAAGGTAGCTTATAGGGTTTTTCCTCCCCCAATATATCAGGGGTTTTTCTTCCTATAAATTTACAAGTTTCCCCTATGTACGGAGTAGTTTGCGTGGGCCGCATAGGATCCGTATTAGACGTTAAGTAATAAATAAATAATAAATAATAATAAGTATCTTCTTCTTTGTCTATAGCTTGTTGGTCTTATACCGTTACTATAATATTGTCTCTTAGTGAGATAATACCGTCTCTATGTTCTTATTGTGTAAAAGAGGGGTTGGTCTATGTTATATTAGTAAGTCCTTCCTCCTAGTAACCGTCCTTTTGCTTAGAGTGTACTAAAGCGAATATTTAATCGTCCTATGATGTTTGCTTAGTCTCTAACGCTAAATATACACGTCCTATTACTTTAAATAGTCTTTAAGTTCCCTAAGTAATTTGTTATAGGGTTTTAGGTTTAATTTGCTGCTATAAAGCTTAATAATGAGCTTTCGGTAGTACTGGCGGAACTTTATTATTCCTATAACGTTAAGAGAGAGGCTACTAATGCCTAATAACGTGCTCTTAAGTCTTGTCTTACTACGTCTACTTAGTTAATCCGTCTTAAGAAGGTTTGTAAAAAGGTGCGTTTTAAGAAGTAGAAACTTATAGAATAAGGTTTATAGGAACTTGGTAATAAAAGAACGGATTCTCTTTTAATAGAGAAGGAAATAACTCTAAATACCTTAGTAGGTGCTCTTCCTGTGTCCCCCTTAGGTGGCTTATTTTTTAGCGATCCTTTTTTATTAACGCTACCTAACCTTTTCTCTTTTAATACTCCTGTACCTTTTTTATAGCATTCTTTAAATTTTCTAGTAGCTCCTAGGTAGTCTTATTGTAGCCTATCCACTTAACTTTATACTATATTTTATCGTCTATGTCCTTATAACTAATAATCCTTAAAACTTACTATTTGTCTTTCTTTTATCCTCTGTACGTATCTGCTTTATAAACTAGTAGCTTAATATTCCCATATACTGGCTCTAGTATCGCGATATACTATATAGGGTAGATCTTTATTTTAGCTGGTAGGTTTAATTTAAACGTAACTAGTAAAATTTATTTTATAATTTTAAAGGGTCCTAGTTTAACGTGGTCTAACTTTTTACTTAATTATTAACTTTTAAAATTTCTGTATAGTAGCTATACTTTATCCCCCCCTTTAAGATCTAGTCCCTTAGATCTCTTAGCGTTATAGTACTTTTTTATTCTCTGCTATACTACTTTAGCTATTTCCGTAAGGTTTATATAAAGATTTATTAACGTCTCTATTCTTTACTTAGCTATACTACTTATTTTCTTTACTTATTATAGTAATAACGATATTCTTAGCTTATATCTATAAATTACTTGAAAGGATAATATGCCTATTCCTTTCTATAGTATTGCGTTATATACGAACTATATAACTAGTAATAGTAATACCTAATTATTCTGTGTATAATTAATATAATGCCTTAAATACTATTCTAATGTTTAATTTAGTTTTTCTGTTTAACCGTCTATTTGCGGATAATATGCGGTAGAAGTTGCTGCTTAAACTTCTTATTTTGCTAAGAATACCTCCTAAAATACTGCTATGAATCTTAAATCTCTGTCCAATATAATTTTGCTTAGTGCTCCGTGTCTTATAAATACTTCTTTAATATAGATTCTAGTAATATCCTCCGCTGAAATTTCTTCCGTATATACTATAAAGTATCCCTACTTTATTAGCTTGTCTACTATTACTAAGATCGCGTTATAATCTTATCCGGTAATAGGATCTTTTAACTTTAGTAACTTTATAATAAAGTCCTATAATATAACCTCCTATAGTCTTTCTAGTATTTTAATAGGTTATAGCCCTCCATATAGCTTATGCCTTATTAGTTTATTTCTCTAGTAATCTAGATATTCCTTAGTAACTTATCTTACTAGTCCCTAGATTTTATTAATAATATCCTCCTTTTAAAGTCTTAACACTAAGCCTATAGCTCCGTTATGTCCTTAGGTTAATCTCTTATAAAATAACTTAATAAATTCTTTTACGATGTTTTTTAGCACGTACGTTACTTTTTGATTTTTGTACTGCTTTAAGTTTAGATCCTCTACCTATACATTTTAGATTTTTTATAACTAGTTACTCTCTAGTAATTTATAGGTCTGACTATTTTCTCTTATTACTGCGATTTTTGGATAATTATATCTAATTAGTCCGTCTATGTCCTTTTATAGTAAAGCCCCTAATGGCTTTTTATTATTTTATAGTTTAGCCTTTCTACTTAGGGCGTCTGCTTATATATTATCCGTTTCCTTAGTATACTAAATCTTAAAATAGTATTTTATAAGTATCTCTGCCTATCTAACCTATCTCTAATTAAGTTCTTTTATTATTAGGAACCCCATTAGGTTTTTATAATCCGTTTTAACTATAAATAGTTTCTCTATGCTTTATAAGAATGCCCTCTATTTCTAAAGTGTTATAACTATTATAACGGAACCTTGTAGCAGGAACTACGGTAGGTTCGTTAATAGGCTAGATGTATAGGTAATACAGGAAGTCAATAATGTAATAATAACTAGTAGAGTGGTTACCTAACAGATTAACTCTAATTGTATTCTAAGAATTACTATAAGGAAAGGAACTATCTAGGTAGGGATTAAGGGTCCTTAAATATATAACTATACTCCTATAAAAGTCGTTACTCTATCTACTCTATCTACTCTATTCGCTTTATAGCAGATCTTATAGATTACCTAGATTATATAGATTATATTATATAACTCTACTTACTATTCCTTATTACATAGTTCTATTAGTTCTATCCTAGACCGTACTTATATTAACTAACTAGCTTCTTTTAACTCTTCTTTAAGTAGTTGTAACATTATACTTAAAGCGTTTATAATACTATCTCCCTCCTCTTTATCTTTGTCCTTAAAGATACCTAATATCTCTAGGTTGTTTACTAGAGGTATAATATCCGTCTAATTAATTTAGTTAATATTGTTACTTATTATACCTAAAGCATCTTTTTCTTTATCTATAGCTCGTCGGTCTCGTACCGTTGCTATAATATTATCTTTTAGTAAGATAATACTATCTCCGTATTCTTATTATGCGAAAGAGGGGCTAGTCTGTATTATGTTGGCGAGTCCTTCCTCCTAGCAACCGTCCTTTTATTTAGAGTGCACTAAAGTGAATATTTAATCGTCCTACGATGTTTACTTAGTCTCTAACGCTAAATATACGCGTCCTATTACTCTAAATAGTCTTTAAGTTCCTTAAGTAATTTATTATAGGGTCTTAGGTTTAATTTGCTACTATAAAGCTTAATAATAAGCTTTTAGTAGTACTAGCGAAACTTCGTTATTCTTATAACGCTAAAAGAGAGGCTACTAATGCCTAACAACGTGCTCTTAACTCTCGTCTTACTGCGTCTACTTAATTAATCCGTCTTAAGAAGGTTTATAAGAAGGTACGTTTTAAGAAGTAGAAACTTATAAAATAAGGTTTATAGGAACTTAGTAATAAAAAAACGGATTCTCTTTTAATAGAGAAGGAAATAACTCTAAATACCTTAATAGGTGCTCTTCCTATGTCCCCCTTAGGTGGCTTATTTTTTGGCGATCTTTCTTTATTAACGCTACCTAACCTCTTCTCTTTCGATACTCCTATACCTTTCCTATAGTATTCTTTAAATTTTCTAGTGGCTCCTAGATAGTCTTATTATAGCCTATCCACTTAACTTTATACCATATTTTATTGTCTATGTCCTCGTAACTAATAATCCTTAAAACTTACTATTTGTCTTCCTCTTATTCTCTATACGTGTCTGCTTTGTAAACTAATAGCTTAATATTCCCGTATACTAGCTCTAGTATCGCAATGTGCTATATAGGGTAAATCTTTATTTTAGTTAGTAGGTTTAATTTAAACGTAACTAATAAAATTTGTTTTATAATTTTAAAGGGTCCTAGTCTAACGTGGTCTAACTTCTTACTTAGTTATTAACTTTTAAAATTTCTATATAGTAGCTATACTTTATCCCCCCCTTTAAGATCTGGTCCCTTAGATCTCTTAGTATTATAGTACTTTTTTATTCTCTACTATACCACTTTAGCTGTTTCCGTAAGGTTTATATAAAAATTTATTAACGTCTCCATTTTTTACTTAGCTATGCTACTTATTTTCTTTACTTATTATAGCAATAATAATATTCTTAGCTTGTATCCGTAATTCGCCTTAAAGGGTAATATAATAATAAATTCAATTTACCGTCCGACCCGGTCCCCCTAATGGGTCCACGCAGACTAATTCCTATAGTAAAAACTCAATATACACACTGAGAAAAACCCATTTTTTGGGTAAATAAAAAACCCCCAAGGGAAACGTAAGAGGTAATACTTCTAGATAGCATTCGTACTACATTAACGGGGGGAAAAACACCGTTAGGTTACTGCTTAAAGACCCCTAAGGAAGGTGTCTTAAATGCCTGTCTTGCCCTGTCTGCCTTTTAAACCACTTTCCCTATCTATTATTGCCTATGTGAAATTATATACCTGCCCTTCCCCTACTCCGCCCTATATACATACATATATGCTACTTACAGCTTCCCTACTTATAGCATAATCTAATCTTATTATTGTACCTTTTAGTATAATCTACTGCCCTCCTATATAATGCATTTATATCCAGTCCTATATAACCTTTTTTTAAAACTAAAAACAACGGGACAGTAATTAGTGCTAGGTGTCTTTTCCTAGGGCCTTAACCTAGGTCCTTTGTAACATAAAGGAGGATATATGCCGCGTGCGGCAGGTCTAAGCTGTTAGGTAATAATAAAGGCGGGTGGATAAGAGGCCTTAAAAGGTAATAGACGAGAGGCTTTCGGAAGGTAGGTAGATAAAGAGGCTTATCGCGGGCTTCAGCCTGTAAGGTGTACGTATATACTGTATAGGGTTGTATAGTATGGCGTACCATGCTGTGTAGAAGGAGGACGCCAATTTAGATGCCGTGATTTGAGCAGGTCGACCGTATGTGAAGACGAGTTGGTCGTGTTCCTAAGGCCTTATTGGGGCTCACCCTCCTAATAGAAACTTCTTTCTTCGCGATCACCCGTCGCAGCGCCAGCGGTGCGCAGCCGTACGGACGTCTCTGCGTTTGCTCTGGTAGTCTATTGACACAATCCTAACGGAACATCAATAGTACTGCCAGGTTCCTGGGCTCCACCGCGTAGAGGTATAGAGGCCGATTTTATGACAGGTAGTTATATATTAGCTATAATATAGTAGAGTTCGACATGCCTGCTTATCCAGGCCTCTACCCCAGTTTTTAGTGGCTTATTCCCACCTTTGGGCGTTACTACCTCTACGGTTAAGGCTGGGCCAAAACCTCTCCCGCCTAAGTAACTCCTATTTACTCCTTAAGCGTACCTTACTAGCATACTGCCCTAGTAAGCAGCCGTACTGCCCTAGCGAGCAGTCCTATCTATTGGTACACTGATACGCGCATCCGTTCTCTCGAGCTATGTAGTAGTCTCTCTAGCCAGGACGTAATCCTACCTGCCTACTAGGTGCACTAGGGGTTAGAGCCTAGCTAAGGGGTAAGGTCCCTAGAGCTAGTAGTGGCTACTACGCACTATACCCTATAGGGGCTAGTAGTAATATAGGGGCGTAACACCCTATATATACTACTAGCTCCCGTTTTGCGTTGCCTATAAGAGTCTCCTTATAATAGGCCGACCGTGTCTTGTAGGAGGGGGCTATAGACTAGGTCCCGTGCTAAGCAACCTACTCCCCCCTCTCCTACTAACTAAGCTTATATCCCCCCTTCCTATAAGCTGGCCTATATCTCTAACTATTAAGACCTTATCCAACTAGCCTGTGTTTCCCCTATAGCCTCCCCTATATATATACATTAGGTTGCGTACACCACGCCTATTAAGACCCTCTTGTAAGTCGCCTTATATATATACATTAGGTTGCGTGTACTACGCCTATTAAGACCCTTCTATAAGTTACCTTTTGACGCTACGGGGCCGTTAAAGCTGGCCTATGTTTCCGCTGCCTAGAGCTTTGCCTGTGTTTCCACCTCGTTAAGCCATCTAGTCGCCGTCGCGTCGCTGTCGCGTCGCTGTCGACCAGGTCGCGCGCACTACGCCTATTAAGACCCTCTTTTAAATCACTTGGGTGTACTAGATACCAAATAGGCCCTTATAGAGGGGCCTTAATAAGTTCTCTAGGTAGGGCCTTAATAAGTTCTTCGCGGTGGCCTTGGGGCCTTAATAAGTTTTGTACGAAGTATCTGCGACGCGTTAACCTTAACAAGTTCTTATAAAAAGAGGATCCCTACGCCTTTGTCGCGTTCCCTTTACGATTTCAGAGCTAGTGTAAGCCTAAGGGTGTCCTATTGTACGCCTAGGCGCGTTTATATTAACTGGCTGGATAAGGCCAGTTTCGGGCCTGGCTGCGAGCCAGGTAGTCGTACGTCGGGCGGTTTTTGTATCCCAGTTTCCCTTGATGGCCCCCCTAGATGGTATAGCAGAAGCCCTAAGCGGGGGCAGTAGGTCTCCTGGTGTTGTTGAGGGCGATGCTTCGTATAATACGTTATACGCGTCGCGAGCTCAACACCATAGAGTCGCCACGATAGCGCTGCGCGCGCTGCGACGGCTCTCTACCATCGCCTCTGTACTTGGCCATTAAGAGGAACGAATTCTAGATGATGTTTCCACCCGTGGCGACGTGGACGCGTATAGTAGGGCTTTAAAGGGTAATATACCTATCCCTTTTTATAGTATTGTGTTATATACGAACTATATAACTAGTAATAGTAATACCTAATTATTCTGTGTATAATTAATATAATATCTTAAGTACTATTCCAATATCTAATTTAGTCTTTTTATTTAACCGTCTGTTTGCGGATAATATACAGTAAAAGTTACTACTTAAACTCCTTATTCTGCTAAGGATACCTCCTAGAATACTACTATAAATCTTAAATCTCTATCTAATATAATCTTACTTAGTGCTCCGTATCTTATAAACACTTCTTTAATATAGATTCTAGCGATATCCTCCGCTAAGATTTCTTTCGTGCATACTATAAAGTATCCCTACTTTATTAGCTTATCTACTATTACTAAAATTATATTATAATCTTATCCAGTAATAGAATCTTTTAACTTTAGTAACTTTATAATAAAGTCCTATAATATAACCTCCTATAGTCTTTCTAGTATTTTAATAGGTTATAGCCCTCTATATAGCTTATACTTTATTAGTTTATTTCTTTAGTAATCTAAATATTCCTTAGTAACTTATCTTACTAGTCCCTAAATTCTATTAATAATATACTTCTCTTAGAGTCTTAATACTAAGCCTATAGATCCGTTATATCCTTAGGTTAATTCCTTATAAAATAACTTAACAAATTCTTTTGCAATGTTTTTTAGTACGTACATTACTTCTTAATTTTTGTACTACTCTAAGTTTAGATCCTTTGCCTATGCATTTTAGATCTTTTATAACTAGTTACTCTCTAATAATTTATAGGTCTAACTATTTTCGGATAATTATATCTAATTAGTCCGTCTATATCCTTTCGTAGTAAAGCCCCTAATGGCTTTTTATTATTTTATAGTTTAGCCTTTTTACTTAGGGCGTCTACTTATGCATTATCCGTTTCCTTAGTATACTAAATTTCGAAATAGTATTCTATAAGTATCTCTACCTATTTAACCTATCTCTAATTAAGTTCTTTTATTGTTAGGAACCCTATTAGGTTCTTATAATCCGTTTTAACTATAAATAGTTTCTCTATATCTTATAAGAATGCCCTCTATTTTTAAAGTACTGCAACTATACCTAATAACTCCTTATTATAGATATTATAGTTTAGTTCTAGTGGTATTATTTTCTAACTATAGTATACCACTAGGTGCCATCCATCTTTATATTTTTATAGGAAGTACGCTCCTAGTGTAAAGTCTAATACATCTATTTTAACCACTATCTCTAGTTTTAGTTAGTAGATTTTAAGGATTAGGTCCTAAGTAAACAACTCCTTAACCTCCTTAAATAGTTTCCTTTACTCTTCTCCCTATACCTAAGGTTTTTCTTTCTTTATTAACCTTATAAATGGCTTAATGTCCTTTAACCACTAAGCTATAAACCTTCTATAGTAATTATAAAACCCTAGAAACAACCTTAACTATATAACGTTCTTTAGTTCTTACTAATTTACTATAGCCTTAATCTTCTTTAAATCTATATTAAGTTAGCCTAGTTTAATAATAAATCTAATAAAATCTGTCTTCTTAGTAAAGAATTTGCATTTTTTAATTGCTACTAGCATCTATTCTTTATATAGTCTCTTTAAGACCTATTTAACGTGTTCTCCGTACTCTTCCTTACTTATTAAGTAGATAATAATATTGTTAAGGTATACCATAACAAATTCATCCAAATGTTCTCTTAGTATATTATTAATACGCTTCTAAAACGTTGCTGGTGTATTTATAAGCCTAAATTATATAACTAATAGCTTATATAGTCCTTCCTTTAACTTAAAGGCTGCCTTTTATTTATTACCTTCCTTAATTCTAATCTAATGGTACGCCCATCTTAGATCTATCTTTATAAAGATTTATACATTGCCGATTCTATCTTAGATTTTGCTAATTAAGGGTAAAGGATATCTATCCTTCCTAGTAATGCTATTTAACTATCTGTAGTTAATGCATAACCTAAGTTTTCTATTTTTCTTTAGTACGAATAATACTAGATATTTAGCTAATAACTGCGATAGTCTAATGTATCCATTTTATAAGTTTTCTTAAATAAACTCTTTTAGTGCTCTTTTTTCTTCTTTAGTAAGCTTATAGATTAGAAAGAACCTTAAACTTATTCTTAGTTCTAATTCTATTTTATAGTTCTATGCTATATACTCTAATAGCTTTTTACTTTTTAGTGACTATAGTTTTTTACCATATTTATAGTATCTCTTTAGTACGTAGCTTAGTCCTTTTTCTGTTTCCTTATAGGTTACCCCTACTTAGTACTATACTATCTTGGTTTGTTGTTGTATCTTATGGCGTTAAGTATCCTTAATATTAATCTAACCTATAATCTAATTAATCTTTGGATTATATTCCTATAATTAAGGCATTCCTAATACTGCCTTATTATTCCCTAATGGTAATATATTAAAAGACATCTTAATTTATTTCCTTTTAATGGTTATCTAAATAGGTCTTATTTTAAGATTAATAATGCCTTCTTTATAGGCTATTAAATCTTTTAAAATTATAACTAGTGGATATAGGTGCTCCTTTTATCTATATAGTAGCCCCATCCTTTTAACTGCTGCTAGTAAGATATGGTTTCTTATTGCTCTACTATCTACTAATACCTTAAACTATTAATCTTGCCATTTAATTTATAGATTTAGGTGTTATCCTTAAATTCCTTTAAGGGTTTAAGGCTCTACTACTGGCTCCCTCTAGTCCTATAGGCCTTTACTTTTCCTAACTATTAGCTGCTAGATCCTGGCGTACTTAACTCGTTTTTTGGCTAATGCTTTATTTGCTTTTTATCCTCTATATACTATAGACATATATTCTTTAGGTATTCCCACTACTGTCTTCTATCTAAGTATTCTTCTATAAGGAATTTTCCTAGTTAAAGTATTAAGTCTCCTAACTTTTGTACTTCTACTAGATGCCAGCTGTGCATATACTTAGCATTTCTATACTATTGCTCCTTTAGCGCCTAATATATCCTTATAGGGTATTTCCGATTTTTTTTTCTTTTAGATTTTTGTGCATCTTGTATATATTATCTATATATGCAATCTATAATAGTATATAGTGCACTAGGTGCTTTGGGTTAACTCTTAACTTATTTTTATCCTTAAGTTTAAACCTTTATTATACTAATCTAAACGTTATAACTTTATTTATAGGTACTAAGATACATTTTTTGCTTCTCTAGTCCTCTAATTATTCCTTTAGATCTTTTAATATTATAATTAAGGCTCCCTTAATATGGTTTATTGCCTTTTCCGTAATAGGGTAGTCTTAAATAACTCTTTTATTTAACTATATATAGAAATCTTCCTACTTATTATTGTGTCTTTATCTATACCACTTTTAGTACAGCTGTTAGAGTGTATATAGCCTATCCGTAAAAAAGTATCTTCTTATTACTGCGTTATAATAGCCCTTTATATATCGTTCTTTAAACCTAGTTAGAATCCCTAAATCCTCTTTATTTTCCAGTTTGGTAAGCCACTTAGCTCTTAACATGCCTACTCTCAGCCTATTAGTAATTCTTTATACTAGTACTCTGTCTTATATATAACCTAATATACTAGATTCTTTATCTAGTTTCTATTATACTATAATTCTTATCCTAAATTTAGTTATAGTTTCTTTGGGTGCTTATCTTATAAGTAGATCCTTAAAGTCTTCGTACTTCTTAATTATAGTATTAACTTTTTAATCTTTAGTTTAAATAACGTGTTTTACTAGTAAATCCTCTAAGTCTATATATTTATCTCCTAGTCTAATTACTATTTGCGCTATAAATTCTCTAATTTATACTAAAGCCATTTACTTCTTACTTGTGGGTGTTCTTATTTATACTCTAAATTCTTAGTCCCTTAGATTCTTTAATCCTAAGTTAGCTTTTTTCTTAAGCTATACTCTAGCCTTAGTTTAACTAGGCTTTACTAGTGTTCTTATCTTATCTTAAAAGTCTTAAATCTTACTTATCTTGTCTTAAAAGTCTTATACCTTTAGGAAACTTCGTTTTAAGCTTATTTATATATTACTAAACTAAGCTATTACTCTACTTTATTAGTTATCATCCGTTATAAGTCCTTAAGCATGCCTTATCTCGTCTTAAGAATCTTAAGCCTTTAGCCTTTTACCTTTATTAAGTAGTAAGCTAGAACTAGCAGTTATCTACTTACTTAATTATCTTTAGATATTACTTCTTCTGTTTTATAAAGCGATAGATACCGTATCTAATAGTATTATAATACCCGTTACTAAACCTTACTCTATAGTGGTTTTAGTCTCTACTTCTATTGCGTTATTAAGGTTTAGATACCTATAGTTAGTTCCTTTTTCGCCCTTATCGCTATTAATTAATAAGTACTCTAACTTTATTATTATTATTACTAATCTCTGTCCGTATATTACTATAATATCTTAATTTAGCTTATAGAGTTAATCTTATTCTTTATCTAACTCTTTAGTTCCTTTAAGTCCCTTTAACTCTAGCTTCTATAGCTAATAGCTTACGCCGTACTTAGTGTCTTTATAAATTTGGTATACGTTATTATAACAAAACGTAAAACTTTTAATTAAATACTCCTTTATTCCTTACAGTATACTATTATCCCCCCGTATATATATGTTATATACTATTAGTTTAGTTCCCTTTACTACGTAATAACTCTAACTACTTTTATAGTCTTTGGCGAAATAACCCTATTTTCCGTAATTTATATAGGCTCCTTCTTTAAACCATTACTTTTGCTATAGAGTCCGCTTAAACGTCTTCTGCTAGTAAAATCCTTAGTTTAGCCTATGCTCCTTAGTCCTATAATTACTTAATCCTTAACTTCTAGGTTTTTATAGTTATTTTCCCCATTTCTTATAGGTTTCTTTAGTACTACTTAGGTCTATTAGCTTTGCGCTATACTATAGTTTTTAATTTAGCTTTAGTTGTTGCGTACTCTACGTTTTATATAATTATAAAATTCTATCCTAGCCTCTCTTAGCCTATTCCCTTTAGAAGATCCTATTGTTAATTTTAATCGCTTAATCTATTAATTCCCTAAGGGTGTCCATATCTTCTATTAGAATAATTACATCCTAGACTTTAGCCTTAAGTCCCTATTTATACTGTGCTATAAGCGCCCTATTATTCTATTTAACCTATATAGTAAGTATTTAAAATTATATTATATACTTAATTGCTAAGGTTCTCTATATTAGGTTTTAAAGCTTTCTTTCCGCTATAACTATTACTTTCAGGTCCCTAAATATCTATATTAATCATTCCATAAATCCTACCCAGCTAAAAAACACAAATTATACCTTTTAGTTAGTAGTAGTTATTCTATTAGTCTGTATTTCCGTTAAGTAGGGTTTAAACTATTTAAGTGCCCTTCCCGTTAAAAACAATCCTATATAGGCTATTTAATCTATTAACGTGGCTAACTTAGCCCCTTCTTGCATAACTTTAAAATGTATTTATATAAGAACTCCTTTAAGCTTTAATCTCTCTTCCGAGAATTGTTTAATTAAAGGTAACTTAACCTTTACTACTCTAATTCTATTAAGTCTTTCTTTAAGTATTTAGTTATTCTCGTTTAACCTATTAACTATTTCTTGTAATTATCTAACTGTAACTAGTTGTAAGTTAGTATCTTATATTCTTATATCTCTACTTAACCTTAAAGTAGTTGCTGCCGTTAACGGCGTTATAGTGGCTGCTTTTAGCATTAGGAAATTTTTTTTTAGGCACGTTGTTGCAAGCGAAAATCGGGTCTGCAAAACCTGCGTAAGTCGCAATTTGCGGCAATTCGCAGCAATTTGCTACAAACACGCAGCTACTTATAAGTAGCCTATGCAAATTGCTACAAATACGCAGCTACTTATAAGTAGCCTGTGTGAATTGCTGCAAATTACCGCAAATTGCTAAAATCGCGACTTAAGCCAGCTCTGCACGAAGCTCCGCACGAAGCTCCGCACGAAGCTCCGCACGAAGCTCTACACAAAGCTCTGCACGAAGCTCTACA
>Ga0307515_10017387_pt1:0-10000 | contig 13101 bp, 15 predicted proteins | sample 17_EM_MG_FD_194513 | JGI IMG/M metagenome (GOLD analysis project Ga0307515, IMG submission 194513) | Populus trichocarpa ectomycorrhiza microbial communities from riparian zone in the Pacific Northwest, United States - 17_EM | ecosystem: Host-associated > Plants > Roots > Unclassified...
GTCGAAAATAAGAGTTTAGTTCCCAACTTTCCCCATAAGGTCTTCCAAAAGTAGCTAAGGAACTTAACATCACGATCTGACACTATACTCTTAGGAATGCCATGCAAACGTACAGTCTCCCTAAAAAGAATATCAAGAGTATCAAGAGGAGAACCTAGTACATCTTATCCATGTGCAAGAGGGGTCCAATACAGCCTTATTTGGGCCATGAGGTGAGGACAGGAAAGGAAACAAAAGAATCCTACTACAATTTGGAAACAACATGGGTGGCTACCATTTCCTTTTGTTTCTAGGATTAAGGGGCTGCATGCAAGGCTTTAAATAAGCCTTGAATCAGTTCTGTAATATTTTACTTCCTTCTCTTCTTCTCATGGCAAAATATGGATTTAATATTAGGGGCTTTATTTTATTTTGTTAGCTACAGCTCAAGACTTGTTTGGGCTTAATTAATACTTTGTTTTCAGTTAGGATCCAAGGCTTGTTTAGATTAAGTTGTGGGCTTTTCAGTTTTTGGTTTTGGGTTAGTTTTGAGTGGACCTCATATAAGTAAGGGGTTCATTGGGGTTAATTTTTCAAGAACTATTTAAGCTCATGTAAGCCAAAATTTTGGCAGCTTTGAGGATTATTACTTCTTAATTTTTCAGTTTTAACGTGTGAAAGTGATTATTGCATTCTTCAGTTCTTGAACGAACTTAATCTGACTTATCAAAAATTAACTGGCTTCGTGGCGTCATTCTAGTCAATACAATAGTGTTGGTGCCTTGGGGCAGGTTTCCATTGTGTCACACTCCTATCAGATCTATTTCGGCTTTCCAGGATCAGATCTCAATCTTGATTGTGGGTTGCGTGACCACTTGATCACGAGGTTCGCACCATTAGTGTTGCGGTGCCTTTCCAAACTCTGATTGACCTAAAATTTTAACCCAAGGTAGAATCACATGTCAGGAGACTCCACATAAACTTTCAGCCTGATCCAACAGTCAGATTGAGAATTAAGACTGTTGTTGTAAAACTGGACAGTTGCGTATTTTACATCACAATCCGAATCTGATTGTTTTTTCATTGTTTGGATCATATCAAAAGCTTTCTTTCTATAATTATTTAATTCTTATAGACCGAATCGTGGCTAAACCTAGGAGTTGGTTGAACTGCCATCTTTCTTATGCGGGTAGACTTCAACTTCTCAATTCCATCCTTTTCTTTATTCAGTTGTATTGGTTTTGTATTTTTATTCTTCCAAATGTTGTTATTGAGAAAATAACCTCATTATTAAGGTCTTTCCTATAGAAGGGTAGTGATCTTTCTTATGGTAATGCAAAAGTTGCTTGGGATATTATCTATTTGCCTAAGAAGGAAGGGGGTTTGGTGTCAAAAACTTGAAGTGTGGAACCGGGCAGCAATGGTTGGTCTTCATAGATATCTTCTTATTTGTTGTGTGGTAGGAGTTTTTGGGAGATTCCTTGCCCTGGAAACTCTTCATGGAGCTGGAGAAAGATTCTCGGTCTTCGTGGTGTGGTTCGGAAATTTATCTACTTTCATGTTGGAGATGGGAGTTCTATTTCTTTATGGTTTGATAATAGGCATCCGTTGGGCCGCTTGGTGGAGTTCTTTGAGGGTAGGATTATTATTGATTCTGGCTTAAGAAGGGATACGCGTCTGAGTTTTATTATTACTGGTAAGGAGTGGATTTGGCCACCTCATAGATCCCCTGAATGGATTAAACTTATTCGATGTACTCCCACTTCCTTTCTCCCGGATGATGGAAGGAGTGACCTTGTATGTTGGAAGGATGCTCCAAAGTGTATGTTCTATATTCGTTGCGTTTGGAACTTTATTCGTCCTGTTCGGGACAAAATTGAGTGGTGGAAGCTTGTTCATCATAAATATGCTATTCCATGATTTTTATTTATCTTGTGGATTTCTATTCATGATGCTCTCTCTACTCAGAATAAGCTAAGGTGCTATGATGTTATTCAGGCTATCTAATGCCATTTATGTGGAGGTGATAGGGAAGATGTTGATCAACTATTCTTTGATTGCCCATTCTCTCATCGTATTTGGTTCGATTTATGCTCCAGATATCTCATTCCATTTCGCCATTGTTCTTGGATTAACACCATCTTTTGGCTTTCTGATTTGAGTGGAGATTGCTCTCTTAATTCTGTGCTTACGAGATTGATGTTAGCTGCTGCTGTTTATTACATTTGGAGGGAAAGGAAAGCTCGCTTCTATGGTGATGCTCCCCATACTAGTTCGATGATTTTTAGAGATACTGGTAGTTTTATTGTTTCAAAAGTTCCTATTCGTAATATGGCTTCTTCAACAACTAATAGAAGACTCCATATTGCTTGGGAATTTTCTGATGATATTTTCAATCCTATTTGATTTGATTTATGGCTCTTTAGGTTTTTAGGACATTTTCACCTAGTTGTTCCCGAGATTTACCCTCTTATTTATGTTGTTTCTGTTTTGTTTAGGGTAAACGGGTTTGCCCATCGATGCCTCTTGTAGGGTTTATATACCCTTTATTGTATTTTGCTATTTTTTGGTTAATATACTTACCTTATCCAAAAAAAGCCAATGATTTTACATGTGTACAAAGAGGCTTGCTTTAATACTAACGAGATTGACCATTGTGTTCCTAGTGTGGTTGTTTCTGTTTTGCAGGAATTTGATGATGTGTTCCCTGATGATATTCCTAGCGGATTACCACCATTGAGGGGGATACAGCATCAAATTGATTTCGTACCCGGAGCTTCAATTCCTAACCGGTCAACTAATAGAAGCAATCATATTTTGACGATATCTAATGCGCCTAGTACATTTATGAGGCTTATGAATCATGTTTTGAGGAAGTATATTGGGCTGTTTGTTGTATATATTTTGACGATATCCTGGTGTATAGCAAGACCTTTGATGATCATGTGAAGCATCTTAGAGTTGTGTTTGAAACTTTGTGAGATTCTAAGTTGTATGGAAACTCACAAAGTGTTACTTCTGTAAAGAAAGTGTCGTGTTTCTTGGATATATTATCTCTAGCAGGGGAGTTAAGGTTGATGAGGAGAAAATTGAGGCAATTCGGGACTGGCCAAAACCTGTTAGTATCGCTGATGTGAGGAGTTTCCATGGTTTAGCTTTTTTCTACAGATGATTTGTGAAAGACTTCAGCTTTATTGTTGATCCTATGACAGAATGCTTGAAAAAAGGGAACAAGTTTAGATGGAGTGAAGATGCGCAGAAAGCTTTTGAGCTAATTAAGGAAAAGTTGTGTACTGCTCCAGTTTTAGCACTTCCAGACTTTGCTAAAACATTCGAAATAGAGTGTGATGCTTCCGGAGTTGGGATTGGGGCTGTTTTGATGCAAGAAAAGAGGCCGATTGCATTCTTCAGTGAAAAGTTAAATGGAGCACGTTTGAACTACTCTATTTACGACAAGGAGTTCTATGCCTTGATTTGAGCTCTGGAGGTATGACAGCACTACCTGTTGCCTAAAGAGTTTGTTATACATACTGATCATGAAACCTTGAAGTATCTTAAAGGGCAAAGGAAACTGAATCGACGACATGCTATAAATGGGTAGAATTATATAGAGTCATTTCCTTATGTCATAAAGTACAAGAAAAGGGCAAGTTAATGTGGTTGCTGATGCTCTTTCTCGTAGGTATGCACTGATCTCTATATGTTGAATGCAAGGCTGATGGGTTTTGAACAAGTGAAGGATTAGTATACTAATGATTCCTACTTTGGTAATGTGGTTACCGAATGTGCAAAGGGAGCTTGTGATAGATTCCTTATGCATGAAGGTTACTTGTTCAAAATAGGCAAAATGTGTATTCCTTCAGGTTCATTACGGTAGTTGCATGTGCGAGAGGCTCATGGTGGTGGTCTTAGTGGTCATTTTGGGGAGAAGAAGACTTGCGAGGTGCTGAAAGAACATTTTGTTTTGCCTAGCATGTTACGGGATGTGCACAAGGTGATTGAGAGATGTGCTATTTGCAAGACATCTAAGGGTAAAGAGAATGCATATGGGTTGTATATGTCGTTGCCTATTCCAGAGCAACCATGGATGGACTTTAGCATGGAATTTGTACTTGGGTTACCAAGAACACAGTATGGGAAGGATTCAATAATGTTTGTAGTTGATCGATTCTCCAAAATGTCCCATTTCATTCCTTGCAACAAAACTAACGATGCAGTACATGTTGCTGATTTGTTCTTTCAAGAGATTGTTCGTTTGCATGGAGTTCCTAAAAGCATTGACTCTTTGGAGGAAGCTTGGAACGAAATTACTTATCAGTACGACATGTCATCCATAAACTGATGGACAAACTGAGGTAGTAAACCGAACTTTATCTTCTTTGTTACGAGTTGTTATACATAAGAATTTGAAGAGTTGGGATACTTGTTTACCTATTGTGGAGTTTGCATATAATCGTAGTGTGCATAGGGCTACAAAATTTTCACCATTTGAGGTTGTGTATGGCTTTAATCCTTGTGTTCCTATTGATCTTGTTCCTATTCCAATTGATGAGAGGACATCTATGGATGGAATTAGAAAGGCAGAATTGATGAAGGAACTCCATGAGCAGGTTCGATTACATATTGAGGAGAAAACGACTAAGTATGCTAAACAAGCTAACAAGGGGCAGAAAATGGTTAGGTTTGAACCTGGAGATCTTGTTTGGATTCATATTAGGAAGGGCAGATTTCCAGGCAAACCTAAGTCCAAGTTGATGCCAAGAGCTGATGGTCCATTTTGGATTATAGAGAAGGTGAAGGTGAATGACAATGCGTATAAAGTAGATCTTCCTAGTGATTACAACGTATCAACTACTTTCAAATTTGGTCTGTTTATGTTTCAAAAAGGTCAAAAAACGTGTGTTAGTTACATTTGTCTAGTTACTTTGTTAAAGTCTACTTTTTAGGCTTGACTTCTGTCATGTTAAATTTCCTAACTTTGGAGGGATGTTCCAATTATAAATATAGTATCAGAATATGTAATCAACACTTTTGGCCAAGATTTAACTTAATTCAGAGAATTAAGAATTGTTCTTCCAAATTGATTTTTGTGAAGAACCCTACCTGACTTATCACTCTTCAATCACAAGGGTGGTACTACAAACATTAAAACAACTTCCACTATCAATAATCAAACTACACACCTTGTTTTGTACATAGCATCGCGTATGGAAGATGTTTTTCCTTTGCTGATCATTGCTATCTACCTTGACTTGAACTTGAAATGTGCGTATTATAACCAACGCCAAGGACTCCTCAATAGGTAATGTTAACCCATCTCGCTACTATCCTCCAATAATGAATGCCTTCACAACCAGATATGTCACTTATAGATTCAATATCACCATTATCTCTAATCATCATGATTCTTTTGTTCGAACACTCTAAAGCTTATATAATGTTCATGTCCTTAACACCTGAAACATTTAACATCAAAAGTATATTTAGGTTGAGTTTTAGATTTACCTTTGGAACCAGTACGGACCTCAACAAGCCTTTAGTGGTTCGACTTTAAAAGGAACAAAGAACCTCAACTGGACAATACCCTCTCTCCTCAGATTCAGCTTCCAAGATGATGAAGAACCCAAATTAAATGATGGCCGAACTTGTCCCTTCCTTTTAAGTTGTCTTTCCATTTTCGTAGCCAAGTGAACCGTGTCTTCAAGCTCCACATAGTGTTGTAGCTCAACAACATTGGCAATGTCTTGATTCAACCTATTAAGAAATCTAGCCATGGTGGCTTCTCTATCCTCAACAACATTGACTCGAATAATTGCTATCTCCATCTCTTTGTGATATTCACTTACTAACTTAGAACCTTATTCAGACTTTGTAGCTTCAGCTCTAAGTCTCTATAATAGTGATTTGGCACAAATAATTTACTCATTAAGCTTTCATCTCCCCCCAAGTCTGACGAGTCGCTCCCTATTCCTTCTCCTACTGATTACAATCTGATCCCACCAAATCAATGCGTACTTCGTAAACTCATGTCCACCAATTTCACCTTCTTTTGTTCATAATAGCTATGGTAATAAAAAAATCCAATCTACCTTTTCCCCCCACTCTAAATAAACCTCGAGATCCTTTTTACGTTGGAAGTTAGGAATTTTTAGTTTAGTGGAGTCCAAGTCCCTAACCACATCTTCAAAATCAAATTTAACATTCCGTACGGCTTTTTGGACCATATTTCCTCGGCGATCAGCCTATTATGTTGCTTTATCCAATTCACCTCATCTTTCAGATCCTTGTACGTCTTAGACAAGAGCAAGTTTTGGCCAAGGCTAAACTTAGGGATCCTTTGAAGTATCATAAGGAGATGATGTGGACCAGCTCAAAAACACTAGCAAGTACCCATTACATGTTCCGAATGGTTCAATGACTCGATCCAAGACAAAGGCATTGAATGCATTGGTTTTGAAGGTTTCGACCAAGTCAGAATTGATAGGTCCATTAGAGTATCAAGAGGAGGCCTTAGTGCATCTTATCCATTGCAAGAGGGGCTCAATACAACCTTATTTGGGCCATGAGGTGAGGACAACAAAGGAAACAAAAGAATCCTACTACAACTTGGAAAAAAACATGGGTGGCTACCTTTTCCTTTTGTTTCTAGGAATAATGAGCTGCATGAAAGGCTATAAATAAACATTGAATCAGTTCTGTAATATTTTATTTCCTTCTCTTCTTCTCATTGCAAAACATGGATTTAATATTTGGGGCTTTATTTTATTTTGTTAGCTATAACCCAAGGCTTGTTTGGGCTTAATTAATACTTTGTTTTCAGTTAGGATCCAAGGCTTGTTTGGATCATATTATGATTTTTTCAGTTTAGGGTTTTTGGGTAAGTTTTGAGTTGACCTTATATAAGTCCACATAAGGGGTCCATTAGGGTTAATTTTTCAAGAACTATTTAAACTCATGTAACCAAAATTTCGGCAGCTTTTGAGGAATATTACTTCTGAATTTTTCAGTTTCAACGTGTGAGAGTGATTCTTGTATTCTTCAGTTCTTGAACGAGTTGAATCTAACTTATCAAAGATTAACTAGCTTTGTAACATCATTCTACTTCATTCCAATAGTGTTGGTGCCTTGGGGCAGGTTTTCATTGTATCACACTCCTATCAGACCTTTTTCGGCTTTCCAAGATCAGATCTCAATCTTGATTGTGGGTTCTATGACTACGTGATCACGAGGTTCACATTAGGAGGCTTTAGTACATTTGATCCATATGCAAGAGGGGCCCAATCCACCTTTATTTGGGCTATGATGTTTTGACAACAAGGCTGCCAATTTTGTATTAGTTCAGGCTAGCCTTGTTATGTGATATTTTCATGTGTTTTGTGGAGTCCTAAATAGTAATGGATTTCCTATTATATGTGAAAACATTGATTATTTCTTTTAAATATTAGTATTTATTATTTATATTTGATTTCCTTATCAAGTGAGGAGAAAAACAGAAGAGGAAACAAAGCAACCTAAGTTGACTTAGGAAACACATGGTCGACACAATCTCAAGAAGAATAATTCAGCAATTTAATTGTGGTTTCTAATATTGGAAGGATCCAAGAGGTTGCATAGAGGAGCATTAAAGGAAACATCATTTTCTTTCTAAAAGAAGAAAAAATACAAGGCTAGGATCATAATTCTATTCTAACTTGGAAACCAAAGGTGTGGCAACATCTCCTTTAGTTCCTAAGATTATTGGGCAGCATTACTATAAATAAGTCTTGTATCAGACCTACAATATTTTATTTTCTTCTTCTCTTATTACGACAAATAAAGACTTAGGACTTATGGGCTTTATTTTTATTTTGTGCTTAATTAATATTTTTTTTCAGCTAGAGTTATTAAGTTTTGCATGATGCAACATTTTTTCCTTAGTTGGGACAAAGATCAACTACTAACTTATCAAGGTATAATTGATCTTATAGTATTTTTGCCGGTGTTTTTAAACCCGGCCCAAGGCTCGAGTCACGAGTTTTGATCGGGTCACCTGGGTCAACCCTAATTTTTTTACAAATAAAAAATAGGCAACGGGTTGTAACAGGGTTTTTGACCGGGTCTTTTTGGGTCAGCCGGGTCGTCAAGTCAACCAGCCGAGTCAGCCGAGTTTTAAAACTATGATTTTTGCATAGTTTGGGTTCTTATTTTGATATAATAACAGGTCTAAGTTCTTTTTCAATACCTTTGATTTTTGGTACAAGGTTATTTATGGGTCAAGGTTATCTATCACAAATTTATTTTTTGGCATTCCACAATTGTATCAATCTTGCTAGTGGGTTTTTGGATCTTTATATCCACGAGGTTTGCATTAGTTGGTATCAGAGCTATGCTTTAAAATCAGGTTATATGCCTTTTATTTTTGTTGTTTAAATTTGTTTCTGCATATATCTTCTTCTTGTTTTTTTTTGTCTTGTTTCAGGTCAGTTTTGTTTTCTCTTCTCTTGTTATTGTCTAGTTTTGCGTTAAAGGTCCTTTGATATATAAATAGTGTCCAATGTTCAATTCTATCCAAAATATTTATTTAGAGTAAAAAAAATCAACAAGATCATAATTCTAGATATTATAAGGGTCATCATTTGGGTAAAAAAGTAAATTGGAGTTTTCAGGTTTGGTTAAATAAATTGGGTACCTATTGTTTCAGATTTGAAATTTTAGGTCAAAATTCTTATTACGTAGTGTTCTTATATCATATCTTGCTTATTTTTCATCTCATTTTCCTACTTGTGTCATATATGTATTCACCAAGGAAGAGGGAACAAAGAAGGGTTCTCGCTCAAGAACGCAAAGACATATCCTATATGATTAGTGTTTTGAGGCAAGAATTTGATAAGTTACAAGAACTATTCTATGAAATGCAAGCTTCAGAAAGAGGGGAGCAATAACACCAAAAAGATAAAAGATGAAAGAGAATGGTTGCTACTTTCATACAATGTTGTTGGAGGTGAACATTGTCAAGAAGAGAGCTCTGAAGGCTTAAACAAGAAGCCTATGAAACATTGATTGTACTTATCAGTGATTCGAGTATGATTCATCTTGAAAAGAGTGAATAATATGATCCAAGAAAAGGTTGAACAATGAAATTTTGATTCTAGTGTAATTGTGACTACTCTCTAGTTTTACACCACCGAACATAATTTTCGATCCAACCATTTGATCGGGCTAAACTTTCACAAGGAATTTCCACACATATTGTTCTATATTCTGTTAAACTTTAAGGTAAATCGGACATTAGAAAGGCCTTTAAATAACATCTAGAAGCTACTGTACGAGAATTGCATTATTTTCCTAGTTGATTTATAATTATTTTTTCTTTTTTTATTTAGAACTCTTTTTTTATTTTTCTAGAATTGTTTAGGACATCTTTTACCTATTATAAATAGAGTTATTTAGTTTATACTTAGGTTTGAACTTTTGAGCTATGATGTTTTGAATAAACTTGTATTTTGCATTATGCAAAATGTTTTCTTTACTAGGCAAAGATCAAGAACTAACTTATCAATGTAAAACTGACTTTGTAGCATCTTCATATACTTCGGGTTCTTGCTTTGATATAAACAGTGGGTCCAAGTTCTTTTTCAATTTGGTTTTTAGGTATAGGGTTATCTTTAGATCAAAGTTTTTTTTATCCAAACCTGAATTTTGGCTTTCTTAAATTGTTTATCTACATTGTTGTGGGTTTCAGGGGTTCACATTAAGGGCACTTATGCATTTATAATTCTTTAGAGGATAATTAACCTTGTTAGATTTTTGTCTAATTTGTGTACACGATCCTCATCATTCAAAAACAAATATACATCATCATCAAATTTTTCACATGGCTAAGTCTTTCAAAAATATTGAAAAATAAACTGAAAATTCATTTTGCAAGCTTTAGAATTATATAAAAAAAAATGTGTGTTTTCAGCATTGTTAAAAAAAACTCATTTCCAAAAATATTTTGCTATTCACATTTAGTGTTTAAGGTATATGGACTCAATATGGG
>Ga0307515_10017388_pt1 | contig 13101 bp, 5 predicted proteins | sample 17_EM_MG_FD_194513 | JGI IMG/M metagenome (GOLD analysis project Ga0307515, IMG submission 194513) | Populus trichocarpa ectomycorrhiza microbial communities from riparian zone in the Pacific Northwest, United States - 17_EM | ecosystem: Host-associated > Plants > Roots > Unclassified | place...
TTTTTTTTCCTTTTAATATTAGGTTAGAAATCCCACTCTCCGTGGTTTATTGACATTGCAGGAGTGGAGTGAAACTGCTCTGTAGAGAGAGAGGGAGAGGGGGAGAGAGAGAGAGAGAGAGAGAGACTTGACATTTGCTACATGGTATCATCCTCATTCTTCACTATTTGAAGGGGATGCCATTTGCTAGTGTAAAAGAGAGGGAGGAAGCAAAATTCCGGGAATAAATGGGTACATATTTCAAGCTGCGACAGCTGTAGGGGACCCCCAAGTATCAGAGAAATAATGCATGAAAAGACTACAAGGAAAAGCTCAAAACGGTGCATCTGTAGTCTGTATCCCATTGTCAAACCTTGTGTCTGTGATTATCTGAGACTTTTGTGACTAGCTAGCAAACAAAAGGGACCCCATTTTCATACCTCAATCCCTTAAACAAGTACTATACAGGAACCTTTTGGCTCAAGAAATTACATGATTCAAAATCAATGGCGCCATGATATGCATTCTACTAAACAAATCAAGTGGGACGGACCTAAGTTCATGATGGGCTGGACTGAAAGCAATATAAAAAACCTGAAAGCTATAATGGCCTGAATCGGCCTTTCCTTTTATTTGAACCAAGTAGGAAGGAAGGCCACATCAGAATTTGGCACCTCATGAGAAGATGCAAGCTTATTGCTCATTTGCAGGCCACTAGCCCATCCTTTACAATCGGTATCTCATATCTGGCATATATATATTTGATTAGTCTTGCTGATCATTGCTGAAAAGAATGAAATCAATCAATATACAACAGAAATTAATACTGGAGCAAACTTTCCCTGAAAACTTAAAAAAAAAAAAAAAACTATAGTTATCAACGCAAATTGGGATCTAACCTGGTAACCGACTTGTGATTTTGAGTTATCTGGTCAATTCAATTTTTTTTTTTATCAAAATAATAATATTTTTTTCTAGTTTTTTTTATTTATTTTGACAAGATTTGGTTGGATTATAAATCAACCTCCTAGATCTCCCAGAATTTAACTATATTAAAGTCAATAGTAATTCAACTTGAAATCCGACAGAAATGAATTGTAAGTTTGCTAGGTAAACACATTAACGGTACAAGGTTTAATAACTAAACAAAAATGATCAAATTAATTATATGAGCCATAAAAATAGTAAAGCAGCCATGCTTGATAAGTGATAACAACCATGAACATTACCCATCTCCATTTTATGATAGCAAGCACATAGTCTATACACATTCACTTTTTCTTAAGCTAATTAAAGAGACCTAGCTAGCACTAAAACACTCACATATTGGCATTACAAGACATCATCATCAAAAACATCTCCTGGTTTAGACTCTCTGATACAAGAAGAACAAATTAAGGCAGCAAACACAACAACATGATTCAATATCAACATCTAAAGCACATTAAACTGTTCTGTTTCTCTATCAATCAAACTCATCTCAGATGTAGCAAAACAATACATAAGAAATCAAACGAAACCCAAAGAACGGAAGTTTTTGTAATATTTTCGTAAACGAAAAGAAAGTTTTTGTTAGATTTTTAGATATGGTATTTATTATTGCATAATATCTTAGAAGGTTATTGTAATTTATCTTCACAACTGAAGCACGTGCAGATGTCATGCTTCTGATGTTTAAGAACCCCACTTTGACGACAACATAGGCAATAATTAATAGTAAATAGAGACAGAATTAGAATGTCATGATGATGAGCTAGAATTGACTTCAAGGTCTAACGTGAGGAGGTAAAGTTAGATTGAGCTACCTACCAAGTTGCTTAGATTAAATCTATCGCGAGCATGAACTAGCGAGATTCTTTGACTCCACTCAAAAGAGAAAAGCCAAAATTAGTTGAGAGAAGACGCATATATCATGTTCCAAAGTAACCTAGATTAAATTTATATAGTTGTCTTTCGGAATCTGAATTTTAAGACATGCCGGTCCATTAGTAATTAAAAGTTTATTAAAATGTATGTCAACATTACATATTACTACTTCCATATTATAAAAATCAATCAATAAATAATATCATATAAGATAAATCTTAAAATTTATTGAAGATATTCAATAATTAATTGACTTAATCTATAATAGATATAATTGATTTGTTTTCCCTTGCTCTCAACATGCATTCTTCTATTATAAATATAATAGTTTTTTTTTTTTTGTAATCTGTTCAAATATACAATAATGCAATATGTATTCATCTTATAAATATGAGTCTTTTTATAATTTCTTCAAATAAAACAGTACAATATATAGTTACTGTGACTTTAATCGTATTATCATTATTTGCTCAATGCAAAATTTTCAACCTTAATAACACCTATAATTTGATGAATCATGTCTTAATTGGTACAACATGATTTTTTTTATGCAATAAAACGACAGTTTTGTTGACATGAAATAAAGAAAATTGTAGTCAGTTGAGATTTTAGGAAGCATTTGATGGCATCCTACAAGCAAAGCTCAGGCAAATGATGACTGGTTAGGGTTTGGAATCCTGAATCCCCGGGTGAGTTACGGGTTTAGCTAGGCAAAGTGAGAGTAAGGGACATTAGATGCCGTCTAACATTTTTGGCTGAACTGAATTAAAGGCCTGTTAGACTTGCATTTAGCAGAATTAATTAAATGCCACCTGAACCCGTGATCAATAACGTTTCCAAATCATGCTTTCTGAGGGGAAGCCTGAAATAAAACACCCACTCCCTGGCTCAATCATTCGGTAATCAAATTAACAGAAAAGGGTTAATAGTCGAAGAAAGGGGTTTTAATTTTTTATATGTAATAATCGAGTTATTTATTGATAAAACTAGAAGTAAAGAATATCAAGGAAGTCAAAAAGAAGACGAGTGCTACTAAGCTCCTATAAACAAGAACATTTCATTATTAGACCATGGCAAAATACTTTCAGGCCGAACAATCAACATGTTCTATGTGAATTCCATGTGAATTCACTTCGCTGAACTTGCATCTGACCATTTCGCTCCATTGCCAGTAATACTGTCAATTTTTATTTTTATTTTTATTATATTCAAAAGAATATAATTTAGTTACCTAATTAGAAGGAGAGCCAAAGACAGGACAATCAGGTGAAAGCAGACTACATAGTTAACGGTGAATTCTAACCTCTTTAACTACCCAAATCTGCAACTTTAGTTGCCTCCCTCCCAATATGACTAACGGTGCAAGTAGCACTCTGTGTGTGTGTGTGTGTTGTATCTTTGGTTTTCTGAACAGTATAATCAATCTCTCCAGGGAAAAAAATTGAGGCGCGTTAAACATCTTGGGCTGCTACCCTTGGTAGCTCCTCTTCATCTTTCTCTCCTCACGTTTATTCTCTCTTCTTCTGCTCATTGTTTCTTCTAGTTCTCACACACTTTATTGTTAGTCAAAGGTGACAAACAGTCCCAGCAAACCTCAAAATAAAAAACCAAGAATGCTAAATATGATCCACCAAGGTAACGGAATCAAGATACAAAACTAAAACAGAAATCTTATCAACAAAACACAGCATCAACAAGCAAAGTTTCTGATATTGTATGATACGTATGGCCTCCTCGTTGACAAATCACACGTGACAGCACAATACCTCAAAAGGGCAAGCATAAGTAGCTAGCCCATATGAACAAATGAGGATGGGGTCACATATAACCATAAAATTATTAATAAGCTTTAGTTTTGATTAAAAAATAACCCTGCTTAAATCTGAAAAAAATAATCACAGAAGCGGCACAACGGACTGCCAATTCGCAACCCTTGCCACCGATAGATGGTAGCCCCTGAAACTAAATTTTTTTTTATTTTTATTTTAAATTATTCGATATCCGATAACCACACAGACTTTTAATTAATCAAGATTCGAGCCGGGTAATACCACAATAATAACAAAGTTTTCTCTATCAAATATTTAACATAATTGCATTCTCAAGCCTCAAATCAAGAATCTTAGTTAAGCTGGAATAAGCTCGTGCTAGTTGATTTATATGCTTGGTGGTACCTGAAACTAGATTTGAAATATCAATTTTGATTATCAAAAAATTATATAACAATATATAAATCAAATAAGAAAAAAGTTACAAAAATTTGGAGTAAAAGTTGTAAACTCATAGATAATAATATAAATCATATCTTAGAACTTCACTTAACAGATTAAGTTTTTAGATTAAATTGATTTTTTTATATGGTATCAGAATCTTGATAACCAAAGAGTCATGAATTTAAATCTCATCACTTCTATTTATTTAATAAAAATTAAACATAAAATAATATAGACTTGTGAAAGTTTCAAGTCTAGAAAATTTTTACTTAAGAAGATATGTTACAGAATAATATAAATATATCTTGGGACCGCACTCACCGACTTAATTCAAAATTGTAAAGATAAAAAAAAATACATGCAAGAAAACAATAAATTGAAAATATTTGTAGAAATAAAATAAAATGGAATGAGTGTGTTAGAATGTGAAATTTTATTTTTTGGAGCCATAAATATATACTGCCAATACCTTCAAGCCACAGTTTCTTTCTTGGAAGGAGACTGCAAAGCCAGAAGGGATGGAAAGAGAGATTCAAAGAGTCAAATGAAGAGGTAGGCGGCAAGGACAGCTGTAATCATTTTGAATCCAACAGGCGTGTAGTAACACAACAAATTGATTTATCATGTGCAGTTAGACCACTGAAGCTAAAGGTAAATTATAATAACCCACTTAAGATATTAATTATACAAAGGAAGATTTATCAAAACTCCTGTTTTGAGTGTAGTATTGTGCTGATTATGGGATTTGTAAACAGATGCCGTCTAACATTTGTAGCTGAACTGAATTAAAAGCCCGTTAGACTTGCATTTAATTAGCAGAATTAATTAAGAGCCACCTAAATCATGATTAATAACGTTTCCAAATCATGCATGCTGTCCGATGTCCGAGGGGAGGCCTGAAATAGAACATCCACAGCTCCTGGCTCAATCATTTGGTGATTAAAATAACAGAAACGGCACAAAGAGGATTGTCGTTGGGATCTGTATTGTCAGAAAAAGAGGTTTCGGAACTGGAACCAAGGACAGCAGGACAATCAAGTGAAAACAGAGTACTACATATATAGCTAATGTGGAAAATTAACTCACCATGTAAGGAGGATGTAAGGAGGAAGCAACCATGAATTCTAACTTCTTTCACTACCCAAATCTGCCACTTTATTCGCCTCTCTCCAAACATGACTAAGAGTGCAAGTAGCAAAAAAACAGAAAAGAAAAAAGAAAGAATGAATGAAGATACAAAAATAAAACAACAATCTTATTAACGAAACACAACATCAACAAGCAAGTTTCCTTTTATATATATATATATATATATAAAGCATATGAATACATGCAAAATACCTAGGTGTAGGTTGAGGACAAAAAGATTTACAGACATCAAAGAACTATGAAGATTGTAAAATAATAATTTACAGGGAGCTTGCAAACCAGTAGATATAGAGCCTAGAGACACATGAACAAATTAAAAGAAGCTGGATGAACTCCCAATATTCCATGTAAATGACATGTAGTATAAGAGCACAAGACCTCAAAAGGATAAAGCTGATAAGGAGACAATATATATGGAATAATAGTAAAAACGTAGCACACCGCTAGCTTTCGTGCCAAGAAGAACCCAAAGGCTGATTATTGAGGAAGATAACTTGATGCCACGCCTAAAATCCTAAGCCATCATATTGAACAAAGTCATGTCAAGACCCAGAAATTGTTTTTTAAAAAGAAAAGAAAGAGCCAAAGAACAAAGCAAGCATTAGGTACTGTAACACCAAGAGTAAATATTGCAGATTTTTATCCGAAATTCAATAACGGAAACTTACATGTAGATGAATCATATAGCCAGTTCCAAATTCGGCTCAACTCTAATGTTAAAGCTGACTCCATTTTCTGCAGCTACCATTTTTAAGATGATAAGATCATTGACTGTAAGGCCCTTCTCACGAACGTAGTCCAACCAGTCTCCTCTGATGACGGGTTTCTTGTAAAGACCATGATTTCTTGTACAAAGCATAAATTCCCACACTCTTCCAGTGGGATCTCTTGCATTAAAATTGATAGCGTTTTGTCCTTGCACCATTTGAAAAGCCCAGAGATTACCGGTTGGATAAGCCAGGCAAGACTCTATGTCCGTGGTGGTCAGTTTTTTATTCACAAGCTCAAACTCCATGGTAGGCTAAATGTGTCAGGAAGATGGGAGGAGAATAATGGACGCGAAGATCTCCCTCCTCTCTGCCATGGTTATATAGAGGGTGGTTGGCATTGCAGGCGCCGTACGTTTGCCCAAAATAGTCCCTCCCCGGTCCCAAGAAGGCCTAAAGTTTGTAAAACAGTAACCATGCAACCATATTGAAACTTAATGAATTTGTAAAACATCTATTAAAAAGTTAAATAATTAAAATATCAGTATAGTATAGATATGTTGAAGGGTGAGATTATACAAAATTCATTTCGGATGATAAAATCTGATCTCCTTTGATTTCTTTTTTTTTTTCCCTTTCATATTATATTTATTTATTGATTTTATATAGCTTATCTTCAAATATAGATGTTTCTGATGTTTAAGAGCCCACTTCCAAACACCCCAGCATTTCATTTTGGCTAGCTAACAAGTAACAACGATATCACCGTTCCTTTTTCAGGACCTGTTGGCTTGCCAGCCTTGTAATATAACAAATTGATTAATCTCGTGCAGTTGGATCACTGAAGCTAAAGGTAAATTATAATAACTTTGGATTAATTGCGGTACGGATAAGCTAGTTTTAATATACATATTAATAATAATAAAAAATTATAATAACCTCTCTCCAAACATGACAAATCAAAGTATGCTAGTTTCGCGGTTTGATTCACTTGTGTGCACGTCCAAGATCATTCGTGGGCACCAGCTTGTGTGCCAAAACTCATCACCTTGATGTGCACTGCCAAGTGACATCTCCATAACAGGACAAATCAAAGTATGTTAGTTTAACGGGTTGATTTATTGAATTAATTACTTTAATAAAATTTTATTTTTTTAAGTTTCATTAAAAAAGTTCAGTTAATACAAGAGGTCTGAATTTTAATTTTGATCTGTCCTGTTATGGAGATGGCAGTGCACATCCACGAATCAATTGATTCACTTGGAAGATGACCAGTACCGGTGAACTTTGACGAGCGAATGGTCTTCGATGTGCACACATGCTGTGGGCCACGAATGGTCTTGGATGGACCCCAACCGAATCAAAAACTACCACCACCACAAGTGCTGGTTGCCGCCGATCACTGGTCCGGATCGGCATACCATCATTCTTGAATTCTTGTCTTAAATTAAATTTAAAATTACAGTAATAATTATTTTTATTTTATCAAAATTATTTTTTCTGACTCGATATTTTATTCTTGTTTTAAGTGACCGTCTGAGAATACGGTGTAAACCGTGTTTTTTAAAAATTCAATTTTTTTTTTGCTAAAATTTAATATATTTTGCATGTTTTGGATCGTTTTGACGTGCTGATGTCAAAAATAATTTTTAAAAAATAAAAAAACATCATTAACATGTATTTCAGTACAAAAAGTTATTTGAAAAATATCCACAACTACAATGCCAAACACACTCCAGTTATTTAAGTCGACTGTCAAAGTCAAGATTTAAAATTATTTGGCACTCCAATTATTTCTGTCTTCATATAACAGTATGGTTTAGCTAGGCAAAGTGAGAAGAACAAGGGACATCGGATGCCGTCTAACATTTTTGGCTGAACTGAATTAAAGGCCACCTGGACCCCTGGCTTAATCATTCGGTAATCAAATTAACAGAAAGGTGTTTTTTTTATATATATATCACAATCGAGTTATTTATTGATAAAACTAAAAGTAAAGAATATAAAGGAAGTTACAACGAAGAGGAGTGCTACTAAGCTCCTATAAACAAGAACATGTCATTATAATTAGACCATGACAAAATACTTTCAGGCCTGAGAATGTGTTGAAACTGTGTAAGATCAGTAAGGATATCAAACGCTCTAACCCTGCCAAACATCAAAAGATTAAAGAATGAAATGGTTAGAATGCTGTCGGTATTATTTGTCAGTTAAGAGAATCAGTTTGTATTGTTTAGTTAAAATAAATTAAAGAGAGAATAGATTACATAAATAATCTTTATACTATAGTAATATATAAACAGATGTCAGACAAGGAAAGCTAATCAATTAATAAAAGAATCAATACTGAAGTTTTTCTTCTTTCTCTCTGTTTAACAGAATTTTTCTCTGGTTTTCTTCATTTTTCTATTCCTTTTTCTGTGTAAATCTTACTATCTTCGCAAGATCAACATGTTCCTGCGTACAAATACCCTACAAAATTCCATGTGATTCATCAACACCTAATTAGCAGGAGAGCCAAAGACAGGACAATCAAGCGAAAGCAGACTACATAGTTAACGTGGAAAATTTGTTCACCATACAAGAAGGCGGCAACCATGAATTCTAACCTCTTTAACAACCCAAATCTGCTACTTGTTGCCTCCCTCCCAATATGACTGACAGTACAAGTAGCAGTATATGACCACAGCTTTAAAAACCTAACCTACACGGTACCTTTTTCTAGCTATACTCGCTGGTGTGACCCACCATGCTTTAATAACCAGTTGAAATTATAAAAATAGAAAATAAAAGTTTTTTTCACTTAAAATATATTAAAATAATTTATTTTTAGAATTTTTTATTTTTATATTAATATATTAAAAAATAATATATCTTCATTGCAAATATATTTTAAAAAACATTAAAAAACAGAAGCTAATGTTTTTCCAAAAGGGTCTAAAATAAATGAATTGTGAAATAAATTCAAAAATGCCGAAGGCATTATTTTGACCTAATAAATGAATTGTGAAATAAATTCACAAATAAGCCTTTCAATTTGATATGATACGTGTGAATTCTCGTACTTTGAGGTCTTGATTTTTAAAATTTTTTTTGTTTTATCTCTCATATTATATTTATTTACGAATTTTATGTAGCTTGTCTAAAAAAATTTTGTGCTTTTCTTTAGTTATTTTTTCAAATACTTTTCTTCTCTGTTTTTACATTTTAAAAGAATTAAAAATGTGACTATCATATTAAATAATAATCAAGAGAATTTTAGATAAAAAAAAGAAGAAGAAAGTTTTTGTTAAATTTTTAAATTTCTAGATGGTATTTATTATTTTATAATATCTTAAGAGTTTATGTTCACAACAAAAGAACATGCAGAATATGTCATGCATGCTAGCTAAGAGCCCACTTTAACGACAACAACATAGGCAATAATTAATTAACGATCAACTTTTTAATTTTCTTGGTTACAGAATTTCAAAGTTCTCTGTACATAGACCCATTAACCACCTGCTTCACTGTAGATTAACCAAGAAAAATTATTCTATAGATTAACGATTAACTATATATTTCGCACTCCAATTATTTTTGTCTTCGTATAACCTTAATAGTTATTCTATAGATTAAAGTTAATCTTACTGAAAGATGAAGGGCACAACCACTATATATAGACGCACATATCAATATTTTCCAAAGTAACCCATATTATATATATATATATCTTTGTCAATCTGAATTTTATGACATGTGGGTCCATTAGTTCAAAGGTTATTAAAACGTATGTCAACATTACATATTATTACTTCCATGTTATAAAAATCATTCAACAAGTAATATCATATAAGATAAATCTTACAATTTATTGAAGAGATTCAATAATTAATTGACTTAATCTTTAATAGCTATAATTGTTTTGTTTTCCCTTACTCTCAACATGCATTCTTCTATTATAAATCATTCAAAAGTTTGAAGATTTGTCAAAACTCCCTATTATATCTAGAATTCCTTTGATTTCAAAAAAGAAAAAAATATGAAATTAAGGAAATTTTAAAAACAGAGAAAGAATATTAAAAATAAAATTAAAAAAATAAATGAAATTAAATAATGAAATTACTATATTTCATGCACTAAAAAAATCATGAACCATTTTTTACATTATTTCTCTAACTTTTTTAAACTCTCATTAATGTGACTATCATATTAAATAATAATTAAGAGCATTTTAGATTAACAAAATAGTTATGCTTTGGGATCCTGAATCCTACATACGGGTGGTTTGCTGGTCTAGCTAGACAAAGTGAGAATAATTAGATGCCGTATAACATTTGTAGCTGAACTGAATTAAAAACCCGTTAGACTTGCATTTAATTAGCAGAATTAATTAAGAGCCACCTAAATCATGATCAATAACGTTTCTAAATCATGCATGCTGTCCGAGGGGAGGCCTGAAATATTAGAACATCCACAGCTCCCTGGCTCAATCATTAAGTGATCAAAATATCAGAAAGGGCACAAAGTGGATTGTCGTTGGGATCTGTAGAATGTACCTTATTGTCAAAAACAAAAAACGGGTTTCGGAACTGGAGACAAAGACAGGTTTATCAGGTGAAAGCAGACTACACATATAGCTAATTTGGGAAATTAACTGATCACCATGCAAGGAGGAGGCAACCATGAATTCTAACCTCTTTCACCACCCAAATCTCTGCTACTTTATTTGCCTCTCTCCAAACATGACTAAGAGTGCAAGTAGCAAAAAACACAAAGAATGAATGAAGATACAAAAATAAAATAGCAATCTTATTAAGGAAACACAACATCAACAAGCAAGTTTCCTGATCAATATATATATATATATAACACCTAGGTGTAGGCGCACCGTGAAAGGAGGACAAAAATAGTAAACAGGGAGCTTGTAAACCAGTAGACAGAGAGCCTATAGAGACACATGAACAGAGGAAGCTGGATGAACTCCCAATATTCAATGTAAATTACATGCAATATTATAAGAGCACAAGACCTCAAAAGGACAAAGCATAATTAAGGAGTCCATCAGCACACCGCTTTTATGCCATGAAGAACCCGAAGGCTGGTTATTGAGGAAGATAACTTGATGCCACGCTGAAAAACTTAAGCCATCATATTGGACAAATTCATACCCAGAAATTAAAAAAGAGCCAATGGACAAAGCAAGCATTAGGTACTGTAACAACAAGAGTAAATATTACAGATTTTATCCGAAATTTAATAGCTGAAACTTACATGTAGATGAACTGAAAGGACTATATAGCCAGTTCCGTATTCGGCTCAACTCTAATGTTATAGCTGACTCCATTTTCTGCATCTGCTACCCTTGTTAAGATGATAGAATCATTGACTGTAAGTCCCTTCTCACGGACGTAGTCCAACCAGTCTCCTCTGATGACGGGTTTCTTGTAACGACCATGATTTCTTGTACAAAGCTTAAATTCCCACACTCTTCCAGTGGGATCTCTTGCATTAAAATTGATAGCGTTTTGTCCTTGCACCATTTGAAAAGCCCAGAGATTAGCCGTTGTATAAGCCAGACAAGACTCTATGTCGGTGGTGGTCAGTTGTTTATTCATAAGCTCAAACTCCATGGTAGGCTAAATCTATTAGGAAGGTTGGAGGAGAATACAAGATGCGGAGCTCTCCCTCCACTCTGCCTTTTATATAACCCCTATCTTTATTTTGTAATTAATTAAATAAGAGGAGGTCTTTTTCGGTACTTTCGTATATTTGGAATTGGAGCTGCTACCGGGATGCAAGGTCAATATCTAGAGGTCGTTGTTTTTTTCATTACCGATTCCTGGCATTCAGTTCAATATACTGGAGACGTCACAAGTGCTGATAAAGCGCGCACTCTATTATTATAAAATATAGCTTCTTTTTTTTTTTCAATCAATAGTTTTTATTAAATCATTTTTAATTATTTTTAATTAAGTTATTATATGACGTCACAAGTGCTGATAAAGCACTCTATTATTATCAAATATAGCTTCTTCTTTTTCAATCAATAGTTTTTATTAAATCATTTTTAATTATTTATAATTGAGTTATTATATTTTCATAATAATATGGATTGTGGATTTTATAGGAAGGTAAACTAAATTTGAAGAGTTACCCAATTCAATTTAATATATTATTTTTTATATATAATTTTCATGCCATGCCAGAAAGTGAAGGGCCTGGAGGCACTCTTGCCTACTAGTGGCCTCCCAAAAGACTTCACTGATTTCGAATGCCATAATATGAAAACAACAGTCTACCAATTAAAAGTTTGGGTTTAATAATATATTTTTTTTTATTTTTAATACCAATATTTTAAAATTATCTGCAAAACATCAGCCATTCATATTGAAACTTTATAAATCTTCAAAACATCTACTGAAAAGACAAATAATTAAAAAAATTGAGGCGCGTTAAGCATCTTGGGCTGCTACCCTTGGTATCTTTCTCTCCTGATCACGTCTCTTCTTCTGCTCATTATTTCTTCTTGCCCAAGGGTGAAACCCCAAGTTAAATTTTAAATTTATTATAATAATTATTTTAAATTTTTATATTGATTCTGGTAAACTAGAGAGAATTAAAAAAAGAATTCTTACAATATACATGGACACAAAAAGAGTCTCTTTTTTTTTATTCCGGCCATGTTCCTGTTTCAGCAAATGAAACTTCTCCTTTTTTTTTATCTATTTTTTACTAATGGTGCATGGCTAGTAAGTGTATACGGCTAGAAATTGAATTTAAATTTTAATTAGTTTGAATTAATAAAATTTTATTTTATTTTATTAAATAAATAAAATTTCAAATACAATTCAAAATCAATTTAATATAAAAAAATTAAGTGATAAAAAAAACATTACGAGTAACTTTGTTACATTTTTATTTTAAAATTGATTGAAGAAATATTTATAAAAATGTAAGTCAGTAGGACATCATAAGTGGTTAATACCTCCGAGCCTCACTTTTGACAAATGAAGGCATAAATCCTTGATGGCTGGAAAACTCTTGCCGTGGTGCGTATCAATATTTGTTGCTTTAGATGAGGTCTTGCCACTACCTGTATGAATTGCATCTTCACCCGGCTTAACCACCAAGAAACCCGCAGCTCAGTCTTTGTCTTGCTGCATGCTAGATTTCTAAACAAAGTAAAAATATCAGTATTGGTTGCA
>Ga0307515_10017389_pt1 | contig 13101 bp, 13 predicted proteins | sample 17_EM_MG_FD_194513 | JGI IMG/M metagenome (GOLD analysis project Ga0307515, IMG submission 194513) | Populus trichocarpa ectomycorrhiza microbial communities from riparian zone in the Pacific Northwest, United States - 17_EM | ecosystem: Host-associated > Plants > Roots > Unclassified | place...
TACGTGCCACCCTGCGAACCCGGTAACGCCTTCGCCATCAGCTCCTGCGAAGCGGCGATGCCCGACAGCGGGAAGCCGCTGGCCAGGCCCTTCGCGATGAGCACGATGTCGGGGGAGACGTCGAAGTGGTCGTGCCCCCAGAACTTGCCGGTGCGGCCGAAGCCGGTCTGGATCTCGTCGAGGACGAGCAGGATGCCGTGCCGGTCCGCGCGCTCGCGCAGGCCCGCCATGAACTCAGTGTTCGCCGGGACGTAGCCGCCCTCGCCGAGCACGGGCTCGACGAAGATCGCGGCGGTTTCGTTCGGGGCGCTGACCGTCTGGAACAGGTAGTCCAGCTCCCGTAGCGCGAACTTCGTCGCGGTCTGCTCGTCCCAGCCGTAGTGGTAGGCGTAGGGGAACGGCGCGACGTGCACGCCGGACATGAGCGGGCCGATGCCGGCGCTGAACCGCGTCCCGGACGTCGTCATGCTCGCCGCGGCGACGGTCCGGCCGTGGAAGCCGCCCTGCATGACGATGACGTTCGGGCGCTTCGTCGCCTGCCGCGCGAGCCGCAACGCCGCTTCGACGGCTTCGCTGCCCGAGTTCGCGTAGAAGAGCGAGTCGAGCCCGCCGGGCAGGACGTCGCCGAGGCGCTTGGTCAGCTCGAGCAGGGGCTGGTGCATCACCGTCGTGTACTGCCCGTGGACGAGCTTGCCGATCTGCTCCTGCGCCGCGCGCACGACGTGCGGGTGGCAGTGCCCGGTGCTCGTGACGCCGATGCCGGCGGTGAAGTCGAGGTGGCGTTTGCCGTCGACGTCGTAGAGGTAAACCCCTTCACCGTGGTCGACCACGACGGGCGTTGCCTGCTTGAGCAGCGGAGATAGCTGGGCCATGGCAGCGTGCTCCTTGGTCGGTTGAGCGGGTTGTCGATTGTTGACAATATCCATAGCATGGCCCTCGGGACAACACGTGAGGAGCAGTCGGGATGAGCGCGAGCACCGAGTCCGGCGTCGTCGACGCGGTCGGCAAGGAACTGTTCATCGGTGGCAAGTGGGTCACCGCCGAGGCCGGGAAGACCTTCCCGGTCCTGGACCCGGCGACCGGCAAGGAGCTGTGCCAGGTCGCCGACGCCTCCCCGGCGGACGGCGTCGCCGCCCTGGACGCCGCCGTCGCCGCGCAGGCGGATTTCGCGAAGATGGCGCCCCGCGAGCGCGGTGAGATCCTCCGCCGGGCGTACGAGCTGCTGATGGCGCGTCAGGAGGAGCTCGCCCTGCTCATGACGCTCGAGATGGGCAAGCCGCTCGCCGAGTCGAAGGGCGAGATCGCCTACGCCGCCGAGTTCTTCCGCTGGTTCGCCGAGGAGGCCGTCCGGATCGAGGGCGGGTACGCGACCGCGCCCAACGGCTCGGGCCGCTTCCTCATCACCAAGCAGCCGGTCGGCCCGACGATCCTGATCACGCCGTGGAACTTCCCGATGGCGATGGGCACGCGCAAGATCGGCCCGGCGATCGCCGCGGGCTGCACGTCGGTGATCAAGCCGGCCGCGCAGACGCCGCTGTCGATGCTCGCGCTGGCCGGCATCCTCGCCGAGGCCGGGCTGCCCGCCGGCGTCCTCAACGTCGTCACGACCAGCCACTCCGGCGAGGTCATGGAGCCGCTGATCCGCGACGGCCGGGCTCGCAAACTCTCCTTCACCGGCTCCACCGGCGTCGGCCGCAAGCTGCTCGAACAGTGCGCCGACAAGGTGCTGCGGACGTCGATGGAGCTCGGCGGCAACGCGCCGTTCCTGGTCTTCGAGGACGCGGACATGGACGCGGCCATCGAGGGCGCGATGCTCGCGAAGATGCGCAACATCGGCGAGGCGTGCACCGCGGCGAACCGGTTCTACGTGCAGCGCGGCGTCGTCGAGGAGTTCTCGCGACGGCTGACCGAGCGCATGCAGGCCCTGCCGATGGGGCGCGGCACCGAGAAGGACGTCGTCGTCGGCCCGCTGATCGACGAAGCCGCCGTCGACAAGGTGACCGAGCTGGTCAAGGACGCCACCGACCGCGGCGCGCGGGTGCTCACCGGCGGTGCCGGCGTCGACGGGCCGGGCCACTTCTACCAGGCCACGGTGCTCACCGACGTCCCGCAGGAAGCACGCCTGACGCACGAGGAGATCTTCGGGCCGGTCGCGCCGATCACTGCGTTCGACACCGAGGAAGAAGCGGTGGCGAAGGCCAACGACACCGAGTTCGGCCTGGTCTCCTACGTCTACACCAGCGATCTCAAGCGCGCGCTGCGCGTCTCCGAAGCACTCGAAGCCGGGATGATCGGCCTGAACCAGGGCATCGTGTCCAACCCGGCGGCGCCGTTCGGGGGGATCAAGGCGTCCGGCCTCGGCCGCGAGGGTGGCTCGTTCGGCATCGACGAGTTCCTCGAGACCAAGTACATCGCGGTGGCCCTGTGAGTTCCTACCGCATCGCGAGCATCCCCGGCGACGGGATCGGCGTCGACGTCACGATCGAGGCCCGCAAGGTCCTCGACGCGGCTTCTTCGAAGTTCGGCTTTTCGTTGGAGTGGACCGAGTTCGACTGGAGCTGCGAGCGCTACGCCCAGCTCGGGTCGATGATGCCGGACGACGGCGTCGCGCAGCTCTCGGCGTCCGACGGGATCCTGCTCGGCGCGGTCGGCTTCCCCGGCGTCCCGGACCACGTTTCCCTGTGGGGCCTGCTGATCCCGCTGCGGCGCGCGTTCTCCCAGTACGTCAACCTGCGCCCGGTGCGGCTGCTGCCGGGCACGACGTCGGTGCTGGCCGGGCGCAAGGCCGAAGAGCTGGAGCTGGTGATCGTCCGGGAGAACTCCGAAGGGGAGTACTCCACGATCGGCGGGCGGCACAACGCCGGGCGGCCGGACGAGTTCGTGTTGCAGGAGTCGGTGTTCACCCGCGTCGGCGTCGAACGGATCATCCGCTACGCCTTCGAACTCGCGCGGACGCGGTCTTCGCGCGTCTGCTCGGCGACGAAGTCGAACGGGCTCATCCACTCGATGCCGTTCTGGGACGAGATCTTCGCCGAGGTCGCGGCCGAATACCCGGACGTCCACAGTGAACAGATGCACGTGGACGCCCTGGCGGCGCGCATGGTCCAGGCGCCGGACCGGCTCGACGTCATCGTCGGGTCGAACCTCTTCGGCGACATCCTGAGCGACCTCGCGGCCGCGATCACCGGCGGCCTCGGCATGGCACCGTCCGGCAACATCAACCCATCGGGTGAATCCCCGTCGATGTTCGAAGCGGTCCACGGGAGCGCTCCGGACATCGCCGGCCAGGGCATCGCCAACCCCGTGGCGCAGATCCTGGCGGCCGCGATGCTGGTCGAACACCTGGGCGAATCCGTTGCCGCGCAAGCGATCCGGGCCGCGGTGGACCGGGTGCTCGACGAGGGCCGGGTGCGCACGCCGGACCTCGGCGGCAGCGATACCACAGAACGGCTCGGCACGGCGGTGGCCGAAGCGCTGGGCTGAGTTTTTGTCGGTGCTCCCCGGCACGGTGGTCGCAAGTCCACCGAGGGGGAGGAGACACCGATGTGCTGGCAGTGCGACAACCCGGACCGGCCCCGGTCCGAATACCTGGAACGGCTCCGGGAAGGCGTGGCCGACCGGGGCTGGCTCGTGCAGGGCGTGGAAGGCGCCGGGCCGTACCCGCCGTGGGCCTACACGGTCGGGCTCAGCGGGTACGGCCTGCCCGAGCTGGTCGCCACCGGGCTGTCCTTGCGGATGGCGGCGAACCTGCTCGACGACATGGCGAGCCATTCCCTGCACGCTTCGCCACCCGAGCCCGGCGAACGGATTCCGCTGCGCGGCGGCCCGCTGATCGAGGTCGTCCCGCTCGCGGAGCCGTCGGCGCACCTCGTGTTCGCGGTCGCGCTGTACGGGCCGGAGATCCGTGCGCTGCAACTGGTCCACGCCGACGACCAGGGCCGCTGGCCATGGTCGCCCGACTTCCGCGACGGCTACGGCGGCCAGCCGGTCCTGGGAGTCCGCCATGCCCACTGACTGCTTGTGCGCGGTGCCGGCAGGCTGCTTCCCGGTACCCGTGCCGTCCGTCCAGGTACGCGTGTCGTCCTTTCGGGCACCCGAGCCGGCCGTCCGGGTACGCGTGTCGCCCCTTCGATCACGCGTGTCGACCTTGCGATCACACGTGTCGGCTCTCCGATCACGGGCGTCCGCGGTGCAGGCGCGGGGAACTCGGGTTCTCAAGCGGGCGGCACGCGTGCTCGACCGAGCGTCAGGGCACCGGTGGCGCGTGTCCCTCCACGAGGCTGGTGCCCGGCGCGAGGCGCTGCACCGCGTCCTCCATGTGGGCGTCCAGGCGGGCCAACGCCGTCTCCTCGTCGCCTTCGCGGAGGGCGTGGATGAGCTTCGTGTGCTCGTCCACGCGTTCTTCGACCCGCTGGTAGGTGCCCTGCAGCGCGGTCAGGCACATCCGGGTCTCGATGAGCAGGGTCCGCGCCATCCGCACGAGCCGCTTGCTGCCGGAGGCGTTGATCAGGGCCTCGTGGAACTTCAGGTCCGCCGTGGAAAGCGCGCCCGGGTCGTCGTCGCTCGCGGCGGCCGCCATCTCGACGACGGTCCGCTCGAGCACGTCCGCGATCCGGTCGCGTTCCCCGCCGCGGATGGCGCGCAGCATCGCGGCGCGTTCGATCGCGGAGCGGGCGGCGTAGATGTCGTAGACGTCGCCGGGCTCGAGGTCGATCACGAACAGGCCGCGGTGCCGCTCGCTCCGAAGCAGCCCTTCGGACACCAGATGCTGCATGGCTTCCCGGAGCGGCCCCCGTGACACCTGGAACCGGGCGGCCAGCTCGGTCTCGCCGAGCTGGGTGCCCGGTGGCAGGGCGCCGGTCATGATCGCGTCGCGCAGCTGGCGCGCGATGACCGCGGCCGTCGACTCGCGGCTGACCGGTTCGATCTCGGGCAGCATGCCCGGTGGCAGAGCCATGTCAGGCGCCCCCGTCCGGCAGATGCCGGAACAGCGCGCCGAGCGAGCGGACGAGGCGGTGCCGCCCGGTCAGGCGCAGGCCCTCCCAGACGGTGACCTGGTTGGCTGTCAGCACGGGCTTCTTCAGCGCGGCTTCGACGGCGTTGATCTCCTGGAGCGTCCGCATCGCGGTGTCCGGCACCAGCACCGCGTCGGCGTCCGGGTGGTCGTGGCTCACGGCGAGCTCGACGACGGCCTCCGGGGCCATCGCGCCGACCTCGGCCGCGGTGACGATGTCGGCGCTGGCCATCGAGACGACCTCGACGCCGCCGGCCTTGAGGAAGTCCACGAACAGCTGGGCGACGTCGTCCGGGTAGCTGGCGGCGACGGCGACCCGCTTGACGTCGAGGGCGCGCGCGGCGTGCACGAACGCGAAGGAGGTGCTCGAAGCCGGCACACCGGCGACGGCTCTCAGACGGTCGATCTGGTCCTGAGCGCCGTCCCAGCCATAGACGAAGCTGCCGCTGGTGCAGGCCCAGATGACCGCGTCGGGCTCGTGCTTCTTGAGCAGGGCGGCGCCCTCGGCGAGGCGGGTCTCGCTGCCGAGGTCCAGCAGTTCGGCGACCGCGTGCTTGTCGGTGCCGTAGATGTGCTCGACCGCGAGGCGGATGTCGCCCTCGTCGGCGGCCATCCCGCCGAGCAGCTGCTCGGCGAGCGGGTAGTCGTCTTCGGCCGCGTGGTCGGGGTAGATGAAGCCGATGGTGGTCACGAAACCTCCGGAGGGACGCAAATTGTCGACAATCCTAGAGGGGTGGTCAAGGAAAACCTTCACGACACGTCACGAAGCCACTTCCCGGGTCCGACGATGGGGAGGTTCATGCGGCGAAGGCACGCCCACATGGTCAGCTGGTTGGCCGTGAGCACCGGTTTGCCGAGGGCGGTTTCCAGCGGCTCGATCAGGTCGTAGGTGGGGAGGTTGGTGCAGCTGACGAAGATCGCTTCGGCCTCACCGTGGTCGGCGGCGAGGATGCGCTCGGCGATGGTCCGGTAGCTGACCTTCCAGATGCCGCCGCCCAGCCCGAGGTGGTCGCTGGCGACGGTCTCGACGTTCAGCTCGCCGAGGAAGTCGTGCAGGGCGCGGGTCAGGTCGCCGTCGTAGGGCGTGAGTACCGAGACGCGGTGCAGGTCGAGCTGGTGCAGCACCTCGGCCAGCGCGCCCGAGGTGGTGACGGCGTCCGGCGCGCCGGCGTCGCAGATCGCCTTGATCAGCGAGCGCTCGTAGTCGACGCCGTTGACGAAGCTGCCCGACGTGCAGAGGTACGCGACGACCTCGGGCTCGACGTGCAGCACGTCGCGGGTGGCGCTGGCCAGGTGGTGGCTGTCGCTGACGAGGCGCGCCATCTCCATGCTGACCGGCACCGGCTCGTACGGCGTGCGGGCCAGGTGGAGGGACACCTCCATCGGCACCCACCGCCAGAGCTCGCGTTCGAGGGCGAGGTCGAAGGGCGCGATCACCCCGATGCCGCGTTGCGCCAGCGGGCCTTCGAACGCCAGGAAGTCGAAATCCAAGGCTCAGCCTCCGGAATACGTCTGCACTTGATGACAAGTCCGGTGCTCCGGGGGTCGTTCCTCGGATTGTTGACAATCATACGAGCCGCTTTTACCGTGTCAACGTGATCGCCTCGGAAAACCGGGAAACTCCCGTCCTGGCCGTGCTCTGCGGCGAGCACCGTCCACCGGACATGCGTGCTGTCGAATCCGGGGCGGTCGTGCGTTACACGGCCGCGGCCGGGTTGCCCGAAGCGCTGTCCGGAGCGGACGCGCTCTTCGTCTACGACTTCCTCTCCACGGCCGTGCCGGGTGCCTGGTACGCGGCCGACCGGCTGCGCTGGCTGCACATCGCCAGCGCCGGCGTCGACCCGGTGCTGTTCCCGGGGCTCGTGGAGAGCGACGTGGTCCTGACCAACTCGCGGGGTGTCTTCGACGAGGCCATCGCGGAGTACGTGCTGGGCGTCGTGCTCGCCTTCGCCAAGGACTTCGCTCGCTCGCACGACCTGCAGCGGGAAAGCCGCTGGCTGCACCGCGAGAGCGAGCGGATCGCCGGGCGCACGGCGGTGGTCGTCGGCACCGGGCCGATCGGGCGGGCCACCGCCCGGCTGCTGCGCGCGGCCGGGATGCGGGTGAGCGGCGCCGGGCGCCGCGCCCGCATCGGTGACTCCGACTTCGGCGTCGTGCATGACTCCGCGCAGCTCACCGAGTACCTGCCCGAGGCCGACTACGTCGTCGCGGTCGCGCCCCTGACCGAGAACACCAAGGGCATGTTCGACGCGCGCGCGTTCGCCGCGATGAAGCCTTCGGCCCGGTTCGTGAACGTCGGGCGGGGCGAGTTGGTGGTCACGTCCGACCTGGTCGCGGCGCTGGGCGACGGCGCCATCGCCGGGGCCGCCCTCGACGTTTTCGACACCGAGCCGCTGCCGCCCGAAAGTCCGCTGTGGAGCATGCCGGACGTGCTGGTCTCGCCGCACATGTCCGGGGACTTCATCGGCTGGCGGAACACACTGGTCGACGTGTTCGCCGAGAACTTCCGCCGCTGGCGCGCTGGGGAGCCGCTGCGCAATGTCGTCGACAAGACGCTCGGCTACGTGCCGTCGGGGAACCAGGGAGCCGGATGAACGACAGGATGCTGACCGCCAGCGAGCTCGTCGCCGCCTACGCGACCGGTGAGCTCTCACCGATCGAGGCGACGCAGAACGCGCTGCAGGCCATCGAGGCCAGGGACGGCGAGTGCAACGCCTACACCCTGGTCGACGCCGACGGGGCGCTGGAACAGGCCAAGGCGTCCGAAATCCGTTGGCGGGACGGTAACCCGATCGGCTGGCTCGACGGGGTGCCGTCGTCGATCAAGGACATGTTCTTGACCCAGGGCTGGCCGACCGTCCGGGGCTCGAAAAGCATCGACCCGGACCAGCCGTGGGACGTCGACAGCCCGGTCGCAGCGCGGATGCGCGAGGCCGGCCTCGTCCTGCTGGGCAAGACGACCACTCCGGAGATCGCCTGGAAGGGCGTCACCGACAGTCCGCTGTGCGGCATCACCCGCAACCCGGTCGACCCGACGAAGACCTCCGGTGGTTCGAGCGGCGGCAGCGCCGCCGCGGTGGCGGCCGGGATGGGCGAGCTGTCCGTGGGCACCGACGGCGGCGGCTCGGTGCGGATCCCGGCGTCGTTCTGCGGGATCGTCGGGCTGAAGCCGACCCACGGCCGCATCCCGCTGTTCCCGGCGAGCCCGTTCGGCCCGCTGTCGCACGCCGGCCCGATGGCGCGGTCGGTGGACGACACCGCGCTGCTGCTGGACGTGCTGTCGATCCCCGACCACCGCGACCCGGCCGCGCTGGCGCCGCCGGTGGCATCGTTCCGCGAGGCGGTCCGGCGGGACGTGCGCGGCCTGATCGCCGCGTTCTCGCCGACGCTCGGCTACGTCGACGTCGACCCGGAGGTGGCCTCGATCGTCACTTCGGCGGTGCGCGCGCTCGGCGATGCCGGGTTGCACATCGAAGAGACGGACCCCGGGTTCGCCGACCCGAAGCCGGCCTTCGACGTGCTGTGGTCGTCCGGTGCGGCGAAGCTGCTCGACTCGTTCCCGCCGGGTTCCGAGGACCGGACCGACCCGGGCCTGCGCAAGGTCTGGGAGCTGGGCAGGACGTGGTCGGCGAGCGACTACCTCGACGCGACCGCCGAGCGCGCCGCGCTGGGCATCCTGATGGGCGAGTTCCACACGCGCTACGACGTGCTGATCACGCCGACCGTCCCGATCGCCGCGTTCGAGGCGGGGCACAACGTGCCGCCGGGCAGCGGGCTGAGCGAATGGCCGGAGTGGACGCCGTTCACCTACCCGTTCAACATGACCCAGCAGCCCGCGATCAGCGTGCCGGCCGGGCGCACGTCTGCGGGGCTGCCGGTCGGCCTGCAGATCGTCGGGCCGCGGCATTCGGACGACCTCGTGCTGGCCGTGGCGAAGCTGCTGGAGGAAGTGCGGCCCTGGGCGCCCGCCTAACCACGTAAGGGTGAAACCCCGGCCGAGGCCGGAAAAGCTGTGCCACTGTCGGCCGGATGAACGCTCAAGGCTGGCGGTACGAACGAGCCATTCCGACCGTCGACGTCACCGGGGAACCGACGAGGGTGGTCGTCGGGCTGATCGAGCAGGGTGACCGGCTGGCCGCGGCCTTGAGAGTCGCCGACGGCCCGGCCGCGCTGGTCCCGTTGGAGACGGGTGGAGAGCTGCTGAAGGTGCTGCGCGAAACGCTCGAGAGCTGGTGGCGCCTGGACGGTCACCGCGACCTGACCCCGGGGCCCCGCGCGGGGCGGTAGCGCGAGCGACGGCCATCGCCGATATCCGGGCGGGCCTGTAGTGCGAGAGTGGCTGTTTCGCCGAAGGCTGCTTGGGGCGGTAGCGCGAGAGTGGCCGCTTCGGCGAAGGCTGCGCGGGGGCGGCAGCGCGAGAGTGGTCGCCTCGCTGAAGTCCGTGCGGGGCGGTAGTGCGAAAGTGGCGGCCATTGCCGGGTAGCGCAAGTGACGGCCGTCCTGGCTCGGCACGAGATCTGTGTGGACCCCGTAACGCCGTCAGCCGATTCCGAGCTCGGCGAACCGGCGGCGTCCCGGGCCGGTGATCCGCAGGGCCCGGCCGCCGGGGCGGCGGCGCACCCAGCCGTCGTCGAGCAAGGCCGTGAACAGCGCGGCACCCAGGGCTCCGGCGAGGTGGACGGTGCCGTGCGACCAGTCGAGGCACGCCCGCACGCCGGGCCGGGCGTCCGGCAGCGTGGTGATGGCGAGGGCGGTCAGCAGCGGGTGGTCGAAGGTGCGGACCGTGCCGGATTCGCCCGGGGCGAGTTCGTCGATCACGCCGTCCTCGCGCAGCAGGGCTGCGACCTCCACACCGAGCTGTCCGCCCACGTGGCCGTAGCAAGCCCGGGCTCGCAGCAACGGCCCGGACGGCGGGTCGGGCTGGAACCGGCCGGTCAACCGGGGCGGGGCCAGGGCGGTCAGCGCTTCGATGAGCTGCGCGACCTCCGGGCCGGCTAGCCGGTGCATGCGCTGCCGTCCCGCGTCGGTCACCCGCACCAATCCCGCGTCGCAGAGCCGGCGCAGGTGCGAGCTCGCGGTGGACGGTGCGATCCCGGCCACCGTCGCCAAGGCGCGGGCGGAGTGCGCGGCGCCGTCCATCAGTTGCAGGAGCATCGCGGCCCGTGCCGGTTCGCCGATCGCCTGGGCGACCGAGGCGATGTCGGGTTCCCCGGGCATGGTGCCGAGCGTAGCCCGGGACCGTTCGCTCCGGATCGAAGTGTTCTTGTGGCACCCTGCGGCCATGACGAGCGAGTTCGGCACCCCGATCGGCGACCGCTACTTCGCGGACTACGTTCCCGGCGCGACCTACGACTGCGGGAGCATCGAGGTGACCGAGGCCGAGATCCTGGAGTTCGCCCGGCGTTACGACCCGCAGAGCTTCCACGTCGACCCGGCCGCCGCGGCCGACGGCCCGTTCGGCGGGCTGATCGCGAGCGGCTGGCACACGGCGAGCCTGATGATGCGGCTCTACGCGGCGCACTACCTGTCCACTGTGGCCAGTCTGGGCAGCCCCGGGGTGGACGAGCCGCGCTGGCCGCGTCCCGTCCGGCCGGGTGCGGTGCTGCGGCTGCGCGCGACCGTGGCCGAGGCCCGGGTTTCGCGCTCGAAGCCGGACCGGGGAGTACTGCGCACGCGGGTCGAGTTCGTCGACGACGGTGATGACGTGGTGTTCAGTGCGAGCCTGGTGAACCTCCTCCTGGTGCGACCGGCGTCCGCCTGACCAAGCCGCGGATCTGCGGACTGCACAGGACAAGCGCGGTCGTGACGACGACCAGCACCGCGCCGCCGATCAGTGTCGGCTCGCGGCCGACGTGCTCGGCCAGCGGACCCGCGCTGATCTGACCGAGCGGCAGTGCGAGGAACGAGCCGAGCATGTCGTAGGAGTACACGCGGGCGAGCTTGTGCGGCGGGATGTTCTCCTGCAGCGACACGTCCCACGCGACGGAGAACTGCTCGATCGCGATGCCGCCGAGGAACATCGCGAGCAGCAGCGGCGCCAGGTACGGCGTCACGCCGAGCGCGATCATCGGGAGCGCGTCGACCATGACCAGCGCGACGCCGAGGAACAACATCCGCCGGGGTCGCCAGTGGGCCGCGATGATCCCGCCGAGCAGGGCACCGGCGGTCTGGACCGCCAGGGCGAGGCCCCAGCCGGTGCGGCCGAACGTGTCGTCGGCGACCAGCGGGCCGATCACCACGATCGCGCCCGAGTTGACCGCGTTGACGAGCATGAACTGCAGCACCACCAGCCACACCCAGGACCGGGCGCGGAACTCGCGCCAGCCCTCGGCGAGTTCGGCAAGGGGGCGGCTGCCGGGGATGCGGTCCCCGCCCGGCAGCCGGATGCGGTGGTAGGACAGCGCGGCGGCGACGAACAGCAGCGCGTTGCCGGCGAGCGCCCAACCGGAACCGACGACGGCGACCAGGATCCCGGCGAGACTGGCACCGGCGATCCGGCCGACGTTCGACAGGAGCCGGACCAGCGCGTTCGCCTGGGCGAGCAGCGTGGTGGGCACGGTCAGCGGCGTGAGGGAGGCGGCGGCGGGCAGCGAGATGGCCGAGACGGCGCCGTTGACGAGGCTGAGCCCGACCAGCAGCGGCACCGAAGCGAATCCACAGAGGACACTCGCGGCGATGGTGGCCTGCGTGAGCGCGGCGGCGGTCTCGGTGCCCTGCAGGATCACCGACCGCGGCAGCCGGTCGGCGAGCATCCCGCCGAACAGCACCAGCAGGATGTTGGCGACCGACCGCGCCCCGACGACGATCCCGAGGTCGACGGCCGACCCGGTCAGGTCGACAACGGCGAAGGCCAGCGCGAAGGGCGCGACGGCGTTGGCGAAGTCGGCGAAGGTCCGGCCGGTGACGAGGGCGCGGAACCGGGGTTCCCGCAGCGGGGCGAGGAGCGTGGTCATCGAAGAAGATCCAGTTCGGGAAGGCAGGGAACGACCGGGAAGCCCGTTCCGGCGCCGAAGTCAAATTCGCTATCCACAGGGCGGGAGTTGTCCACAGATTTCCGCGCACCCCGTTTTCGCAGGCAGGCGGCGGTACGCTGGGTTCGGGGACGCCCCCCGGGAAGGGCGGGGGCTGCTCTTTGGTCTGGGTCGGGGCGGGTGGTCATGGTGCTTCCGCCGGTACCAGCTCGAACAGGGCCATGCTCGCGCTGACCCGGATCGTGCCGTCCGTGCGGGGGGCGCGGGCCGCGTCGTGGAGTTCGTGGCTCAGCAGCTTCGACTGCTCCAGCAGGCGAGTCCACACCTCCGGGTCCACCCACAGTTCGGCGTCCGTAAGCGATGCCGGGCGTTCGGGCGCCCGCAGGTCCGCGCGGCGCACGAGCTCGGCCGCGATCGCCTTGGTCAGCAGCTGCCCCTCGGCCGGGTTGCGGGAGGTGAGGCGGCGGCCGGAGTCCGGGTGGTGGCGGTAGCGTTTCGCGCGGCCTCCGCGGATGCTGACCTCCTCCGCCACGTCGAGCAGGCCCGCGTCGTGCAGGCGGCGGACGTGGTAGCTGATGTTCGCCTGGGTCTCGCCCAGTTCGCGGGCCGCCTCCGCCGCGCTCATCGCCGTGCCCGTCAGCAGCGAGAGGATCCGCATCCGCAGCGGGTGGGCCAGTACCCGGAGGTCGTCGAGGGACATGGTCCGAGTCTCGGGCAGCGAGGGCCAACTGTCAAAGACTTATTTGGGGGTTTCGTTGGCCGGGAAGATCGGTGCAGTGGTCCGACGTCTGTGCTGTGCTGGACGTATGCGTACGACGATCTTGGGCCGCAGCGGCCTCGAAGTGTCGAAGATCGCCTTCGGCACCTGGCAGCTCGGCGGTGACTGGGGCGCCTTCGACGAGGACACCGCGATCGCGGCGATCCACCACGCCCGCGGACTCGGCGTGAACTTCTTCGACACGGCGCAGGCCTACGGCCGCGGCCGGTCCGAGGTGCTGCTGGGCCGGGCCCTGCGGACCGAGCGGGACGTCCTCGTCGCCACCAAGGGCGGGATCAACCCGCGGGCGGAACGGCCGCGCGACTCCCGCCGCGCGTGGCTCACCCAGGGCCTCGACG
>Ga0307515_10017390_pt1 | contig 13100 bp, 14 predicted proteins | sample 17_EM_MG_FD_194513 | JGI IMG/M metagenome (GOLD analysis project Ga0307515, IMG submission 194513) | Populus trichocarpa ectomycorrhiza microbial communities from riparian zone in the Pacific Northwest, United States - 17_EM | ecosystem: Host-associated > Plants > Roots > Unclassified | place...
GCGGCGAATGCACTTGCAGATCGGTGATCTCGCCCCAGGTCGTCCTCTTTCTTCACTTTATAGATGCGCACAATCCAATTTTCGGTGGTGAATGCTTCCTCTGTAAAAACCGAACGGTGCACAATGGGGTCAGCGCGGATTGGAAAAATTTAGTCAGAGCTGGAAGGACGCACCAAAGTACTCTAGGACTGGCCCCTCCATGGGAAGCTTCTGGTTCCGCACGCGGTCTTGCGCCGGTTGGGGTGTGAAAAGCTCCGCGTAGCTTGGAATTGACCCATGTCAGTGGGGCGTTACCTCCCGTCACGCCAAAGGCTAAGGTACTAACCGGTAGTACGACATTTTGTACATGATACTCTCCCTCATCGCTTTCGAGGCCGTATCATCAATCCTGAACTCGCCTCTCGAGTTAAAAAAGTCCGCCTCTTGGATCTCGTCCGGCCATACACCAGACGAGATACGAATCATCCACAGGAACTTGTTCAAGTCGTCACCGGAGTACTGGATAAGCGCACCGGCGATGATGAGGACATAGGAGACGTCATGCTTGAGCATGATTGGGTAGGCCTTCTCTTCCGACGTCGCAAGTGCTTTTCCAACAGTGGCGATATGAGCTGTCAGAGCAAGTTAATATCGCGAATGTAGGAGTTTTTAAGGTTAAAGTAGACCGTACTATTGTTCCAAGTATTGTTGTCCACGAGGGTTGGGCGGTCGGCCATACCCGCGATCTGGTAACCATAATCCCACCAACTCATCACAACCGCGTCTTCTGGGGTGTTTTGCCTCAACCAGTAATACGCCTCTCGGAAGTCATCGATAACCGTTGGTGTACCGTCTGGTCCTCGAGAGGACAATACGACGGAGGGCGAAGAATAAGCAGTCGAAGTTGCCCATGTGCAATGTAGGACAAATATGAGGAGTAGGAAGAGTACGTTGAGTACCACCGCGATGCGCGTGTCTGTGCCGTAGATTCCTGATACGACAGGCTTGTTCGCACCCTTCTTTGCTTTTTTCTCCTTCTTAGTGGATGTGGCAGGGGTAGCGAGGAATGAAGATGCGATTCCCAGAGTGGGTGGAACCACCTCTGAAGTATCGTGCGTGGCCGCACCTGGCGCGCTATCGGGCTCCGTGGGATCAACGTATGTATCGAGGAGGGTTGAGATTGCAATGGCAGCGGCGACGCACACCACGGGAGTCAAGGTAAGCATCAAGCGGACCATCACTCCTGCGAAGTAGCTGGCCATGATGGAATAGATGATCACGAAGACGTGCTCGTCACGAAGGTCCTTAAAGCAAATCAAAACACCGACTGGGAAGATGAACACGAGGATGTGTAGGTCGGTGAAGAACCCGGGCCATGCAGTGGGTTGATGCTCAGAAACCGATGCGATGATAGGGATGTACCTGGGTTCGCATCAGAGGATATGCAGAGGAGGGACTGGATACACTCACTTCTTGGCGTAGCCAGTGTCCCAGAGCGAGTAGAACCGACCAGTCCAGGGAGCAATCCACCCTTTCATCGTCAGGACGACAATACCAGCGAATCCGACAATACCAACCCCGATCAAAGCGGTCCGCAGGAGGAACCGGAACTGCTTCGAGGAAACGTGCGAGCGAACCAGCTCGGTGAAGGCGACCAGCTGCAGCAACCCAAATACGCCCAGGGCGGCCATATGCTCCGATGTCCTCACGGGCTGAAAGCCGACGAACGGCACCTGCATCGAGGCGAGGGTACCAACCGCGTACCAGCTGGAGTAGGCGACATAGAGCCGGGACGAAAAGCGGCCCATGAGGACGAGCACAAAGGCGTGCAGAGGGATCATATTGGTAATGAAGACGTACCCTCCCCACGCTGCGACCATGTAGAAGTAGAAGATGGCGGCAATGGTGCCGTAGAATGCCGAACCTTGCTTCATGGCACGGATCCAAGTCCAGAATGTGAACATGAGGAGGAAGATAGCGATCGCCTCATTGTCGTAGGATCCGGCAACGGAACGGGAGATATAGCCGGGTACAATACCCATTAGAATGGCCGCGAGGAGACCTGCTGATTCGTCTTTCATTTCGTATGTGAACCTGTTACAAGCCGTCAGAGCCCATCAATATGGCATAGGAGGATACTGCGCACATGTAGGTTGCCCATGCTGTCAAACCACTGAACGCTGGAGCGAGCATAACGCAAACGTTGCGAATATCGACTGGGATGTGTATTGCTCTTAGGAGGTTGTAGATCACTCCAGAGGTCGCCATCAAACCAGGATATACGGTTCCTCCCACCACACGACCCAATGGGTACCAGGCAGTGGGGTCGAACCAGTTCCAAAATTCCTAAGAGCTCAATCAGAATTGCGAGCTTTACAACGACATTACGATACCCACATAGAACCCCTTGGACACAAGGACGCGAGTAGCGCGACTGCGAGAATTTCGACGTGCGTGTTTAGCAACTTTCTGTGCGACGTGGTAACCTGAAGAGACATACTAGTTGAACCATGGGTCACTAGATGAACGCGAGACAAGCAACGTTAGTGATAGAGTTCAGCCCACTTGCGGTCGACGTGGACGGGTTGAATACTTACAATTCGTGGATGATACTCTCAAAATTGACGACAGCAAAGAGACGAGAGGCAACAGCAGCACCAGCAATAAGGGATAGTGTAACAATTCGAATGAGCGACGCGGCGTTCTTCACCGTCGACGGCGACAGGTTGGGCATCGAGTACGCCACTGTCGCCATGTTTCAGAGATGTAGAATACTTCCTAGGTGCTGGTAATTATATCCGATTTTCTAGGAAATTTTTGAGCAGGTGCCAGCGTTACCGCCTTTGACGGCGAGGTCCAAATTTGGGATGCGCTCAATTTCAAAAATGGACGTTAAGATCACAAACGCAAACATTTAATACCAGTGCACGTCTATGACACAGGGTATAGGATGTATCTGGGAGCTCGAACAGCAGTCAAGTGTATTAGATCGACCAGAGGGTAGGATGGCTTCGCGGCACAATCGGGAGGCGCGTTGAAGCACCCCCGGAGAGTGTTGGGGACTCTATGTTATCTGGTCATTACTGATACGGCGGCCTCGAAAGCTGCGAATGTGACCATATTGACTGGAATCGCACGAGCGAGAGCCGGGCTCAATCCAGCATATAGGACTCGCCGACCGCCCTCTCGATAGCAGTGGACGAATGTACTGAGCGTAGTTCGGTAAGCTGGATCTCTTCGCGAACTCGACTGCATCCGTGTCTTCACAACGTCCAATGGGAAGGTGGAAACCCAGCTGGCGACTCCGGCAACGCCACCGGCAAGGAGAGTGACCCACCAAGGCACAGTAGCAAGGTCTCCCTCGACTTCTTCTGCTAACGAAGCGTGGTCTATAAGCCCATATCCCGTGTCGCGCTGTCGAAATCCGCGGGTGATGAATTCGTACTGCAATGGTTCTCAGCCCATACCGTCTCTTGGGAATAAAAATGACGGACCATGCAGAAGTAGACGCCGTAGGCCGAATCCCGCAATGCTGTCGGCGTAATTCCTCGGTAAAGGCCAAAGATTCCTTGCTTGCGCCAGACTTGCCAAGCAAGTTGGCCCGTGGTGGGGATGGGCATACTAGGCGACGAAGACGCAAAATTCTGTTGCTTAATCTTTAAAAGCTCTGTTGGAGCGGCTACGAGCCTAGCAAAAATAGATGAGAAATTGGGTGAGGGTATAGAGTGTACATACGAAGCAAACATTCCGCTTCCTGAGCCCGCTAGTGCAATCTGGCGTAGTGTTGGTATGTCACTACTATGGTTGAGTTGCGCCCTCATCAATAAGCCGTAGGTGCCAAAAACAATACCGTTGAGAAAGGCGCAACCCACCTACATCCCAAAATCTCTGAGTACACAGTAGGATATACCGTACAAGCGTATACGTACCATGGGGGCGGCTATCCCTCTAAAGAGGCCACTTGTCCGCTCCTTGCGCACGATTTGCTTGAAAGCATCAAACGTCGATGTATATCTCCCGGCATTCTTCGGATCTTGAAAGCGTACTTTGACTATTATAGTCCATCAGTCCTGGGTCTTCACTCGAACCTCGAAGGACTCGCCAGTGTCAAAAGGAAATCCGACGACCAGTGCCGCCATGCCTGTGCTTTATTTCGTCAGTGTCCCAAATCTAAATCGAAGACAGTAGCTGTAGATACGTACCTGCGATCGTTCCAGCCGAAAAGTCGACTGCCGGGTTCAGTTTTGGCACCGCTCGAGTGCCGTCTGAAAGTTTCACGCCGCCCCACACGAATTTAGTCACGATAGCGCATTTGGGCGTTTGGACGAGGTCAGAGGGACGTACTGGGTTTATGGTCATAGCTACCTCCCATTTGGTCGCGTCGTACAGCAGCTAATGTGCATCAGGAGGGAGAACGATGGGTTCCAACGGGCGTGTTTGGCCTGACAAACACGGAGGGGGTGGCGGAAAACGTCGAGAGAGTTCTGGTATGTGGTACGAGTTCTGGGTTCTGGATATCACGAGATCCAAGACCCGATGCGCCCCACGATACGGGGCGCGTGATTAACCGTCATCTTTTCAATTGAATTCGCGACTTTGGGGACACCACGCCGCCACGGGAGTCGCCCGGAGCCGGGAGCCAATGCAATGGACTTAATTGAAGAAGTTGCAAGAACGTCGAGAATTGGCCACGAAGTAAAACGGGGCCGTAGGCCGATTCTAAGTATCTATTTACAATACATGGTTCCATTCATGAGGGTATAGATATAGTCCCGGGGATGGTGGTCGTTGTATCGAATGTGCTTTATCAGGACGTTGCCAGTGATTTTAGTTGCACACTAAGAAAACGATAGGAGAAATATTATGCCGTTGAACTGAGTAAACTGCGGAAAAGGGTTCTGACACAAACGATCACTTATTGAACCCAGTAGAGGAGATGGCGGACCAGCAATAATGTGGGGATGTTAGGGAGAGTGGTTGGTGTGCAGGTATTACGACAAGAGGGGGGCGAACAAAGAGTACTCTGGCGGTTACTAGTCGCACTTGGAGACTGACTCTTGTGAATTAGGTCCACTAATATAATCCTGCAAGATCCTTGAGCTTGCACGGAAGCATTATATATAATTCTTATTCATATGACGTCATAAGTCGGAACTGAAAACCTAGAGCTTCGCCCCGCCAACGAGCCTACTGTTCCGTGTAAGGATCTCAACCGCGCTACCGATCATCTCGTCCACAATTTCCTGGGCAGGCTTGACATCCTTGATCAATCCTGCCACACTGCCAGACAGCCACGGCCGGGTCGCCAGCGAGATCTCAGGCTTCTTCTTCAGTTCCTCCTCGTGCGGGAGTATACCCTTCGACGTTAGCTCCCGGATCTCCGCCTGCCGGTTCTCATTCCAGTCCACTATATAGTCACTCTTGATCACTCGCAGAGGACGACCAGTGAAGATCACTGTCCGGATCGAGTCGTCGATCCCAGCTTGTACGATGCTAGGGAGTCCAGATGAACAGCCGTCAAACTTCTTTCCTATTGAAGCTAACGGTTTGCATCATGACTCACCTTTCCTTGTGTTTCTTTGGCGCGCCTGCCTCAACGGAGGCGACGAAACGAGTGCCAACCCAGACGGCTTGCGCACCATACGACAGTGCAGCAGCGAGACCTCTTCCATCGTAGATGGCACCCGCCGCGACTACGTGAACTGGCTGGCCAGTGAACGAGGAGGTCTTGCCCTTGCACTCGTCGATGCAGGCGGGCCATAGGAGCGTTCCGGGGATATCCCCCGTGTGACCACCACCCTCGCTAGCTTGCGCGCAGATCAAGTCTACACCCTGTGCGAGCGCTTTGGCGACATGCTTCGGGTGACCGACCATCTGAGGGGGAGAGCTCTCAGAACAACAGAGGGGGAACATGGAAAGGGTACTGTACGTTCATCACGGGGATACCAGCAGCGTGGAGCTTGTCGACGACATGCTTGGGTGGTACACCGATAGCACAAACGAACAACCGAGCCTTCTCCTCGATAATCACGTCGATGAGCTCGCCCAGTTGGCCCTTAGTGTAGTCATACTATAGAGCAGATGTCAACACATGGAATAGAAGGGGGTGCAAGGGACTCGCGTTTGTCTTTCGGGCGCCACCGCCAACCTGCGGCAACAAGAGGTCGACACCGAACGGCGCACTCTTGTCTTTGAGGTGCTCCTTGAGAATGTGAATCTAAGGAGAGGAGGTAGGTCAGCCTCTCCCTACTCATCCAGCACCGAGTGAGACCGACTTGTGACCTGAGAACTTTTGGTGTATACCCGACACCGCCAATGACGCCAAGACCGCCGGCGTTGGTCACAGCAGCAGCGAGCTCAGGTCCAGCAGCGACATTCATTCCTGTAGCGCACACCAACGATTACGATTACAGCAAGCCTCTACGTCAGCACCTGCGAGGAGCTCAGGATTCGTAGCAATGACGGACCTGCGAGGAGGATGGGGTGCCTGATACCGAAGAGTTTGGTGAGTGATGTGGAGATGGTGGCCATGCTGAACGACGATCCCAGAAGGTGGAGAAGATTGAGAAAAGGTCAAGCGCGTGTTGGCTTTTATCATCTGATCCGGCAACCGGCGATCTAGATGCCGGGCTGGGGGATGCGTGTGAAAACCGTCCAGGTGTTAGAGATCTCACGACCACCAATCTTAGTTCTTAATTAGCATTGTATCAGGAATGCGAATTCCCAGCCTCAATCGGGACCCATGCAATGCATATATAGTTAATGTTGTTCACGACTATCCAAGCGCTGACCAAGGGGATTGTTTCTGCGGACAACCATCCGCAGTCCGTCCTCAGTGCACAGGGGGATTAGCTGTGCGCGAAGCTGGTCACACGACAACCTATACCGTTCCAGAATTCATTGATAACTCCGTAGTGGGTTGGATACCATCACCCATCCCTCCACCAGGTCTTCGTGTCCCAATAAAGAAGAAAACTACGATTTGCCCCGCAAATGACCGGTACATAATAAGGATATCTCTATCGTATCTCTGGCACTACTATATACCATTGTCCATCTATTCTGCCTTCCTTTTTGCAGCCGGTGAGGATTCCTTCACGCTTTCCAAGACCAATATGCGCTGCTCGGGTTTGCCTGGAGGACAGCTCGCATTCTTCACCCCATTGGCCTTTAGGCTCTTCTTCTCGGGACCGGAAGAGATGCTATACAGCACGCTCCCAGCAAACACAAGTGAGCCACCGAGCACAAGCCCGCTGTTCCACCCGCTACCAAACCACCATATGCTCAGTACCAGACTGAATGCCTTTCGAGCGGTAAGAACGAGGTTGGTAGATACAGAGGATACCGTCTGTTTTCCGCGGGTCATGTCAAATCATACTTGGATGGGATACAGCCAGACGGATGGACGCACCGAAGTCAACCGGTTCACACCAGAGATGCAGACCAGGTATGTCACCAGGTTCATCAACAAAATGACGTATAACGGCTTAATCGCGATGCTGTCCATCGGAATCTTATCCAAGATCGAAGCGGGGATTGGAAGTTGTGAGAAAAGTGAGGCCCCTCCGCCGAGTACCTCGTCACGCGAGAGCACCTTTAGCCCGTGGATGATGTCGGGGATGAGAGGGGCAAGAAATGGGAGCGCAAGCGCGTGCTGTGCATCAGATGTTGGTGAATAGGTAGTCTCGAATGGGCTTCGGATCACCCTCTGGGCCAGGGACGCACCGTATAGAAGACTCCTTCCCTCCAGTGCCCGCCATACTGCTTGTATGTCCTCTCTTGTAAGATACCCAGTATCCCAGAGAGGAATAGTGACATTGCGAGGAGCCCAATACCGATAGCGTACGTCCTGGAATGAGCGGCTCGATCTTGGTCTCTAATTATGGAAGGTGGCACCGGCCTTGAGAGTGTAGCGATTATTACTCCCAGGGAAACCAGGAGGACGGAGATCTGCGGATGAGGTCAGCCAGTCATTTCAGAATGGAGAAGTGTGTCAACGTGTCATAGGAACACCCTAGACCGTTTCTCGTGCGTGCTGATCTGAAGCCAACACTGGCATCAGTTGCACAGAGACATTATTGCGTGGAAAGAAGCCAGCCAATGCGAAAAGGGGATGCTAATGAAGCAGATCCGGTGTGATTCTAACTGTTCATCGCTCCTCACACAGGGTCCGCTTCATATTCACCTCCTTTGCGTATGGGGCGACCGTCCATTGAACTTGGCAGATCCGTAATTGCCAAGTTCACGGATCTGCCAAGTCCACACAAAACCCATAGTCCCCTCAGAGGCCGCCACACCATCATAAACCCGAACCGGAGAGGAGGGGTACTCACCACCTGCTCCTTGCTATACCTTCTTCCGAGATATCCCCATCCAAAGAGCATACTCACCGCCAGTCCACCGCTCCGGAAGACAGTCTGAAGGGGGAGCGGTATTTGATAGGCGGGTGCCCAGATATTGAGCAAGTTGACAGAGACGAGGACAATCACCTGGACAGTCCAGACACGCGGTGGGATTGCGGGTGGCTTGAGTCGCGGAATGAGGTTGAAGGGGAATCGAGAAGTTGGGGAAGGGCGAATGAGGAAGTTTGGGAGAGAATATGCGGTGATGAAGAGTAGTTGGAGGAATATTAGTGCTGAACCTGTGAATTGAAGCGAATTGTCAGGAGAGATAGGATAATAAATTCGTTTTTGGAGTGTTCACGATATGCACTTTGCACCGTAGGGCATACTGATTGCCCTTGAGGCCAATACATGAGGCCAAGACGGCCTCGGTAACTTCGCAGACGGTTACTCGCGTCATATCATACAGTGTCAACACGAAGCAGATGTATATTGGGATACACGAATAGAATAACAGAAACGTAGGGCGTCTCCGGTTCTGTATTACTTGAATTCGATGCTTCAATAAAGAAACGCGCCGTCGGCAAATATGAATATCAGCTACCGTGGGAGCGGTATATAGTAACGTAAGCGTGTAGTTTCGCTTGATTTCATGGGACTTTGAGGGGCGTTCGGGAAATACACAGAGCCGAGAACGCACCGATTTTGTGATCATGCTGTAATAAGCGCTCTAGTGACCACATATTGCTGTTTATGACCATGCGATATCAGCCGGGACACCATTTGCGACCTTATCCGCACGCACCTGCAGCATCCCCCGAAAACGAGTGAGAGTGTGAACGCGTAGTCCGCGAGCGCAACTGTCGACATTATATCCTTGTGGTTGTAGTGGAGCTTCTCTTCTGTCCCGTGTCCATTGGTGTATCTATCTTTTGTAATATTCTGCGTCGAACGCGAACGGATGGTGGACATGGGCGGACAATAAGAGCGCGGTTTCTCCAGGAAATCGATACGCGTGCTTATTGCGAACTTGGCCGCATGAGTTGTGTGCTGCTCCCGCGTGTCCGAAGTTTACGCGAGAGACTGGGGTGGTCGCAGGTGGAGATCGCTTTGTGTGTGCGCCTTGGCTTCACACCATCTCCATGGCTTCACTATCCCCGTCTCAACAGGCGGTGAAAGCGAGGTCTCGAGTTCAAAGAATACAACATGTCTCCCAGGCCGCTCCTGGCAGAACCTGAAAAAATATAGTATTTACTCGTGAATGCAAGATGACGGCTATGCGACCCACGACCAACACCGAAGAGAGCGCGATTACCTGTGATCAAGCGATGTTCGGCTGGTGGAAACTCTGCGAGAGGGTCGTCTGTTCAGATTCATCGTTGGTGAAGACACACATACCGATGGCCCACCGTCATCCACTCCTGCCGAAGACCGCCCAGGTCTTTTTAACGTGACCTTGCATATGCTAAAGTGCCAGAAAATCCGCCACCCGCCGCATTTCCTGCCGGCATCCATTTGCCTTTGTCACAATGTCCCCCTCTGCACAAAGATGCCTGGCTTGCAGCCAATGTAAGATCACAGTATGTACACGAATCCGTTCTACACTCTTCTCTGTCTCTGTCCGTGTAAAATACGGCGTCAAGGGGTTTGCCCTCCGCACGATTCGAAATCCGTTTCATATCACCCAGCTTGATCCGCGTTCCCAAGTAGAGGCCTCAGAAGTCCCTTGAACCATATTGTGCCGTTTCGGTATACGGACATTAGCCAATCTGGCGATTGATTCCCTTCTGGTGCGTAGATTTCTCTCAGGATCTCGATATGGGGATGGCGGATAGGAGTGACTAGTGGCACTATTGCGCCATCGTGTTGAAAGGGGCTGTCGAGAGCCTCTGTCTTACCATCGCAGTGCGCATTACAAGCACAACTACGACCAACCTCCACGATCACTCGTGCATGCAATGTGGAACAAGCGAGTCAGGAGAATAGCATAACGGCAACGAGAACACTCCGTATTCCGGTCCTCCGCAGTCGACTAAATACAGCGTGATTCAATGCACAAAGCGTAAAATAGATACAAGGAACCTTCGTGATCGACCATGTGCACTGGGTCCAGTTTTAAACCTCTTTTGGTCCTCAGCACTTATAGTGCCATCCTTGGATTGTTTGCCCGCCCTAAATTACATGGATGGCTCAACCCGCTGCTTAAATTGTTGGTGAGTATATTTGAGGGCATCGCTTAACGATTTGCGCATTAGGGTTTCTCTCGAGCCTGTTACTGCTTGGCGTAGGGATGGTGGTAGGTCTTCGACATGAGGTGTCAGACCCCACGTTGCATAGCATTTGCCGGAAGAGCGACGAGTCCGACACGCGTATATTGGGTGATCGGGTGAGTCTTGTCTAAAGAGCCCGAGCAACACGTCCCAGCAGCTGACGCATGACTCTTTGCTGCAGCCGATAGCGAATACTCGCTTCTTTTCTTCAACCCGGAACGAGGGAAATCGAACATTGCTTTCCGAAAAGAGAATGTATAGTGCCAGATATATCTCGCAGTGGAGCTGGCAGTCCGCGTGTAGAATGGTTTTCGTCCATTCAGTTGTACCGATTTTATCCTTCCACATCCCTCGCATCTTGTTTCGTAGCTCGTGGTCTCCTGTGGCCGATTTGTTGATGAGGTCTTCAATCACAGTTTGCCAGGTGGCTGGTTGGCACCAGAAGCGATCACTGTCGATAGGACCCTGCGGCCAATCAAAGACTACACGTGTGCCGCGGGGGAACTTGCGGAGTAGTTGGAGACCCTTCATGATGGTGTTGAGCTCATAGAAAGGCCTTACTTCGCACTGAGATTGAATAAATGCGAAATCTTTGATCTTGTCCCATAGTTCACCACTGAATCTAAGTAGCCAACCATAGCTAGTGGCCACGGTCTTTTTCTGTGACTTTAGTCCTTCCCACTTCTCCAAGTTGTTCGTCAGGTCTGAAACGAACGAGCGAAAATTGCTGTAATCCTGCAACCCCTGTTCATCTAGCGTACTCGTGTTCAACGAAGCGCAAGCCGTGCTGATTCGTGTGAGTCGGCGTGCCACCGGTGCATGGCAAATATCGAGTGCGGTGACGAGAATTGCAGATATGTCGTCAGGATTAAGGGGCATTGTGCTACCCAAGATAAAGTCATTACAAGCGCGTTCAAGTGCAGTGCAGAGTTTGTCACTTGGTCTGCGAACACCTCCGTTTCCGGTATTCCATGCTCCCACTATATGGTACATGCGGCCAGCTCCAAATCCTCCTGAAACGGCGATGATATTTCCCGACCTTCGTCCGCTGCTTAAGAATGAGGCAAACATGTCGTTAAGTAGGAGTGCCTCCGCTGCCGTCTTCAGGGGGCATTTTTTGCGGTCTACGGGCGCCTGTAGCTCTGTGATAGAGGTTTCGGCAAGTTTGATTGGTACTACGCCACGGCCTGTGAGAGCTTTGATAAACAAGAGGAGCTCGTCATTTTCACAGTCCGTGAAGGGGGTCATCTCGTGGACACGAGGAATAGAGTCGTATTGGGACATAATAAGTGGAGGGTCGAACGTATACAGTGCTGTAAAGCGAGTGGCTTAGGGATCACAACGACGGTGTAACGGTGTTTGGCCTCCGACGATTGATCAGGTAGGCAATTCACGATTCTGCTTCTTTGAAGACTTAAAAAAACCGTTGAACAGCGAATTACTAGGTTTACGCAGCGAACACTTACGTGGAGGGTCCGGCGAAACGTTGTCAAACGAGCCTGACTAAGTCTACCAGAAGCCGTGGGAAATAGAGCTTACTACTGCGGACACAAGCCTGCATAGACGGTAAACAAGGCGATTTCTCATGTACATAGCCGCCTGCCTGGGACCTCGGCGGCTCTTTATCCCAGAATTGCTCTACCACCCTAACACAGACTTTTTAGCTTGGTAGAGATCGCTATCGATACAGAAAAGGTAATGATGAACACAGTAATTCCGGAAGGCTATTGAGAGTCCCACACCTTCTCTCCCCAGTCGTCCTCACACTAGTCAAGTTTGTCCAGGCATTAATGCGACGGTTGCACACTATAGGCCTAGCCCCACATGGTCCTATCGAGAGCGTATATATATGCCATCTCCCCTTCGTCATACCCTATCCACCTCATACTCGAGAGTGTACACCTGCCAGAAATAAGCGAGTCCCCGCCCCCGAAACTGCCCAATTGACCTTGGTTGAGCTATCTAATGGGCTTGGGGGTGAGGAGAAACCGTATATAGTTGCATAGTACCAAGTGACTGGGCGTGAGCGAAAAGAGAAACTGATGAATCTTCCCAAGCTCGCGCATAGTTGACTTGCATACACGCGACCTAACATTTGTGGCAGGTAGATGGACAATATACAGTAGTGTCGAATGGAAAATGATGGTGAAAGTGATCATGCGTAAATGGAAATCTCGTAGCCGGTGCAGTACACCTTGTTTGGGTAATTCAACACTAAAATAATGATAATAGATACTGTTGGAGGAGCACAACTAATCTAACACAGGGAGAGAGCGGGGGAAACAACCGTAATATATATTAAGGCAAACACGTCGAGCAACATATACAGAATAGGAACCAAACAACAAACGAGTATGAGGAGTCATGCTCACTCAGTAGATGCAAGGGACTTCCATGATCGGACATGGCTACTGGAATCAGTTTCGAACCTTCTTGGGCGCTCAGCGCTTGAATCGCTACAAACACGGGAGGACTAGGATCAAGTTCTTATATACCCGAGAGTGTGCCA
>Ga0307515_10017391_pt1 | contig 13100 bp, 9 predicted proteins | sample 17_EM_MG_FD_194513 | JGI IMG/M metagenome (GOLD analysis project Ga0307515, IMG submission 194513) | Populus trichocarpa ectomycorrhiza microbial communities from riparian zone in the Pacific Northwest, United States - 17_EM | ecosystem: Host-associated > Plants > Roots > Unclassified | place...
TGCGCACGGCTTGGTTGTAGCGGTCCGCCACGTACAGATTGGCACCATCGGTGGTGATTTCCATGGGTTCATGGAAGCGCGCCGCCGCGCCCGTGCCGTCAGCAGAGCCACTACTGCCTGCCGTACCCGCCAAGGTGGTGACTGCGCCCGTGGCAATCACTACCTTGCGGATGGTGCTGTTGCCATAGTCCACCACATAGAGGCTGGTGCCGTCGGTGGTGATTCCAATGGATTCGTTGAAGCGCGCCGCTGCACCCGTGCCGTCAGCAGAACCACTGCTACCCGCTGTGCCCGCCAGCGTAGTGACCGCGCCCGTGGCAATCACCAGCTTGCGGATGGTGTTGTTTGCGCTGTCCATCACGTACAGGTTGGTGCCGTCTGTTGTGATGCCAGTGGGCTGGCTGAAGCGCGCCGCCGCGCCCGTGCCATCAACAGAGCCACTGCTGCCTGCGGTACCCGCCAACGTGGTGACTACACCGGTGGCAATCACCACCTTGCGGATGGTGTGTGCGGTCTGTTCTGTCACGTACAAGTTGGTGCCGTCGGTGGTGACTCCGGTGGGGTCGGAGAAGAGCGCTGCTGCGCCCGTGCCATCCGCAGAACCACTGCTACCCGCTGCGCCAGCTAAGGTGGTGACCACACCTGTGGCAATCACCACCTTGCGTAGGGTGTTGTTGCTGCCGTCCGCCACGTACAGGTTGGTGCCGTCGGTAGCAATGCCGCGCGGGTCGTAGAAGAGTGCCGCGGCACCCGTGCCGTTCGTAAAACCACTGCTGCCTGCCGTGCCCGCCAGCGTCGTCACCTGGGTGCTGAGCGCAAGCGCCTTGCCCTGGATGGAGCCGCCCATTTGCGATGTGTTGGACGTGCCGGTGCCACCGGAGTACCCGCCTCCCGCGCCCCCACCACCACCGCACGCGGCGAGCAGGGTCGTGAAGAGCAGGAGCAGCGGGAGGAGGAAGGTCTTGAAGGTTTTCATGGCGCTGGTGTTCACTGAATCTTGCGGATGGTGCTGTTGAAGGTGTCCGCCACGTACAGGTTGGTGCCGTCGGTGGTGACGCCATTCGGGCCGTAGAAGCGCGCCGCAGCGCCCGTGCCGTCAGCAGAACCATTGCTGCCTGCGGTACCCGCCAATGTGGTGACTACGCCTGTGGCAATCACCACCTTGCGGATGGTGTTGAGGGCGTCCGTCACATACAGGTTGGAGCCATCGGTCGTGATCCCTTGCGGGTAGCCGAAAAGCGCGCCTGTACCCGTGCCATCCGTCGAACCACTGCTACCCGCCGTGCCCGCCAGCGTGGTCACCACGCCCGTGGCAATCACCACCTTGCGGATGGTGCTGTTGCCGCCGTCCGTCACGTACAAGTTGGTGCCGTCGGTGGTGATCCCCTTCGGGCTGTCGAAGCGCGCTGCGGCGCCCGTGTCGTCCGTAGAACCACTGCTACCCGCCGTGCCCACCAGCGTGGTGACCACGCCCGTGGCAATCACGACCTTGCGGATGGTGCTGTTGCCGCCGTCCGTCACGTACAGGTTGGTGCCGTCGGTGGCAACCCCACCCGGGTTCTTGAAGCGCGCGGCTGTACCCGTGCCGTCTGTGGAGCCTTCGCTGCGCGCAGTGCCTGCCAACGTGCTGACTACGCCCGTGGCGATCACCACCTTGCGGATGGTGCTGTTGCCGGAGTCCGCCACGTACAGGTTGGTGCCGTCGGTGGTGATTCCATTCGGGAGGTAGAAGCGCGCCGCTGCGCCCGTGCCATCCACATAGCCAGTGCCGTCCGCACTGCCTGCCAACGTGGTGACCGCGCCCGTGGCAATCACCAGCTTGCGGATGGTGCCGCTGCTGGAATCCGCCACGTACAGGTTGGTGCCGCCGGTGGCAAGCCCGCTCGGCCCGTTGAAGAGCGCCGCTGTTCCCGTGCCATCAGCAGAACCACCGCTACCCGCAGTGCCCGCCAGCGTTGTCACTTGGGTGAACTGACGCACCCACGCCGCATACAACGTGACGCTGCCCGTGCCGACGGCCAGGCTGGCACCCGCCGCATAGGCCGTGCCGCTGCCATCGGCCGCAGTGTTCCAGCCGGTGTAGGTGTAGCCCGTCCTCACCAGCGCACCGGTGTTGCCCAGCACCGTGGCCGTGCTGCTCGCGGCATAGGCCTTGGTGTCGCTGGGCACGCTGCCGCCGGTGCTGCCGTTGGCGCTGTAGACCACCGAGTAGGTGGCGGCCGCGGGTGAACTGCCACCGCCCCCACCGCCGCACGCGGCGAGCAGGGTTGTGAAGAGCAGGAACAGCGGGAGGAGGAAGGTCTTGAGGGTTTTCATGGCGGCACGGCTCATTGAATCTTGCGGACGACGTTGTTGTCGGGGTCTGCCACGTACAGGCTCTTGCCGTCGGTGGTGATGTCGTACGGGCTTCCGAAGCTCGCCGCCGTGCCGGTGCCATCGGCGCTGCCGGCAATGTCGACCTGGCCGGCCAGCGTGGTGACGGCGCCGGTGGCGATCACCACCTTGCGGATGGTGTTGGCGCCGAAGTCGGCCACGTAGAGATTCGTGCCGTCGGTGGTCAGGCCTTGCAAGTAGCCAAAGCGCGCAGCCGCCCCTACCCCATCGGCGCTGGTGCCGCCGCCGTTCGTCCCAGCCAGCGTGCTCACCGCTCCCGTGGCGATGACGATCTTTCGGACCGCGCCGACTTCGGTGACGTACAGGTTCGCGCCGTCGGTGGTGATACCGGACACTGAAGAGAAGCGGGCGGCAGCGCCGATACCGTCAACGGGCCCACTCAACACACCCGGCGCTCCCGCCAGCGTGGTGACTGCGCCGCTGGCGATCACGATCTTGCGGATGGTGTAGTTGTCAAGGTCGGCCACATAGAGGTTCTTGCCATCGGTGGTGATGCCATAAGGGCTATCGAATCTGGCCGCTGAACCGACGCCATCTGCCGAACCCTCCTGCAGGGGGTCGCCCGCCAGTGTGCTGACCACACCCGTGGCGATGACGATCTTGCGGATGGTGTTGCCGTCGCTCACAAAAAGGTTCACACCATCGGTGGTGATCCCCAACAAGCCTTCGAAGCGGGCCGCTGCGCCCACGCCGTCCACGTGGCCTTCGCTGCCAGCCACGCCTGCCAGCGTGCTGATCGCGCCAGTGGCGATCACGATTTTTTTGACGGTGTAGTAGTCGGTCGCGTAGAGGTTGGTGCCATCGGTGGTCACCTGGCTGACGCGGAGTTCGGTTATTCGCGGTGCACCCGCCAACGTGCTGACTTCGCCGGTGGCCAGCACGAGCTTGCGGATCGTGCCGTTCTGCGAGTCGGCGATGTAGAGGCTGGTGCCGTCGGTAGCCACGCCGGCGGGCGTGTTCAGCCGAGCTGCCGCGCCGATGCCGTCCACGCTGCCGGCTTCACCCGCTGTGCCTGCAATCGTGGTGACTGCACCGGTGGCGATCACGATCTTGCGGACGGTGTCGTTGAAGGCGTCAGCCGCATAGAGGTTCGTGCCGTCGGTGGCGAGCGCCGAGACCGAGTTGAAGCTGGCACTCTGGCCGGTGCCGTCGGCACTGCCTCGCACCCCCGAGCCGGCGAGGGTGCTGACCTCGGCCGTGGCCACGACCACACGGCGGATGCTGTAGGCATCGGCCACGTACAAGTTGGCACCATCAAGCACCAGCCCCGACGGAAGGCGGAACACCGCGGCTGCGCCTATGCCGTCCACCGCGCTGTTGCTCGAAACGCCGCCGGCCAGGGTGCTGACTTCACCGGTGGCGATGGTGATACGCCGGATTTTTCGGTTGCCTGTGTCCGCCACGTACAGGTAGGCGCCGTCGGTGGCCAGCCCTAGCGGGTAACTGAAGCTCGCGGCGCTGGCGATGCCGTCGGCGTTGCCGGCTGCGTTCACGGTGCCTGCCAGCGTGCTGACCTCGCGGGTAGACAAGACAAGCTTGCGGATGGTGTGCTCGCTATAGTCCGACACATACAGGTTCGTGCCATCGGTGGCCAGCGCCCACGGGTAGGTAAAACGCGCCTCGGCACCGCTGCCGTCGACATGGCGGCGATCACCCGCCACACCGGCCACCGTGCTGACGGCGCCGGTGGCGGTGTCGACCTTGCGAATGTTGCCGTTGATGGTGTCAGCCACATAGAGGCTGGTACCGATGAGGACGACACCGTGAGGCTGACCGAACTGCGCGAGTGCGCCGACACCGTCGGCCCCCACCTTGACGCCGGCCAATGTAGACACCGTGCCGCTGAGGCTGAGCGCCTTGCCCTGGATGGCGCCGCCAAGCAGCACGCTGTTGTCGGAAGCCGTGGGTGCGCTGGAGCCACCGCCACCCCCACCGCCGCACGCGGCGAGCAGGGTCGTGAACAGGAACAGCGGGAGGAGGATGGTCTTGAAGGTTTTCATGGCAGGGTCAGGTCAAAGCGGGTTCGAGTGCACTCAGGGCAGCGACACCGACAGGACGACGTGCTCATCGGTGATGTAAAGAGTGCGCCCCACCACGTGCACGCCGTACGGCGTGTTCAGACGGGCCGGCAGCGTGCCCGGCACCACGCCGGCAAAGCCGTCGCGCACGCCGATCAGCGTGCTGACCTTGCCGCCCGGCGTGATCTTGCGCACGACGCCGTTGTCATGGTCGGCGGCGTAGACGTTGCCATCAGCGTCTACGGCCAGGCTGGTCAGGTAGCGCTCGAAGCGGGCCGCGGCCCCTTGACCGTCGGTGAGCCCGAGCTGGTCGGGGCCGCCACCGGCCAGTGTGGTGACCACACCGGCCGGCGTGACCTTGCGGATCAAGCCGGTGTCGCCTACATAAAGGTTGCCCGCGCCGTCGATCGCAATGCCCGCAGGCTCGTCGAAGGTGGCTGCGGCGCCCGTGCCGTCGCTGGTGCCGCGCCCGCCACCGGCCAGTGTGGTGACCACGCCGGCCGGTGTGATCTTGCGAATGCCGTAGTTGTTGCGGTCAGTCACGTAGAGGTTGCCCGTAGCGTCTGCGACCAGGTCGTTCGGGTAGGCGAGCCGCGCTGCACCGCCGGTGGCATCCACATGGCCGTGTTGATCGTTGGCACCGGCAAAGGTGGTGGTGACGCCTTGTGGCGTGATCTTGCGAATGACGTGGCGATAGGTGTCGGCGACGAACACGTTGCCCTGCGCATCGACCGTGATGCCGAGCGGGTCGTTGAAGCCCGCGGCAGCGCCGGTGCCATCGATCACGGTGCGGTTGTTTGGGCTGCCAGCCAGCGTGGTGACCTGGCCGCCCGCCAGCTTGCGGATGCTGTGGTTGCCGCTGTCGGCCACGTAGAGGTTGCCCGCAGCGTCGGAGGTGATGCCTGCGGGGGCGGAGAAGCGCGCCCGCGCAAAGCTGCCGTCGGCATAGGCGCCGTACATGCTGGCGCCCACCCAGTGGGTGACGTTGCCGTCTGGCGTGATGCGGCGCAGCGTGCTTTCATCGGCCACCATCAGGCGACCGGCGGGGTCAAAGGCGATGCCCCCGGCACTTTCGAAGCTTGCTGCGGTGCCCAGGCCGTCAGCGTTGCCCTGCTGCTGCGTGGCGCTGCCCGCGAACAGGCTGACCACGCCCGCCGGGGTGATCTTGCAGATGCTGTAGCTAGAGGTCGCGAACACAGCGCCCGTCGAATCGACCACCAGCTTTCTCACAGATTGGCAGCCCGCCGCCTTTGTGTTGGCAAGCGTGGTGACGACACCGGCTGGGGTGACCTTGCGTACGGTTTCAAGGCCATTGCCATCGGTGACGTAGAGATTGTCGTCCGCGTCGACAGCAATCCCCCCTGGGCCGACGAAACGCGCGGCTGCGCCGGTACCGTCGCCCGAGCCGGAAACCCCGCCCTGGCCAGCCAGCGTGCTGACCACGCCGGCCGGGCTGATCTTGCGCACGGTGTTGCGGTCAGCGAAATACAGGCTGCCGTCATGGCCGAAGACCATGGACGTGGGCCAGGCCAAGCGCGCGGTGGCCAAGGGGCCGTCAATCTGGCCACGCTCGCCGAGCTTGCCCGCAAAGGTGGTGATCGCCCTGTCGGACCCGACTTTGCGGATGGTGGCCGTGCTGCCGCTGCTCACGTAGAAGTTGCCGGCGGTGTCGCGTGCGATGTCATCGAACCAGCTGCTGACGCAGGCCGTGCCAGCCGGCCCGTCAACGTCGTCCGCACAGACCGAGGGGGCGATGAGGGTGCTGATCACGCCCTGGGCCGATACCCGGCGGATCGTGGTGCCGTCGAGCAGGTAGGCATTGCCGGCCTCGTCCGTGAGCACGTTCTTCGGTGAGTACAGCCGCGCCGTGGTGCTGTCGCCATCAAGAAAGCCCTGGCCACCCAGCGCGCCAGCCACCAGCGACAAGCTGGGTTTGGCTTCGGGCGTGGGGGTAGTGGAGCCACCGCCCCCACCACCGCCGCACGAGGCGAGCAGGGTCGTGAACAGCAGGGCGAGCGGGAGGCGGGGGGTCTTGAAGGTTTTCATGGCAGGGTCAGGTCAAAGCGGTGAGGCAGGGTTCGGCAAGGTCTTGGCAGGCAGCCACTCAAAGCATCGCGCTCAGCATCACGCCCAGCCCGATGACGCTGACCAGCCACACGCCGGTGCGCAGGTACTCAACGCCCAGGTAGTACACGGGCACGTAGACGATGCGGGCCCAGAAGAACAGCGTGGCGCCGCTCTCGATGCGCGGGCTGCTGAGGCCCGCCGCATGCGCGGTGAGCGCGATGGCCGCGAAGAGCACGAAGTTCTCGAGCGTGTTGCGTGCAGTGCGCTCGGCGCGGCCGGCCAGGCCGGTGGGCTCGGGCAGGCCCTCACGGTTGCCGGTGGCCACTTGCAGGCCGCCGGCCGACAAGATGCGCGCGCGGATCAGGCTGGCCACCAGCAGCAGCAGCCAGGTGATGACGGCCATCCAGGCCACATAGGTGAGGGTCGGTGTCATGGGTTTGCTTTCGGTGTGCGGCGCTCCTGATCAGGTGTTCAGAACTCTTTGCCGGGGAACCACGGCGCGCCCTTGATGCGCGCGGGGTCGACGTAGAAGGTCTTGATCGGCACGAGCTCGACACGACCCTTGAGCTCGGGGTCGGTCTCGTGCTCTTCGTCGCCTTCAGCGCGCTTCTTGGGCTTGCCGGCGGCCAGGTCGAACAGCGGGCGGATGCAGCCTTCGCGTGCTTCTTCGGCCCGTTCGTCCGAGATCGGCCGGCGCTTGGCGAAGGGCCCCTGGCCGAGATGCAGCATCTCGCCCACCAGGCGCACGGGCTGGCTCAGGTCGATGAGCTGCTGCTCGGCGTTGAAGCCCACCAGCACCTTGGCCGCGCCGCGCAGTTCGTACTGCACGACCTTGTAGCGTTTGGGGCCGTTTCGGGCGGCCGAGCCGTAGGGGGCGTCGGGGTCGTTCTCGGAGCTGCCAATGTAGAAGTAGCGCGCCTGCGCGGCGGGCACGGGCGGCAGCGGGTAACGCTCGGCCCAGCTGTTGTGCATGTCGGCAAACAGCCGGCGAAACTCGGCCGGCTCGGCGCTGGTGGCGGAATAGGCGAACACTGGCTTCACGGCGTTCGACATCGAATAGCCGTCGATTTCGAACACGGTGTTGGCGGCGCCTTCGGTGGGGCTCGCGAGTGCCGGGAACGGCTGCAGCGGCAGCTTCACCTCATCGAGCCGGATGCTCTTGCCGTCGGGTGCGAGCTTCCAGTGCCCGGCCAGCAGCAGGTCGACCGAGCCGCCCATGAAGGCGAAGCAGAAGGTGCGGTCGTCGAGCACGGCCATCTGCGCCTGCGTCTCGCTGCCTGACTGGACGTATTCGCCCACGAAGGCGCGCTCGGCGGGGTTGAGTGGCGAGGCGGCTTCGGCAGGTGTGGTCATGGTGATGGCGGCGAAGAACAAGATGGCCAGCGCGACCGTGAGGGCCGTGGCGCGCTGCGGCCGAGAAAGGGTTCCTGGCATGTCGTGTGAATCCCGCGCGACGGGATGGGTGCGATGTGACCGGCGCGAGTGTGTTCGACGCGATTCGGATTGGCTTGAATCCGCGCGACATTCCGTCGTGAATAGGGCACGACCACCCCTCTGAGGGGGTGTGCATTTGCATGCCGCGGGCGCGGCGCTCTCGCGGGGTTCGGCTACAGCACCGTCAGCGGCTGGCCGCGGCGCCCTATGGCCGCGCCGCCAACGCGCTTGAAAACTCCGCGTCTTTCCAATACCGCTCGAAGTCCGTGTCTTGCATGAACTGGCTTGGTGGCTTGCCCAGGCGGAGGGCGGCGGTGATGCTTTCCAGCATGCGGGGCTTGTCGCCAGACACCGCGTAGTAGCACGACAGGTTGTACATCAGCGTGCCGTTGGTCTGCTTGGCGGGGTCAAACTTGGGGCCGATCAGCGTGGTCATCACCGTGTCGATCAGGTCTTTGTCTTGCGGCGCCAGCTTGGAGTAAATGGCCAGCGTCTGGCTGGCGATCACGGTGATGTTGTAGGGTTGGCCGGGGTCCTTGCTGTAGTGGCCGATGTGCGGGTGCACCTGCGTCAGGTAGTGCCGCACCAGCGTGGCCGACGCCTTGTAGTCCTTCTGCTCGTTGTAGTCGTTGATCAGCTCCGCGTAGGCCGAGGTCACGTTGTGCGCCAGCGCCTCGGCGTGTTCCTTGTCTTGGGCCAAGGCCTGCGCCTGCTTCAAAAACGCAGGCAGGCCCGCCGCCCCCGGCAGCTTGGCCGCGACCCTGGCGGCCTGCAGTTGCCCGCGCAATTCTTGGTCGGAGATGCGCGCCACCGGCGGTTTCATCACGTAGCTGAAGTGCGCCTTGGTCAGCGGCAGTTGGGTGCTGCCACTGCGCAGCAGCACTTGCATGCCGTCCATGGGGCCGCTCAGGTCAGGCACCTGCACCACCAGCTCCAGCGGCGTGGTTTGTTCCTTGCCGGTGCGCAGCTTGTTGAAGGCCAGGGTGGTTTCTTCGGCATCCAAATCCACGCGCAGCACGGTGATTTCTTCGTCGTACGACGTGTTCCATTGCACTTGCAGCGCCGTGGGCAGCTGGCGCAGCTTGGGCCACAGCGCGCGCACATCCACCTTGGGGCCCATGCCCTCAAAGCGCTTGGCCTTGGGCGGGCTGCGCAGCCAGTAGTGCGCGGGCGGCTGCGCGCCAAACTCCACCATGCCCGTCACCGCGGCGTTGCGCGTTTCCGGGCCCTCAAACACCGGGCGCCATTCGGGCATCGGGCCTTGCGTGGCCGCCGGCTGGCCCGTGCCTTTGGGGCGCACCACATACAGGCCGATGTCTTTTTCGTAGTAGGGCAGCAGTGCCTCTTCGCCCGCGCGCTGCATATGGAGCCGCATGTGCTGCGTGAACCAGGGGCTGGCGCCCGGCACGGCCGCAACCGGCGCCCACCAGCGCATGTCGGAGAACTCGTACCCGAAGCGGTCTCTCTTGGCCACAAAGGTCTTGAGCTTGATCACCTCGGTGCCCACGTGCAGCTGCGTGTGCGCATCGCCAAACCAATAGCGGTCGGGCAGCGAACCCGGGTAGCCCGCCGCCTTCAACGCCATGCCAATCGTCGCGCCAAACACCTGCCCGCCAAGGCCCTCTTCCATGTGGAATTTGCGCCGGTCAAAACCCACCACCTCTGCGCGGGGCGCGGCGCTGCTGTAGTCAGGAAACTGCTCGGGCTCGATCTCGTTCCAGGCCTGGGGCCGGGTGCGGTAGCCGTCCAAGCTGGTGGCCTTCCAGTGCAGCGCTTCGGACGAGCGCGTGCGCTGGTGGAAGTAGTTGTCGACCTGCTCGTGGTGGCGTGTGATGTCCATGATCTGCGCCTTGCCCGCCTTCCACACATAGGCCCAGGCAGTGGTGTCGGTGTTGTCAAACTCCACCACGTCGGCCTTGTCCAGCGTGGCCCACAGCTCGGCGGGTAACAGCGCATTGCCATCCAGCGGCGGGCCATAGGCCTTGCGCTGCCGGTCACCGGTGAACACCCAGTCGATATAAAACAGCGGCGTGAACGCCACGCCCGAGGTGAACAGGTTGTGCGGCGCGCGCATCGAATCCTGCAACTCGCCCTGCGTGCTGAACTTCCACAAATACCCGCCCGCCGCGGCCACCACCTGGCGCGTGCGCGGCACCGCAAACATGCCCTCCACCTCGCCATGCAGCAGCTTGCGCACCTCCAGGTTTTGCGAGGCGGCCAGGTTCTCGTGCAGGTGGGGATAGTCGGCCGGCTGCTTGGCACCGAGCAGGGAAGACAAAAGGCTCAACATGACAAAAGCGCCTGTCGCGCGAAGTGAGAGGTAGCGCATATCAGGGTCACTCCTGGCGCAGCCAGCATGCGCATGGCACGCCGTGGCGTGGGTCGGTAGGGGCGATGCAGCGCGGTCCATTGCGCGAGCGAGTGTCTGCTACACGAATCAAATTGGCTTGAATCGGCGCGACATTCCCCAGCAAAACCGGCACGGCCTCCCCTTTGGAGGGCAAGCGTGTGAAACCCTGGGAGCGTGCCCAGGCCGGCTGTGGGCCGAGGGGCGTCAGCCCGGCAGGGTGGCCGGGGGCTCTGCCATCGCACCGCCCCGCGCAGCCTGCCGCAGCAGGCTCGGCGACATGCCGCACGAGGCCTTGAAGGCACGCGACATGTGGGCCAGATCGGAGAAGCCCTCGTCGATGGCGATGGTGGTCAGGCTGTCAGACGAATGCAGCCGGTGCGTCGCGCGCAGCAGCCGGGCGGCGCGCCGCAGTGCTTCGGCGGTGAGGCCTTCTTCGCGAAGGCGCCGCTCCAGCGTGCGCTGGTGGCAGCCCAGCATCTGGGCCGCGCTTGCGATCGAGATCTGGCCTTCGTGCTCGAACACCGCAGCCACGTCGGCCGCGGCGGAGAAACCCACGCCCAGGTAACGCGCAACGCTGGAAAGACCACCCGGCTGCGGAGGCGCCGCCAAGCTGGCGTTGCGCCCCACCTTGCTCACCAGAGCCTCCATCGTCGACAACACCCCCAGGTGACAGGGCGCGGGGTCGTCGGTCGATGCCAGCACGTCCCGGCTCACGGCAAAGCGGGGCGTATTCGCATCGTCAAGCTGTGGCGAGGCCGCATGGGTTCGCACGCACAACACCGCCGAGTGGCTGTAGGCAGCCAGGGCCCAGCGCGCGTTCGCCGGCTGCGTGAGCTTGCCGATGACCTGCGTGACGGGGTTGATGTCGGTGGCCAGCCAATCGTCGACCAGCCGCTCGACCATGCCCTCGCCCGCACCGGTGCGCTGGCGTGCAACACCCGCTGCGTGATAGCGGGCATACGGCAGGTGGCCTTCGGTCGAACTCTCGACGGCGGCAGCAAAGCGCGCCATCGGTGACCAGCCGCCATGCGCCTCCAGCGCGCGGACAACGACGTAATAGGCTTGGGCACGTGTCATGGCAGCGAATCTAACGCAATCGGTACGCGCCCATGCGGCCAAGAGGTGCCAACAACATCACGGCTGCCCGCAGCACCAGCCCGTTCAAGCGAGCAAGCTGATGCTGCGCGCAAGCTGGTAAGACTTGAATGCACCCAGCGCCGCAGCAACAAAGAGCGGGCCGAGAAAGATCGCCTGGCCCAGGAACGAGAAAAGCGGCGAGAGTTCTTCTTCATCCGCATCGCCCTTCGCCGGAGGTTCAGGCTCGCCGTCATCGGAACCCGGCCAGAAGAAGATCAGCGGCAACGCCAGCACCATCACGCCGAAGACGCCAAGGTAGGCCTGCTTCAGCACCACAGTTTGCAAGGGGTGGAACCAACCCAGCACCAGCAAGGTGGCGGCGAAAAAACCGGCATGGGTGGAGAGCGCATCCACCGACCAGTGGATGGTGTAGTTCTTCACCATCACCACGTAGCAGATCGCGCCCCAGATCAGGAGCAGCCCGCCCCACCATTCAATTTGCGGCAGCATCGCCAGCCTCCCCAGGTTCAGAAAAATCCTTGACGACGCCCACCGCATAGAAGAGCGGCAGCACGATGAGAAGCACCACGCCCAGGCCGATCCACAGCCATTTGCCCTTGAACAACAGCAGCGTGATGGCCATGAAGGCCAGTGCCTGCAGCACACCTTTGAACATCGCGCGCAGGATCAGCGCCGACTTCACCACCGCCAGCGTGCTTTGCCCGCTCTTGCGCGCCGCGATGTGCGCGTCCGTCAGGAAGCCCAGCACTTCCTTGGCCTCGGTGGCGTGCCGCCCTTCCCTGTCGATGAGCTCCTGCAGGCTCACGGGTTGGCGCGTCTTGCGGCTCGGGTCCGGCTGGTCGGCCGCGATGGGCAACTGCGCGTCAACGATGGCGCGAAGCCCCGGCACGGCCTCGTAGAACGGCTCGGGGCTCACCCACTGCCCGTCAAGAAAGTGATGGCGCTCCAATTCGCCGGCCTGGTCGATGAAGGTCTCGAGCACCGCGGCCTTCAGTCCGTGGTCGAACAACTGCTTCAGCACTCGCAGCGGAAGGGTGTGGCTGTTGCTGGAGTCGTAGTCGAGCCGAATGAATTCCGGCTGCGCCTTCACCTCGTGGTTGAACCACTCGTCGTTCCACGTTTCGCCCAGGTCGACGCCCAGCCGCTGCGACCACTGGCTGGCCTGCTCGGCCTCGCCGCGATTGAGCGCAAGCATCAGGTGCAGGAAGTTCTTCGACCGGGCCTCGCTGTCGAAGAACAGCAGGAGGCGATGGGAGTTCTGCGACATGCCGAGTGCCCTGCGCCGGCTTCAGCGAACGCAGCCGAGAAACGCAGCTTCATCGAGCGTGTACTTGCGCCCATATTTGCCCGACTTGTGCGAGTCGGAGTGCGACTCCAGGCACCCGTCGAACTTGGCCTTCAAACTGGCCAGGCAAGCCGCATCGCCGCTGCACTTGCCTTCGGCCAAGGCGTAGCTGCTCTTGACGAAGTTCCCCTTCTGGTCCGAGCGCAAGCCTGCAATGAAATTGCCCACCACCAGCAAAATTGCGATGGTGACAGCCCACCCGATGAGCTTGCGCAGAAGCGATTTCTTGGGCGCTGGGGCCACTTCATCGGCGGAGATTTCGATCGGTTGGCTTGACATGTCGAGTCGGCTACGGGGGGTCAGAAGAATCACGTCCCCGTCGGTGCCGCAGGTTGGTTGATGCGGCGCAAGGATAGGAAAAACGGCTCCGCACGGCTTGAATCCGCGCGACACG
>Ga0307515_10017392_pt1 | contig 13100 bp, 11 predicted proteins | sample 17_EM_MG_FD_194513 | JGI IMG/M metagenome (GOLD analysis project Ga0307515, IMG submission 194513) | Populus trichocarpa ectomycorrhiza microbial communities from riparian zone in the Pacific Northwest, United States - 17_EM | ecosystem: Host-associated > Plants > Roots > Unclassified | place...
TCCGCCATCAGGTTCCTCCAGCGAATCCTTCGCTAAAGAGAATCATCCCGGGCGACTTCTGCAAAGCCCTCGCCTTCGCGGGTGACGACAGTTGTGGACTTCGTTGCAAGCCCGTCGCCGGAACGACGCGAGAGTTTTTCAAACCGGCTGACGCGCCGCCGATCGCACCTCGGCCACCTCAGCCTTGCCGAAATCCGCGGTGGATTTCCCGGTCAGGGCCGCCAGCACCAGCGCGACCATATGCGCGAGGCGCTCGTCCCGTGCTTCCTTCTTCAACAAGTCGCGGCCGAAAATCACACTCAGCGTCGCGCTGTTCGACAGGTAGAAAAAGCACAGGCCGGCGATCGATATGTAGAGCTGCACCGGATCGACCGCGACGCGGAAGTCGCCGCTCTCGACACCGCGGTTCACCACGGTGCGGATCATCTCGACAAACGGCGAGTGCATCGTCTTGACCTTGGTCGAGCGCTTGAGGTGGCGCGCTTTCGCAAGATTCTCGGTGTTGAGCAGCGCCAGGAATTCCGGATTGCGGATGAAGTAATTCCAGGTGAAATCGATCAGCCGCTCGATCGCCTTGGGCGGATCGAGATGCTCGAGATCGAGCCCGCGCTCCTCGGCGCGGATCTGCTCATAGGCGCCTTCGAGCACCTCGAGGTAGAGATCCTCCTTGTTGCCGACATGGTAGTACAGCATGCGCTTGTTGGCGCCGGCATTGGCCGCGATCCGGTCGACCCGCGCGCCGGCGAGGCCATGAGTAGCGAATTCCTGCTTGGCGGCCCCGAGAATGCGGATCCGCATGCCCTCGGGGTCGCGCTGCCATTTCAAAACGCGTTTTGCCTTAGCCAAATCAATCGCCCAATGATCTCATAAATTGAGCTTTAGCACGCAAGGCGTGCTTTGAGAATGAAGGCCGCGGCGTTATTCCGGCTTCGCCGAGGGCTGCACCAGCAGCGTCGGTACGCCGCAGGTGCCGTTGCGCACGGTCATCACCCGCGTCCCCGGCTTGCGGCCGGTACGGATTTCCGAGACATCGACACCCGCCGAAGCCAGCCGCGCATGGGTGGCGTCGATGTCGGCGACGCGCCAGCACAGGCCACGCAGCTTGTCGTGCTTATCCTGCGTCCCGCCCGCCGGCTTGCCCGGCCGGTGCGTGACCTCGACGATGAGGTCGCCGCAGCGGAAGAACATCAGCCGGCCCCAATCCGGATGCGAGCGGTCGAGCGCCATGTCGAGCCCGAGCCGCGCGCCATAAAGCGCCGCCGCCCGCTCGGGATCATTCGTCGAGACCACCACATGGTCCATCGCGGTGATCGGCCCTTCCCCTGTTGCAACGGAGCGCGGACGCTCCCCGGCGCGTTCAAGGAAGAACAGGCGGATGCCGCGCGTGATGTCGGAGGCCGCCCGCGTCCGCTTCCACGACAGCGTGGCGCCAGAGAAGGCATCCGTGCTTCCGACTTCGGCGACCGGCTCCGGCTTCAGGGCCAGCCGGTCGAGCCTTCGATGCATTTTGGCGATGTCGCCGGTCCGGAAGCAGAGGCTGGCCAATCCCTCGCCCTGCTCGGCCAGAACGCTGCGGACCCGGTCCGCGGTCTCGCCGTCGCCGGCGGGCGCCGTCAATTCCAGCGACATGTTGTCGAGCGTAAACAGCACGCGGTCGACGCCATCGCCGGAATATTTCCAGGACGGAGCTTGCGCGAACAGCGTCTCATAGGCGGCCGTGCCCGCGGCGATATCGCCGGTCAGCACGACGACATGATCGAGGCCAGTAATCACGAAAAACAGCCCTCCCTTTTGTCGCACCGTCCGGAACCCCGGACAGCGGTCAGCCGTTATGGCGGGCACGCTGGCGATGCCTGAGGACGGTCCTAGTCCTCTCACATGCTCATCTCAAGTCGCAAAGACGGCGCGGTTGCGAAAAATTTCAGCGAATTCATCCGATAAGCGGTGTTAGTGTATCGCTGCCGGGCCGGACCCACCTTCAGCCCAAACTCTGAAGTACAATGACGGAAATCGAATGCAGGCCCTCTTCATCGGACAGACCTATATCGACGTCACCTTCATTACCGACCACATGCCGACCGGCGACGAAAAACACGTGGCCTCGGCCTATGCGGTGTCCTTTGGCGGCAACGCGGTCACGGCCGCGTTCTGCTGCGCCAAGCTCGGAATCGTGCCGGACCTGATCGCGACCATCGCCAACGACTGGCTTGGCCGCATGTTCCAGGACATGAGCGCGAAATATGGAATCTCGATCCATCCACGCAAGGTCAACGCCTCCTCACTGTCCTTCATCATGCCGAAGGACGGCAAGCGCGCCATCGTCCGCTGTCGCGACGACGAGCACATCCATCCCTTCCCGATCCTCAATCTCAGGGGATGCCGTGCGCTGCATGTCGACGGCCACCAGCCGGACGCCGCGATCCATTATGCGAGGCTGTGCCGCGAGGACGGCATCCTGACCTCGCTCGACGGCGGCGGCCTGCGCACCAATACGCATGAGCTGCTCGAATTCATCGACGTCGCCATCGTCGCCGAACGGCTGTGCGAGCAGATGGACAAGACCCCGGAAGCGATGCTCGAATATCTCAAGAGCCGGGGTTGCCGCGTCGGCGGCGTCACGCTCGGCGAAAAGGGGTTGCTATGGTACGACGAGACGGGCGCCGTTCGCAGCCTGCCCGCGCTTCCGATCTCGCGTGAGCGCGTGATCGATACCAACGGCGCGGGCGACGTCTTCCACGGCGCCTACATTTACTCCTATCTGGCCAACCCCGGCAAAAGTTGGCACGAGCATTTCGAGTTCGCGCGTGCCGCCTCGACCTACAAGATCCAGCGCCTCGGCAACGAGGCCGGATTGCCGACGCTGCCCGACATCGAGGCCGTCAAGCAGGAGTTTCAAATCAGCCGCAAGAAGGAGTTCTGGGATTAGGCATTTTGGGGGCTAGTATGGGGCGCGTCTTCGTCGCCGGCAGCATCAATATGGATGTGGTGGCGACCGCCGAACGGCATCCGCTTGTCGGCGAGACCGTCGCCGGCAAAGCCGTGCTGTATTTTCCCGGCGGCAAAGGTGCGAACCAGGCGGTGGCCGCCGCCAAGCTCGGCGCGCCGGCCACGCTGATCGGCCGGCTCGGTACCGATGCGTTCGGTCAGCAATTGCGGACGTTCCTCGCCGCACAGGGAGTCGACCTCGCCTTCGTCAAGGACACGCCTGAGGCCCACACCGGAACGGCGCTCATTACCATCGCCAATGCCGACAATACCATCGTCGTCGTGCCCGGCGCCAATACCCTCGTCAGCGCCGACGATGTGGCCGTACCCGTTCTCGCCAAGGGCGACGTCGCCATCAGCCAGTTCGAAATACCGCAGCCCACGATTGCCGCGTTCTTCCAGCGCGCGCGGGCCGCTGGTGCGACCACGATCCTCAACCCCGCACCCGCGACCAGGTTCGGGCGCGCGCTGCTCGATCTCGTCGACATCCTCGTTCTCAACGAGACTGAACTCGGGCTTCTCGCCGGCACCGAGCTTCGGGATTCCGACAACGACGCGCGCTTCGTCGAGGTTATCAGGCTGTTGCCATCAAGCCGCGATCAAATCGTCTGCGTGACGCTGGGCAGCCGCGGGGTGCTGGCTGTCATCGATGGTCAGCCGTCGGTCATCCCGGGCCGCAAGGTGAAGGCGGTAGACACCACCGGTGCCGGCGATTGCCTTGTCGGCGCGCTTGCGGCGCAGCTGGCAAGTGGAAAAACCATCCGCGACGCGCTCGCCTACGCCAACGCCGCCGCATCCATATGTGTTCAACGGATGGGTGCCGCGCCGTCGATGCCGACGGCCGCGGAAGTGGCGACGATTATCTGACCCAACAAGAAGGCAAACAATGGCCAAGATCGAGCGCGTCGAAATCCTGCAGGTCGATCTTGCTCCGAAAGCGGTGCGCACCGACGCGATCCAGTCGTTCGCCACGCAGGAAACACCGATGGTGCGCATCCACACCAGCGACGGCGTCGTCGGCACCGGCTACTCCTACACCATCGGCACCGGCGGCTCATCGGTCGTGGCCCTGCTGAGGGATCATCTGGCGCCGCGGCTGCTCGGCCGCGACCCGCTCGACATCGAGGCGATCTGGAAGAGCCTGTTTTTCGCCACGCACGCGACTGCCGTCGGCGCCATCACAAGCCTCGCGCTCGCCGCCATCGATACTGCCTTGTGGGATGTCAAATGCCTCGCGGCGGGCCGGCCGCTCTGGAAGGAGGCCGGCGGCGCGCAAGTCGCCGTGCCGGTCTATTCCACCGAAGGCGGCTGGCTGCATGTCGAACCACAGGCGCTGGTCGATGACGCGCTCGCGGTGCGGGCGCAAGGCTTTGGCGGCGCCAAGATCAAGGTCGGCCGGCCGCATGCCAGCGAGGACCTCGCGCGCCTCTTGGCCGTGCGCGAGGCCGTCGGGCCCGGTTTCGAAATCATGGTCGACGCCAACCAGGCCTTCACCGTCGGCGAAGCGATCCGCCGCGCGCGGCTCTACGAGCCGCTCGATCTAGCCTGGTTCGAGGAGCCGCTGCCGGCGGAAGACCTCGGCGGGCATATCCGGCTGGCGGCCTCGACATCGCTACCCATTGCCGTCGGCGAGTCGATCTATCATCCCAGTCATTTCCGGGAATATCTGCAGCGCGACGCCTGTTCGATCGTGCAGGCGGACGTCGCCCGCATCGGCGGCATCACGCCGTGGCTCAAGGTCGCCCACCTCGCGGAAACCTTCAACGTTCCGATCTGCCCGCATTTCCTGATGGAACTGCACGTCTCGCTGTGCGCCGCCGTGCCGAATGCGGCGTGGGTGGAGTGGATTCCGCAGCTCGATGCCATCACCACCAGCCGCCTTGCGATCGTGGCCGGGAAGGCACAAGCGCCCTCCGCGCCCGGCCTCGGCATCGCCTGGGACTGGCAGGCCATCGCAAAGCTGCAGGCATTCACGCCGATCGTCCTGAGCGCCTGACGCCGCCTGCACGGCGTCACCGAAACCCAGCCGTTACTTCAGCGACTGCAATTCGTCGTATTGCGCCCTGGTCCACCCGGCGCCGGCGGAGGCATCGTTGTGCAGCGGAAGCGCGGCCTTCCGGAATGCCTCCCGGTCCGGCTCGACCACGGTCATGCCGAGCTTCTTGAGTTGTGCAGGCAAAACCCGTTCGGAAGCCTCGATCGCCTCGGTCGCTTTCGCGGCCGCTTCCTTCATCGTATCGGCAAACAGCTTGCGCTCGTCCGGGGTCAGTCTGTTCCAGACGTGGCTGCCGACCACCGTCACCATCGATTCCGTGATGTGGCCGGTCAGCACGATGTGGCTCTGCACCTCGTAGAATTTCTTGGCCATGATCGTGGGTAGCGGATTCTCCTGACCGTCGACCAGACCTTGCTGGAGCGCATTATAGACGTCGGAGAATGCGATCGGCGTTGCGCTCGCGCCGACGGAGCTTGTGAACATCAGGACGAGCGGCGCCGGCGGCACACGCAGCTTCATGCCCTTCATGTCCTCAGGTCTAATGATCGGCTTGTTGGCGGTGACATGACGCTGTCCGTAATAGGTCAGCGCGACGATCTTGTGCCTCGTCTTGTCCTCATAGTCCTTCGAAAGATCGCCAAACAGCTTGCTGGCGCGATAGGCCTTCCAATGGTCGAAATCGCGCAGCATGAACGGCGCGCCGGTGATGCCAAGCGGCTTGTAGGTGGCCGCGACGAAGTTGATGCCGACATAGACGATATCGACCGTGCCAAGGCCAAGCCCCTCGTTGAGTTGATCCTCGTTGCCGAGCCGCGACGCAGGGAACACCTCGATATCGAATTTGCCGTTGCTGCGTTTCCTGATCTCGCTCGCCGCCCACAGCGCTTCGGTGTGGTAGGGCTCGGTGATCTCATAGACATGCGCCCATCTCAGCTTGGTCTGGGCCGAGGTCGGGCTGGCCATGAGCATCGCAATGGTGACGGTGCTGCCTAGCATGAGACAGCGTGCCCAGATGGACATGCTACCCTCCCCGATTAACCGCCGGACGCCTCTGGCGGACTGCTGCAGCAGCGTTGCCGAAATGAACAGCCGATGCAAGCGGACTGGCGACAACACTACTCCGACTTAAGTCAAGGCGCTCTTCAGATCGAAGCTGGCATCGGCTGCCTGCTCCGGCGTGATCGAGCCGTTGACGGCAAGCAGGCGCCGCCCGAACATGTGGTCCCCCGCGCGGTTGACGGACTCGATGCCAACGAGTCGTCCGGACTTGTAGCAAAAGGCGGAGAACGCTCCCGCCCCACGATCGCCGCGCACCACCACCTGGTCATAGCCGGTGGTCAACCCCGCGATCTGGAGTTTGTGGGGGCCTTGGTCGCTCCAGAACCACGGCAGCCCGTCATAGGGTTTGGCATCGCCGGTCAACCGCGCCGCAACGCAGCGCGCATGGTCGGTAGCGTTCTGCACGGATTCAAGCCGCAGCGATCCGGCAAAACGCGGGCTTGCATAGAGCGCGCAATCGCCGATCGCCGAAATATCAGGATCGGCCGTCGATAGATGCTCGTCGACGATGATGCCGGCCGCCACCGGCAAACCGGCTTCCGCCGCCAGTTCGACGTTCGGCAAGACACCGACGCCGACCACGACGAGATCGGCAGGCATATGCCGGCCATCGCTGAGGCTGACACCCGTGACATTGCTGCCATCGCTCTCGATGCTCGTGACCTGCACGCCCAGATGAATGCGAATACCGGCCGCCGTATGGCTGGCCTGAAAGAATTCGGAAATCTCCGCCGTCACCGCGCGCGCCATCACACGCGTACCGAGCTCGACCACATCGACTTCGAGGCCCTTGCCCCGGGCGGTCGCGGCGAATTCCAGTCCGATAAAGCCTGCGCCGATCACGACGACGCGCTGGCCGGATCCGATCCGGTGCCGCAAGGCCTCGCTTTCATCGAGCGTTCGCAAGTATCGCACGCTATCCAGATTGGCGTTGGGAATGTCGAGCAGGCGATTGCGGGCGCCGGTCGCCAGCACCAGATGGCCGTAATCGAGCGAGGAGCCGGAGCCGAGCAACAGTTTATGTGCGCCGCGGTCGATCGACACCGCCCGGTCGGAGATCAGATCGACCTTCTGATCGACATAGAATTTCTCCGGCCGGAACATCAGGCTGTCAGGTCCGCCGGTGCCCTTCAGATAGGCCTTGGACAAGGGCGGCCGCTGATACGGCAGATGGCCCTCGTCGTTCAGAAGCACGATGCGCTCGGCAAAGCCGTGCTGGCGCAGCGAGGCCGCAACCTGGAAGCCGGCATGGCCGGCGCCCACGATTACAACAGGTCCTTGCGAAACCGGTCCTTGCGTCATCGGGACAACCCAATTGCAGGCGCACAGGAACTACCCATGTCGTCTCCCCTCACTGCCGATGTTGGCTTGCTCGCCTCGTGAGAGCGGCGCTCGTGTCCGCGTCCCGAACGATGGGCGCACCATTAGGCCTCAAGCTTGGGGATCGCGCAAGGGCATCCCTGTGCATCTGGCCCGGGATTGTCACCCCCAGCCTTCTGCTATTTAAATGCCCGGCGTCCGTCCTGATCCGAGGGTTTCCCCATGACGACACAAGATCATACCGCTGCCCCATCCGGCGAGCCGGCGCGGCTCACGATCGAAGGTCCAATCGCGACCATCACGCTGAACCGGCCCGCGGCGTTCAACTCGATCGACCTCTCGATCGCGAAAAAGCTGGAACAGCTTGGCGCCGAGGTCGAGGCCAACGACGCGATAAGGGTGCTGGTGATCAAGGGCGAAGGCCGCGCCTTCAGCGCCGGCGGCGACTTGCAGACCATCGGTGCCGCCGCGGCTGCCGACACCATTGCTCCCGTGGTCGGGGAACTCCTGAAGCACTATCACGCCTTTATCGAGACCATGCGGCGGATGCCGAAGATCGTGCTGTCGAGCGTTCACGGCTCGGCCGCCGGCGCCGGCATGGGGCTCGCCTTCGTGACTGACCTTTGCATCGCCGCCGAAGACGCTCGTTTTACACCGGCCTATGCCAAGATCGGCGTGTCGCCAGATGGTGGCAGCACAGTGGGCATGGTCGGCACCGTCGGCACCCGCCGCGCGCTTCAGATATTTCTGGCCGAAGACAGTTTCTCGGCGCAGCAGGCTTACGATTGGGGTTTGGTCGCCCGGGTTGTTCCAGCCGCGGAGCTGAAGGCCGCGACGCAAAAATTCGCCGAGCGATTGGCGCAGAATCCGCCGGCGGCAATCAGCGGCACCAAGTCGCTGGTCTATCAGGCCGCGGTGACGCCAGTCAGGCAGCAGCTCGATGCCGAGGAAGAGAAGATCATTGCCGCTATGCACACCGATGACTTCCGTGTCGCGGTGAAGAAATTCACCAGCAAGGGCAAGTAGCGGCGGCGCTTATTGTTACAGCGGCGTCCCGATCAATTCGGGCAAATATACCCGGTCCCTCCGGGTGCCTTGAAGCAGCCTACCGACTCCGGAATCACCTGCTTCGGCAGCCACAGCACCACCTTCGGGAAATAGATCGTGAAACAGATGGTGACCAGGAACACGACATAGATCGGCAGCGCCGCGCGCAACGCCTTGGAAAAACTGACGCCGACGAATTTCGAGGCCATCAACAGCACCAGCCCGTAGGGCGGCGTGATCAGGCCGAAGGCCAGGGTCGCGATCAGCACCACACCCATATGCACGGCGTTGATGTCGCCGGCCTGCGTCAGCGTATTCACCAGCGGCATGAAAATGATGATGGTCGGCACCGGTTCGATGAAATCGCCGACCACGGTAAACAGTAGCACCAGAAGCAGCATCATCAGATGCGGATCATTGCCGGCGAGCGACGTGATCCACTCCGCGATCACGGAAGCGCCGTGCAGGTAGGCGAGCATCCAGCCGAAGGCGTTGGCGGCGCCGATCGTAATCAGCGGCAGTGAGAAGATCAGTCCGGCCAGACAGAAATCGTACGGGATATTCTTGATGTGGCCACGGTTGAGCGCCGGGATCACCACGACGATGATCCAGATCACCGCGACGACGCCCGCCTCCGTCGGCGTGAAATAGCCGGTGAGGATGCCGCCGAGCAGGATCACCGGAATCATCAGCGGCAGCGCCGCATCGCCGGCAGCGAACATCACCTGGCGCAGCGGCGCGCGCGGTTTCTGCATCCCGGTGGGCCCGAAGAAATAGCAATAGATCATCAGGCCGAAGCCGATCATCAGGCCCGGCACCACGCCGGCCATGAACAGCCCGGCGATCGAGACGTTGCCGACGGCGCCATACACCACAGCGGTAATACTCGGCGGCACCAGAGCGGCGATGGTTGAGGCGGACGCTATGATCGCGGCGATAAAGGCCGGGCTGTAGCCCTCGCGCTTCATCGGTCCGCCCAGCGCGCGACTCATGACCGCGACGTCAGCGGTGGTTGATCCCGACATTTCCGAAAAGAACATCGAGAACACGACAACGACCTGCGACAGCCCGCCCCTGATGTGCCCGACCAGCGACAGCGATAAATTGGCTATTCGCACCACCACATTGGCCGAACTCATCAACTCGCCGACCAGCAGAAAAAACGGTATCGCCAGCAGCGCTTCGGAATCGACGCCGTCGAACACCTTCTGGATGATCGCCGCAAGCGAGACGTCGGCCAGCAGCGCGCCGATGAATACGCCGGCCAGCAGCGAGAACGGCACGGGCACGCCGAGATAGCCGAAGAAGAGGAAGCAGAACGTCATTAGGCCGAGAATGATGGGCGCGCTCACAGGCCGGCCCTCGTATCGGCGGCGGGCATATCACGGTCGATTTCCGGCGGTTCGGGATGGTCAAAACCATTGCGGATGCCGTTGACCAGTTGCTCGATGGTGAACAGGGCGATCAGAACGCCTGACAAGGGAATGATCGCGTATAGCGACGCGATCGGCGTGCCCGACGGCAGACGGAAACTGCCAAAGCCCCGGAGGTAGTTGAGATAGCCAAACCAGATCAGGCAAAATGCGACGCCGAGGACGACGATGCGAATGATGATCTCGACGATCAGGCGCGGCGTGCCGTGCATCGCCTCGGAAATCGCGGTCAGATACAGATGATCGTTGCGGCGGGTGGCGACCGCAGCACCGATGAAAATGGCATAGATGAACAACGTGGAGGTGACCTCCTGCAACCATAGCCAGGGATGGCCGATGGTCCGGGTGACGATGTCGGCCGTCACCGACAGCGAAAAGCCAAAACACAGCACGCCGCAGACGATCATCAGCACCAGTTCAAGCTTGTCGAAAGCCGGCCATTTCAGGTGATGCTGCCGCTGCAACACCAGTTTGTCGGAGATGGACATTGTCAAAACTCTCTGTCGTCCTCCTCGTCGTCCCGACCTAATGCGCAATTGCGCACGGGGGCTGGGACCCATAACCACCGCAGCCAGAGACGAGAAATGGTTTCGTCCTCTGTGCCCAACATCTTCGGCAGGGAGTATGGGTTCTAGCCTTCGCCGGGACGACGCGTGGGAAGTTGGAAGCCTGTAACTCTAATTGACCGCCCGGATCAGGTTCTTGATCTTCTCGGCGTGCGGGCCGAGTTCCTTGGCGAGCTTGTCGAGATAGGGGTCGGCGATTGTCGTAAAGGCCTTCTTGTCAACGTCGGTGACGACCTTGACGCCGATCGACTTCAGCTTGACCGCTGCGGTCTTTTCCAGCTCAAAGGCCTTCCCCGGCTCCTTCTGGCTGACCTCATCGCCCGCCGCCAACACCCATTTCTTCTGTTCGGCGGAAAAACTCTGCCATGCCTTGTCGCTAACGAATACCAACGCGTTGTTGGCTTCATGCTCGGTGATGTTGAGCACGGGCGCGACTTCATAGTGCTTGTTGACGAGATAGACGTTGATGCTGTTCTCGGCGACGTCGACCACGCCGGTCTGCAACGAGGTGTAGACGCTGCCGAACGGCATGTGCACGGTCTGCGCGCCGTAAAGCGGGAACATCAGGTCCTCGGTGGCAGTCGCCTGGACGCGGACCTTCAACCCCTTGACGTCGCCGACGTTACGGATTTCCTTCTTGGAATACATGTGACGCACACCCTGCGAGCCGGTCGCGATCACGTGCAGGCCCTGGGTGGTCTCGTCGATCATGGTCTTGAGCGCTTCGAACACCTTGGGATCGGCCAGCCCCTTGATCACGTGAGCTTCGTCGCGAAACAGGAAGTGCAGCGACATCACGCCGGCCTGCGGCGAGATCGTCGCCGTGTTGGCCGAGGAGATGATCGCGAAATCGATATCGCCGGCCTTGACCAGTTGCAGGAGCTGCGGCTCCTGCCCGAGCTGCGCGCCCGGATACTGATCGATGATCATGGAGCCCTTGCTCAAATCCTTGAGCTTGTCGGCGAACAAGTCGCCCGCAATCGAATAGCCGGTATTGCGCGGCTGATCGTATGCGAAGCGATAGCGCTTCACGTCCTGCGCGCTGGCGCTCGCACTGAGCATGAGCGCGGTGGCCACGATCGCGGAGCCGATGAATTTCCCCAAGCTTCCCATGACGCTTCCCCCTGTTTTGCTTTTGGGGGATCAAACCATTGGGATCGTCAGATTGTCAATAAAACATCCGTCTTTTAGCCGACGCGGCCCGATTTGCCGCTTTGCAGCACAAAATTATCGATAATTGATAACCACAGGTGCCTTAACCCTTCCCCTCGCCGCGCATGAAATCGAAATCGCAGCCTTCGTCCGCCTGCAGGATGGTCTCGTTGAACAGATGTGCGTAACCGCGCTTGGCCCAATCGGGCGTGGTTAGTGGCGCCAGCGCGGCTTGGCGCTTTGCGAGTTCAGCAGCATCGACCAGCAGATCGATGCTGCGATTGGCGACATCGAGCCGGATCATGTCGCCGTTCTTCACCAGCGCCAGCGGACCGCCGACGGCGGATTCCGGCGTGATATGCAGCACGATGGTGCCGAACGCGGTCCCGCTCATGCGTGCGTCCGAGATCCGCACCATGTCCTTGACGCCGGCGCGCCCGAGTTTCTTCGGGATCGGCAGGTAACCCGCTTCCGGCATGCCCGGTGCGCCCTTCGGCCCGGCGTTACGCAGCACCAGCACGTCGTCGGCGTTGACGTCGAGCGCGGGATCATCGACCCGCAGCGTCATGTCTTCGACCGACTCGAACACCACGGCGCGGCCGGTATGCTGCAACAGCTTGGGGCTCGCCGCCGAATGCTTGATCACGGCGCCGCGCGGCGCGAGGTTGCCGTGCAGCACCGCCATCGCGCCTTCGGGCTTAATCGGGTTGCTGCGGGGACGGATCGCATCCTGTCCTGGCACTTCCTCGGCATTGGCAACGACATCGCGCAGTGTCGCGCCGGTAATCGTTTTGGCATCGAGATCGATGAGATCGCCGAGCTGTGCCATCAGCTTCGGCAAGCCGCCGGCATGATGGAAATGCTCCATGTAGTGCTCTCCCGATGGCTTCAGGTCGATCAGCACAGGCACTTCGCGGCCAAGCTTGTCGAAGCCTTCGAGATCGATGCGATGTTTGGTGCGGTTGGCGATCGCGGTCAGATGAATGAGGCCGTTGGTCGAGCCGCCGATCGCCTGCAGCACGACTTGGGCATTCCGGAACGACGACGCGGTCAGAAACTCGCTCGGCCGCGGCCCCTTTGCCTTGGCTAACGCTGCGGCGACCTTGCCGCTGGCCTCCGCCGAGCGAAAGCGCTCGGCATGCGGTGCCGGGATCGTTGCGCTCATCGGCAACGACAGCCCCAGCGCTTCGGTGATGCAGGCCATGGTAGACGCCGTCCCCATCACCATGCAGGTGCCGACCGATGGCGCGAGCCGGCCGTTGACGGCTTCGATCTCGACATCGTCGATTTCACCGGCGCGGTATTTGCCCCACAGCCGCCGGCAATCGGTGCAGGCGCCCAGCACTTCGCCCTTGTGATGCCCGACCACCATGGGTCCTACGGGAATGACGACGGTCGGCAAATCAGCACTGACCGCGGCCATGATCTGCGCCGGCAAGGTCTTGTCGCAGCCGCCGATCACAACAATGGCGTCCATCGGCTGCGCGCGGATCATCTCCTCGGTATCCATCGCCATCAGATTGCGCAGATACATCGAGGTCG
>Ga0307515_10017393_pt1 | contig 13099 bp, 14 predicted proteins | sample 17_EM_MG_FD_194513 | JGI IMG/M metagenome (GOLD analysis project Ga0307515, IMG submission 194513) | Populus trichocarpa ectomycorrhiza microbial communities from riparian zone in the Pacific Northwest, United States - 17_EM | ecosystem: Host-associated > Plants > Roots > Unclassified | place...
CAGGCCCTTGGAGTCGAGGCTGCCCACGACCTTCAGCCGTTCGTCCGCCTGACCCGACAGCCAGCCCGCGACCTCCGGGACCCGGTCCATCGCCGTGATGACGCCGACCGTGCCCTCGACCGCGCCCATCAGCTCCTTCACCGCGGCCTGGGTCGCCGCCGACAGGCCGGCCGCGTCCACCGGGCGGACCTCCGGCTCCACGCCGGTCTTGCGGACCGCCACCGGCAGTTCGCCCGCCTCCGCGTGGCCGGCCACGACCTTGGCCGCCAGGTCGAAGATCTCCGCCGAGTTCCGGTAGTTCGTGCGCAGGGTGAACCGCCGCCGGGTCGTCTTGATCCCGAACGCCTGGTCGCGCGCCTGCGCCGCCTCCGCCGGGTCCGGCCAGGAGCTCTGCACCGGGTCGCCGACGACCGTCCAGCTCGCGTACTTCCCGCGCCGGCCGACCATCCGCCACTGCATCGGTGAGAGGTCCTGGGACTCGTCGACGACCACGTGCGAGTACTCGTCGTAGTGCTCGGGCCGGGTGGTGCCACCGCCGCCGCGTTCCGGCTCGACCTCGATCACCTGACGCCGCTTGCGCTTCGGCGGCGGCCCGATCAGCACGCGCAGCTCGTCGAGCAGCGCGACGTCCGCGATCGACCAGCCTCGCGAGCGGTCCGCGAAGTCCGCGGCCAGCCGCGAGATCTCCGGCCGGTTCAGCACGCCCTTCGACGCCGCCGCCAGCCGCTTCTCCTCGCCCAGCCACTTCAGGATCTGCGCGGGGTACAGCACCGGCCACCACACCACGAGGAACCGGTGGAACTCGATCCGCTCACCCAGGTCGGTGATCAGGTCCGCCCGCTCGAACGGCTTGCCGTCCGCCTTCGCGTACTCCTCGGCCTTCGAGGCCAGCGCGTCCAGCAGCAGCTCCGCCGCCCGGATCCGCGACCGGTTCGGCGGCGCGCCCTGCGTGTGGGCCTTGCGGCGCACCTTCTCCAGCTCGCGCGCGTCCAGCTTGAGGACCTCGCCGCGGTAGACGATCCGCATCTCCTCCGGCGCGCCCGGCGGGGTGTCCCGCAGCGCACGCAGGAGCACCTTCCGCATCCGCAGTGAACCCTTGACGGCGGCCAGCGGCGCCGCGTCCTGCCGTGTCGCTTCGAGGCCGTCGAGGACCTCGCCCAGCGCGCGCAGCTCGACGTTCGTCTCACCCATCGAGGGGAGGACCCGCGAGATGTAGCTGGTGAACACCCCGGACGGCCCGATCACCAGCACGCCGGCCCCGCCGAGCTGACGGCGGTGGCGGTAGAGCAGGTACGCGGCGCGGTGCAGGGCGACGGCGGTCTTGCCGGTGCCCGGCCCGCCGGTGATCTCGGTGACGCCGCGCCACGGTGCCCGGATGACCTCGTCCTGCTCCTTCTGGATGGTCGCGACGATGTCGCGCATCTTCTCGCCGCGCGAGCGCCCGAGCGCGGCCATCAGCGCGCCTTCACCGACGATCTGCATGTCCTCGGGCACGGCGTCGGCCATCAGCACGTCGTCGTCGACGTCCAGCACGTTCTGCCCGGAGCAGCGGATCACCCGCCGCCGCACGACGTCCATCGGCTCTTCGGCGGTGGCCTGGTAGAACGCCGCCGCCGCCGGGGCGCGCCAGTCGGTGACGAGGTTGTCGAACTCCGCGTCGCGGATGCCGAGCCTGCCGACGTAGACGCGCTCGGCGTCCTCGAGGAGGTCGAGCCTGCCGAAGACGAGCCCCTCGTACTCGGCGTCGAGCGACTGCAGCGTCTGGTTCGCGTGGTAGACCATCATGTCGCGCTCGAACAGCATCGACGCCTGCTCGAAGATCGCCTCGCGCTGGGCGCCCTGGCCGATCTCGTAGCCCTTGGTGCGCATCGCCTCGGCTTGGGCCCGCAGTTCGTTCAGACGGGTGTACACGCGATCGACGTGGGCTTGTTCGATGGCGATCTCGGCCCGTCTGACCCGAGGTTCCGACACGCATGGCTCCTTGACAGCTCTGGATCGCCTCCGAGGGCGAAGAACGACTCTACGCGTTGCGCCCGGCGGGTTCACCAATGTCCCGGCGATGAGTGCTTCGTGTCATCCCCGCACAATCAGGGGGTGACCAGGATCGTGGCCGGGACGGCGGGCGGGCGGCGGCTGAAGGTGCCGCCGAAGGGCACCCGCCCGACGTCGGAACGCGTGCGGGAGGCCCTGTTCAACGCGCTGGAGACGGCCGGCGAGCTGGACGGCGCGCACGTGCTCGACCTCTACGCGGGCTCCGGGGCGCTCGGCCTCGAGGCCCTTTCCCGCGGCGCCGCGGCCGCGCTGTTCGTCGAAGCCGACCGGCGGGCCGTGGACGTCCTGCGCGGCAACGTCGCGGCGCTGGGCCTGGGCGGCACGATCCGGGCGGGCCAGGTCGAGGCGGTGGTCGCCGCGCCGGCGCCGCGGCCGTACAACCTGGTGCTCGCCGACCCGCCCTACGCCGTGGACGCGGCCGCGCTCGGCAAGGTTCTCTCGGCGCTGGCCACCGGCGGCTGGCTGGGGGACAGCGCGCTGGTCGTCGTCGAACGCGCCGCGCGTGACGGCGCCCCGGACTGGCCGGCGGGCTTCGAGCCCTCACGCGTGAAGAAGTACGGCGACACGGCGGTCCACTGGGCGGAATTCGCAGCTGTGGTGTGAACCACCCCGCGTGGAGCGCGCGGGCACGGTAGCGTCCGCGCCATGCGGCGTGCGGTCTGTCCCGGTTCCTACGATCCGGCCACCAACGGGCACCTCGACATCATCGAGCGGGCGGCCCAGCTGTTCGACGAGGTCGTCGTCGCGGTGGGGGTCAACAAGAGCAAGAAGGGCCTCTTCGAACTCGAAGAGCGCCTGGAGATGCTGCGCGAGATCACCGCGAAGCTGCCGAACGTGCGCATCGACTCGTGGGAAGGCCTGCTGGTCGACTACTGCCGCGACAACGGCATCGCGGCGATCGCCAAGGGCCTGCGCTCGGTCAGCGACTTCGACTACGAGCTGCAGATGGCGCAGATGAACCGCGAGCTCACCGGCGTCGAGACGCTGCTGATGGCGAACAACCCGGCGTACGGCTTCGTGTCGAGCTCCCTGGTCAAGGAGGTCGCGGCCCTGGGCGGCGACATCGAGCACCTGGTCCCGCCGATCGTCTACGAGCGGCTCTCGGAGAAGTTCCCCAAGCTCGGCGCCTGACCCTCCACAGGGGACTTCGCGCAACCCGTCGCGTCCGGTTCCCGTCGATCGGCCCCCTACGAACGTCGGGACTTGGCGTCCGTGTGACGGGAGTTCACCTTTCCGCCTTCTGACGATCACGCCATCGGGTTACGGTCCGAAAATGACCAACTACCGATCTCGCCTGGTCGCGGTCCTCTTCGCGCTCCTGGCAACGCTGTCCATGGGGGTCACCGCCGCCGAGGCGGTCACCAGTGCACCGGCCGTCGCGGCGCAGAACCAGTGCGGCGACCTCTCCGGGTTCACCCACAAGGCGCTCTCGTCGCTGCCCGCCGAGGCCACGACGACCTACGACCTGATCCAGAAGGGCGGGCCGTTCCCCTACCCGCAGAACGACGGCGTCGTCTTCGACAACCGGGAAGGCATCCTGCCGTCCTGCGCGACGAGCTACTACCACGAGTACACGGTGCCGACCCCCGGCTCGAGCAACCGCGGCACGCGCCGCATCGTGACCGGCAGCGGCGGTGAGTACTTCTACACCGGCGACCACTACGCCACCTTCCAGGTGATCGACGTCGACGGCGGCAGCACGCCGTCGCAGTGCGGCGACCTGTCCGGTCTGGCGAAGATCGGCTACTCCCAGCTGTCCGCGGCCGCGAAGACCGTCGTGGACGACGTCCGCGGCGGCGCGTCCACCGGCACGACCTACGAGAACCGCGAAGGCGTGCTCCCGGCCTGCGCGTCCGGCTACTACCAGCTCTTCAACGTCGGCACGAACGACCGGGTGATCTCCGGCAAGGCCGGCGAGCTGGCCTACACGCCCGACCACTACGTCACGTTCAAGGCGATCGACCTGAATTCCTGACCCGTGCAACGCGCCGCGCCCCCTCGTCCGTGAGGTACACCGGAACACGGACGAGGGAGGCACGGATGCGTGCTGGGGACGACGCGGACTTCCGGGAGTTCGCCCGGGCGCGGGCTTTGGTGCTCAGGCGCACGGCGTACCTGCTGTGCGGCGACTGGCACCTGGCCGAGGACCTGGTCCAGAACGCGCTCCTGAAACTCCACCGGGTCTGGCCGAAGATCACCCGCCGCGGGCCCGTCGACAACTACGCCCGGCGGGTCCTGCTGCGCTGCTGGATCGACGAGCAGCGCCGGCCGTGGCGCCGCCGGGAACGCCGCGACGGCGTCGTGCCGGAGCAGCCGTCACCCGCCTCCGCCGAGGCCGGGATCTCGGATCCCCTCCTGCGCGCCCTCGCCGAAGTTCCCCCGAAGCAGCGCGCCGCCGTCGTGCTCCGCTACTGCGCCGACCTGCCGGTCGCGGAGGTCGCGGCGGTGCTGCGCTGCTCGGAAGGAACCGTCCGGAGCCAGGCCTCGCGCGGGCTCGAGACCCTTCGCGGTGTCCTCGAGCACGACGCGGAGAGGAGCGCGTGATGACCGACATCGAGACCCGCCTGCGCGAGGTGGACCTGAACCTCGCCGAGCCCCCGCTGGGCTTCGACCCGGACGAGGTGGCCGACCGCGCGGCGAAGCAGACACGGCGGCGGACCGCGGGGATCACCGGGACGCTGGCCGTGGGCGCGGTCGTCGCGGCCGTGGCGGTGTTCGCCCCGCCGTCGCCGGCCCCGGTGCCCCCGGCGGCGCCCACACCGCCGTCGGTTGCCGAGCAGGCGCGGGTCCGCCAGGCGTTCACGGACGCCGTCACGCGGCTGTTCCCCGGGCTGCGGGGCCTGACCGTCGGCGCGTCGACCGCCGACACCCTCGGCCCGGACCGGATGAGCACGACGGCCACCTTCGCCGACGCGGCCGGGCAGCCGGGCACCTTCCAGCTCACCGTCCGCGGCAAGCGGGTGCCGTGGGACGCCGCGGCGCTCGGCCGGGCCTGTGCGGCGACGCCCTGCGACAAGGCGCCGGACGGCGCGGTCCTGGTGATCCACGAGGCCGGGATCCCGGGCGGCGGCCGTGGCTTCGACGGCGGTCTCTACCGGCCGGACGGCTCCGCGGTGACGATCGCCGACCTCGGCAACAGCGCGCCCGGCGTCACCGACGTGGTCCGGCTGACCCGGGAGCAGGTCGCGAAGGTGATCACCGATCCGGCGTTCACCCTGCCGTAGGACACGGACACGCCCGGCGCCGTGCGCGTTCACCGGTTCGGCGCCGGATGAGGGCAGACTGATCTCAGCGACAGGGGATTGGAGTTGCCGTGTACCGGGTTTTCGAGGCGCTCGACGAGCTCGTCACCATCGTCGAGGAGGCGCGCGGCGTCCCGATGACGTCCAGCTGCGTGGTGCCCCGCGGCGACGTCCTCGAACTCCTGGACGACGTCCGCGACGCACTGCCCGCGGAGGTCGACGACGCCCAGGACGTGCTGGACAAGCGCGACGACCTGATCCACGCCGCCCGCAAAGAGGCCGGCGAGACGGTCGCGGGCGCGAACTCCGACGCCGAGCGCGCGATCGCCGAGGCCACCGACGAGGCCGAGCGCATCCTGGCCGACGCCCGTGCCCGCGCGGAGCAGATGCTCGCCGACGCGCACGACCAGGCCGACCGCACGGTCGCGGCGGGCCAGGCCGAGTACCAGAACCTCACCGACCGCTCCCGCGGCGAGTCGGAGCGGATGATCCAGGCCGGCCGCGACGCCTACGACCGCGCCATCGAGGACGGCCGCGCCGAGCAGTCCCGGATGGTCGCGCAGACGGAGGTCGTCCAGGCGGCCCACGCCGAATCGGCCCGCATCGTCGACGAAGCCCACGCGGAGGCGGACCGCCAGCGCGGCGACTGCGACGCGTACGTCGACGGCAAGCTGGCGGAGTTCTCGGAGCTGCTGGCAACGACGCTGCGCACGGTCGACTCGGGCCGCAACCACCTGCGCTCCCCGGCGAACCTCCCGAACAGCGGCGGCCGCCCGACGCTCTACGACTACCAGGTGTGACGAGCCTCTCAGCGGCTGTGTGACGTGCGTGGGTGCCAGCTCAAAAGGGTTGGCACCCCCTGCGTACCCTGGACTGGATGTCCGAGAACAAGACCCCCCAGCTCGACGACCGCAGCCCGTGGGTGATCGACACCCGTGAGCTCGGCCGTCACGCCGGCCTCAGCCGCGCTCTTCAGCGCAGCGTGCCGGTGGAGACGCCGCTTGGCGTCCCCGACGTCATCACCATCGACGCCGGTTCCGAACTCAAGCTCGACCTGCTCCTCGAATCCGTCGTCGAGGGTGTCCTGGTCAGCGGCACCGCGACGGCGACCGCGAAGGGTGCCTGCGCGCGCTGCCTCGACCCGCTGACCGAGGAGGTCGAGGTCGAGGTCCAGGAGCTGTTCGCCTACCCGGGCTCGGCCACCGAGGAGACCACCGACGAGGACGAGATCCCGCGGCTGGTCGACGACAAGATCGACCTCGAGCCGATCGTCCGCGACGCCGTCGTGCTCGCCCTGCCGCTGGCGCCGCTGTGCACCGAAGACTGCGCCGGGCTCTGCATCGACTGCGGTGTCAAGTGGGCCGATCTCGAGCCCGGACACGGGCATGAGAAGATAGATCCTCGGTGGGCCGCACTGGTCGAGCGTTTCGACGAGAATGCGGGCGAGAAGCCTGCGCAGGACCCCGCTGAGCAAGAGCAAGCCTGACGAGCGTCCAGCTCGCCGGTGAGGAAAGTTCGCTCGCACCGCGAGCAGACCGTCTTAAGGAGATCTACTCGTGGCCGTCCCGAAGCGGAAGATGTCGCGATCCAACACGCGCGCCCGCCGCAGCCAGTGGAAGGCGGCTCCGGTTCAGCTGGTGCCCTGCTCCAACCGCGCCTGCAAGCAGCCGAAGCTCCAGCACATCGCGTGCCCGTCGTGCGGCCAGCACAACGGCCGCCAGGTCGTCGAGCCCGCCTGATCGGGTAGCCGATATGGGGGGCAAGACGCCCGGGGGACCACCAGCCGATCCGGCGTCGTTGCTCGAAGCGCTCGGGGTCACGATCGACCCCGAACTGCTCGAGCTGTCGCTGACCCACCGTTCGTACGCGTACGAAAACGGTGGTCTGCCGCCGAACGAGCGGCTGGAGTTCCTCGGTGACGCCGTCCTCGGCCTGGTCGTCACCGATCACCTCTACACCACGCATCCCGACCTGCCCGAAGGTCAGCTCGCGAAGCTCCGCGCCAGCGTTGTCAACATGCACGCGCTGGCCCGGGTCGCGCGCGGGCTCGGCGAGGGCGGGCTCGGGGCGCACCTGTTGCTGGGCAAGGGCGAAGAGCTCACCGGCGGCCGGGACAAGGCGAGCATCCTCGCCGACGGCCTGGAAGCGGTCATCGGTGCCGTCTACCTCGCGCACGGCATCGAGATCGCCCGCAAGCTCGTGCACCACCTCTTCGACGGTCTTCTCGCCGAGGCGCCGCTGCGCGGTGCCGGGCTCGACTGGAAGACGAGCCTGCAGGAGCTGACGGCGTCGGCCGGTCTCGGCGTGCCCGAGTACCGCGTCGAGGACACCGGTCCGGACCACCGCAAGGAGTTCACGGCCACGGTCCTCATCGGCGGCCGCCCGCTGGGTACCGGTTCGGGTTCGACGAAGAAGGAAGCCGAGCAGAAGGCCGCCGAGACGGCCTGGCGCTCGCTGTCGGCCGAGCTCGAGGCCGAGAAGAAGGACGACCCGGAGTCCTGATCACCGGGAACCTCCGTTGACGATTCCGCCGGCCCCTCAGTAGCGTCGTGGCATCCGCCGCGTTCGTACTCACTGAGAGGTCGGCGGATGCGTCTGTTGTTCGTTCCCCTGATCGCCGCGGCGCTTGTCGTCGTGCCCGCGACTCCCGCCTCGGCGGCGCAAACCGTCCGCGTCACTTCGCTGTCCGCGTTGCAGTCCGCGCTGGACAAGGCGAACCCGGGTGACACGATCGCCCTCGCCGACGGCTCGTACTCGGCCGGCTCGACGCTCGCGATCAAGCGGTCCGGCAGCGCGTCCGCGCCGGTCACGGTCACCGCCGAGCACGTCGGCAAGGCCACCATCACCGGCTCGAAGGGCTTCTCGTTCGCGAGCGGCGTCTCGGACGTCGTGCTGCGGGGGTTCAAGTTCCGCAACGGCGCTTCGCTGTCCGTCCCGGCCGGCGCGTCGCGCAACCGCCTGTCCCGCAACGACTTCCAGCTCACCAGCGGCGGCAACTGGGTCACGGTCAGCGGCGACGACACCGAGGTCGACCACAACGTCTTCCAGAACCGCACCAGCCAGGGCGTCTTCCTGCAGATCCTCGGGCCGGCCAAGGCGATGGCGCAGCGCGTCCACGTGCACCACAACTACTTCTTCAACCACCAGTTCTCCGGCTCGAACGGTGGCGAGTCGATCAGGCTCGGCCTCAGCGACCACCAGTCGTACTCGGCGCACGCGGTCCTCGAATACAACCTGTTCGAGAAGGCCGACGGCGACAGCGAGGCGATCTCGGTCAAGTCGTCCGACAACGTCGTGCGGTACAACACGATCCGCGATAGCAAGGGCTATATCGTGCTGCGCCACGGCAACCGCAGCGTTGTCGAGGGAAACCTGCTCTTCGGCTCGGGCATCCGGTTCCACGGCAACGACCACAAGGTCGTGAACAACTACGTCGCGAACACCGGCGGCCGCGCGATCGTCTTCGGCTCGGGCGACGAAGCCGACAGCGGGCCGACGAGCAAGCTGCACGACCGGCCGGACCGCGTGACCGTCGCCTACAACACGGTGCTGGGCAGCAGCGGCGTGATCGACGGCGACGGCGGTGACTTCAAGCCCAAGGACTGCGTGGTGGCCGACAACATCGTCAAGGGCACGTCCGGCACGCTGGTCACGCTGCCGAGCGGCTCGACGGTGAAGTACGAAGGCGACATCACCACGGGCGGGACGTCCGGGATCCCGCCGGGCGGTGGCAAGTCCGTCGACCCGAAGCTGGTCAAGGACGCGAACGGCCTGTTCCGGCTGTCCTCGGCGAGTCCGGCGATCGACGCGGGCGTGGGTTCCTACCCGTACGCGGCGACGGACTTCGACCTGCAGTCCCGCTCGGGCGCGTTCGACGTCGGCGCGGACGAGTACACCGCCTCGGGCGCGACCCGGGTCCCGCTGACCAAGGCGGACGTCGGACCGGCCTCGCCCTAGAACTGTCGTACCCCCGGGGCACAATGGCCGTATGCCCGAACTCCCCGAGGTCGAAGTCGTCCGCGCGGGCCTGCAGGCGCACGTCGCGGGCCGCACCATCCGCGAGGCCGAGGTCCTGCACCCGCGCGCGATCCGCCGGCACGCACTGGGCGCGGACGACTTCACCCAGCGGCTCACCGGGCGCCTCGTCGAAGCGGCGCGGCGCCGCGGCAAGTACCTGTGGCTCGAGCTGTCCGAGAAGGAGGCGATCCTCGGCCACCTGGGGATGAGCGGGCAGATGCTCGTCCAGCCCGAGGGAGCGCCGGACGAGAAGCACCTGCGCGTGCGGCTGCGCTTCGACGACGGCGGGCCCGAACTGCGTTTTGTCGACCAGCGCACCTTCGGCGGCCTCGCACTCGACGACCTGGCCGACATCGGCGACGACGTGCTGCTGCCGGACACGATCGCGCACATCGCCCGCGACCCGATGGACCCGGCGTTCGACCTCGACTCGGCGGTCAAGGCACTGCGGTCCCGGCGCACCGAGATCAAACGGGCCCTGCTCGACCAGACGCTGGTTTCGGGCATCGGCAACATCTACGCCGACGAAGCGCTGTGGCGCGCGAAGCTGCACTGGGCGCGGCCGACCGAGAAGCTCACCCTCGCGAAGGGCCGGGAGCTGCTGTCCGCGGCGTCGGACGTGATGAACGCGGCGCTCGGCGCGGGCGGCACCTCGTTCGACGCGCTGTACGTCAACGTCAACGGGCAGTCCGGGTACTTCGACCGTTCGCTCGACGCGTACGGCCAGGAGGGCCTGCCCTGCCACCGGTGCGGCTCACCGATCCGGCGGGAGCCGTTCATGAACCGCTCGTCGTACACGTGCCCGCGGTGCCAGCCCCGGCCGAGAGTGAACTCGCGTTGATAACAGGTGTTCGCCTTTCAGCTAGGATGAATACGCCTGGTAGCTGAGGGAGTGCAACGTGGTCAAGGATCCCGGCAAGTCGACGCTGGCCGACAAGATCGACCAGCTGTTCCACGTGGTCCGCAGGGCCGATCGGGAGCCGTACAGCAACGAGGAGGTCGCGACGGCCTGCCGTGAGGCGACCGGCGAGAGCTTCTCGACGACCTACCTGTGGCAGCTGCGCACGGGGCGGCGGACCAACCCGACCAAGCGGCATTTGGAGGCGCTCGCACAGTTCTTCGGCGTGCCTCCGGCGTACTTCTTCGACGACGAGCAGAGCCGAAAGATCGCCGAAGAACTGGCCCTGCTGGGTGCGCTGCGCGACGCGGGCGTCCGCGACCTCGCGTTGCGCGCGGTGACCCTGTCGGCCGACGGCCTCGACACGATCAGCGACATGATTGACGCGATCGCCCGCCGAGAAGCCGGCCGAGGCGGCCAGAAGAAAGACGGCTGACCCGGCGGGTGGGTCGCGTGGTGTCGCGAGGTCGCCGGTACAGCTGGCTTGTCTGGGCGGTTCGGCCGCGGTGGTGGTGAGTAGGACGGCTGGCCCGGCGGTCGGATCACGCGAGGTCGCCGACATCGTCGGCCCGCCTGGGCGGTCCGGCCGCGGTGGTGGTGAGAAGGACGGTTGCCCCGGCGGCTGGATCGCGTGGTGTCGTGAGGTCGCCCGATTCAGCTGGCCTGGGCGGTTCGGCGGTGGCGGTGGTGAGTAGGACGGTTGGCCCGGCGGTCGGATCACGCGAGGTCGCCGACACGGCCGGTCTGCCTGGGCGGTCCGGCCGCGGCAGTGCAGAAAAGGACCGCTGACCCAGCAGGCGCCAGGGCGCCGAGGCCTCCGCGCGAGGGTGATTACCGGCGGAGTGGCCCCGGGTCGCCCGTCGTCGCGGTAGGTTCGCGGGGTCGGCATGGCGGTGCGGACGAGGACCGAATCCGGCACCGGGGCCCCGAGGTGGGCCCGCGCGGTCGCCCGCCGGGACGAACCCGGCCGCGGCGGCGTGGAGAAGGAGGGCTGACGTGGCGGAGCGACCATTCCGGCGGCGGCTCTCCGCGCGGCGACCGGGCCGCGCGTTGTGGCGGCGGGCCCGCGACGTCGCCGACGCCGTCAGCCTGCCGGAGCCGTTCGACGCCGAAGCGTTCATCGCGAGCCTGGCCGCCCAGCGCGGCCGCCCGATCGAGCTGATGCCGGTCAGCGCGCCCGACGGCGCGCCGTGCGGGCTGCTGATGAGCACCGAACGCGCGGACTACATCCTCTACCCGACCAACACGACCGCCCTGCACCGGCGGCACATCCTGCTGCACGAGGTCGGTCACCTGGTGTGCGGGCACACGGGGGCCGACGCCGGCGCCGACGGCGTCGCCATCGACGCCGCCGCGGGCCGGCACCTGATGCCGAACCTCTCGCCCGAGCTGGTCCGGCGGGTCCTGGGCCGCACCACCTACACCGAGGTCGAGGAACGCGAGGCCGAGCTCGTGGCCACCCTGCTCGCGCAGCGCGTCGTCCGGCCCGAAGAGCCGGCACCCGATGTCCCGGAAGACCTGCGGCGCTTCGACTCGCTGTTCGGCGGCCGGTCCCGCCGCCGCGCGCCGTGATCGAGACCCTGGCCTACCACCTGTGCCTGGTGGGGTTCGCCGGGTTCGGGTACAAGCTGATCGAATCGCGCCGCAGCCAGCCGGTGCGCACCATGTGGTTCCTCGCCGGGTTCGGCATCTGCATCGCCACCGGCATCGTCGTGCTGACCCCGGCGATGGAGGCCCTGATCGGCCAGGGGCCGGTGTTCGACTGGGTCGCGCCGCTGGCGGGCGACGAGCTGAAACTGGGCGCGATCGGCTTCGCGGTCGCCTTCAGCCAGGCGATGTGGCGAGGAGAAAGCGCCCGGCTCGCCCCGCACGCGCTGTTCACCGGCGCGGCGATGGTGCTGCTCGCGGTGTGTTACGCCCTGTCCGGGCCGGAACGCGTCGGCGACGACATGGTCGTCTCGGCGGGCGGGCTGCCGTTCGCGCTGGGCGACCAGGCGGTGTTCCTGGCCTACGGCCTGATCAGTCTCGGCCTGCTGATCACGGTGTTCGCCCGCAGCGCGTGGCAAGCGGAACCGGGCCCGCTGCGCACCGGGCTCTGGCTGCTGGTGGTCGGGGTCGGCGCGGCGTTCGCGTGGACGTTCTGGGACATCGACGACGTCCGGCTGCTGGCGCAGACGTCGCGGATCGGCGCCCGGGAGGACCTGCCCTCGTCGGTGCTCGCCGCGACGACCGTCAGCTTCGTCACGGCCGGGGCGACGCTCAGCGCGTGGTCGCCGGCGGTGTCGTCGGTGCTCGGCCGGGTGCGCGCGTACCGGGCGTACCGCCGCATCGAGCCGCTGTGGGCGGCGTTGCGCGCGGCTGTGCCGGGCATCGCGCTCGACCCGGGCCGCGAACTGGCGGCCGGACCCGAGTTCGCGCTGTACCGCCGGGTGATCGAGATCCGCGACGGCCACCTGGCGCTGCGCGCGCACTTCGACCCTGCCCTCCCGGCCCGCGCGGCCGCCGAGGCCCGCCACGCGGGAGTCCCCGAAGCCGACGTCGCGGCGACGGTGGAGGCGGTCACCCTGGCGGCGGCGATCGAGGCGGAGCGGGCGGGCCGCAGGTTCGCCCCGGCCGATGAGGCGCCGAACCACCAGGCGGACGCCGACGCGGACGTCGCGGCCGAGGCGGCCTGGCTGGTCCGGGTCAGCCGCGCCTGGCGCCGCGGCACGCTGCTGAACCAGGTCCGCACAGCCTCACTCAGCTAGCCGGGACCAAAGCCGTGAAGGGCACCCTCACAGACATAAGGGCCAATGCCAGGACCTTAAGCGGCTCTGGGTTGTATTGGGGGCGCTGAGGGTTTGCTGGTGTCTGGTGGGGTCGGTGTGGGCAGGACCTCGACCCGGTAGCT
>Ga0307515_10017394_pt1 | contig 13098 bp, 3 predicted proteins | sample 17_EM_MG_FD_194513 | JGI IMG/M metagenome (GOLD analysis project Ga0307515, IMG submission 194513) | Populus trichocarpa ectomycorrhiza microbial communities from riparian zone in the Pacific Northwest, United States - 17_EM | ecosystem: Host-associated > Plants > Roots > Unclassified | place...
GCCAGAGCTAGACGACCGTCGTCATCGCCACACGACCGTCGCCAGAGCCACACGACAACCGTTCGAACGACCAGCCAGCGAACACAATAAACGATTCGATCGATCGATCGAATCAAGGTGACATAGACAGGTAGGCACAGATAGGTAGGCATAGACGGGTAGGTATAGACAGACAGACAGACAGACAGACAGGTAGGTAGGTAGGCAGGCAGGCAGGCAGGCAGGCAGGCAGGTAGGCAGGCAGGTAGGCAGGCAGGCAGGTCGGTAGGTAGGCAGGTAGAAGAGAACCGTCGCTATATATTAAATTATCTAAAATAATATAATTTATTTTGCACCAACTGTATAAACCAAGCAAATACTATTAAGTGCGTAGGAAGAGCAAGATATATAGAATGCGCGAGGAGGGCATTATGTATAGAATGCGCAAGGAGGGCATTATATATTAATTGCGCATTAAGTGCAAAATGCGTAATTAGCTGCACTGCATTATTAAATATAGCAGTATGCCGCACTATATTGTTAAATACAGCAGTATGCCGCACTGTATTGTTAAATACAGCAATATGCCGCACTATATTGTTAAATATAGCAGTATGCAGCGGTATGCCGCACTGCATTGTTGAATGCAGCAGTATGCCGCACCTTAGTCGATACTATACGCTACACGTTGTAGTGCGCGGAATGCGCATTTGGCCGCCAAATGCTGCTAAATGCTGCAAAAATGCTGGTAAATTTTTTCCTGACGTAGAGGAATTCTAAAGGGCATTGTAGTTAAAAAAAGTCGTGGGTATATAGGAATATTCGATTTATATTTGATTTTGTATATAAAGAAGATATTTTAGTGTTTACGGCTCGGCTAAGCGCCCGCTTAATTGCTAAGCCGCATATAATATATATAATGTTACGGCACTGACAGAACTTAGCAGAACTTCGCACCAGCAAGTTGCCACAGATTGCCGTATATTGCGATTACGTGACGTAAAGATCTTATAAAACACCAAACGGCGCTACTCTTCTTCTCCTTTCCTTTTCCTAGCTTTAGATTCTCGTTTATAGATAATCTAATTATATAGGCTTACGCGACCCTTTTGCCGTACTTATATCTTAATTAACTAAGTCACTAATATTATCTAAAGCTTACTCTACTCTTTTTTCCTAAGAAGGAACTTAAATATATCTATAAGAATACAGAATAGGACCCTAAGGACATTACTAGAACTATAAGGATAGGACCTAAAAGAAAAGAATAAAACCCTAAAGAAAGGACCTATAAGACACGCACAGACTAAAACCCCTAAAGAAATTACCCAAAATTACCTAATACCCCTACTACTATGCCACGAACTATAGCAGTAGGTAAAGCAGCTGCAGAACCCTTAAATACTTTAGATAAAAAAATAATTAACGTTTTAACCCCCTAGGCGGAGCTTATAGCTGCTAATACTAAAATTAAACAACTATAAGAGCTGCTTAAAGCTAGAGATACCCCTATATCTAATAATAAGTCATTATTAAACAACTAAAGACTTGCTATAGTCCTTTAGGCCTATTTTAGCGCCTTAGTAGATCCACTAAGGCCTATATAGCACTAAAGCGGTTAGTAAAGGTCGCGGATCCCCCGCTACTTATAGACGGAACTAACCCTATATTTAATAATTAGAAGCTTTAATTACGGGATAAGCTTAAAGTTAATATAGACTACTTCCCTAATGCCTAAGCTAAAATAGCCTACGTTTTCGGCCGTACTAGCGGAGACGCCTAGACGTATTTACGCCTATAATACACTAAAGACTTAGTAGACCCCTTTATCTCTAAAGAAGAAATAATTAAATACTTATCTTTTATTTATAAAGACCCTTTTAAAGTATAAAACGCCCGCCTTAGCTATAAAAGCCTAAATATAAAAATAACGGAGACCTTTTTAGCCTTTTAAACCCACTTTTTACACCTTGCTAGACAGGCCTAAATCCCCTAGGAAGACCTACTACTAGACCTCTTTAATAAGCTTACCCTAAACCTATAGCGGGCCGTATTACTAGCTTATACTACGGTATAAATATTAAAGGAACTTATAGACTATTACCTAGCTATTAACTAAGGCCTTTATTAAATTAAGGTACGCGCTAACTAGCTAAAAACTAGAAACCTTACAAACTAGGCCGCAAGTACTGCAAGTACGGCCTATAGTGCCCCGGCATAATCGGTAACTCCTATAGTTAACTTAGCAACTAGCCGCGTAGCTACCCTTACTACGGGCCTAGTGTATACCCAGTTTATATACAGCAACCCCTATATATAGGCCCTTAGTAATTAAGAAGCTTACTTCTTATATGGTTAAATAGGCTACTCTATAAGGAACTGCCTAATAAAGGTAAAGATAAATAAGGTTCTATTAATTTAGGAGGATAGTATAGAGCCGAAAAAAGAGGAACCTTAGAGGAAGACTCTTCTTTAGGGTTAAAAGGGATTAATATATTATATATTAATCTAGATCGGCTAGTTAGTAAAAGAAGCTGCACTATCCCTTATACTTTATTTTGTAATAGATATTAAGTTTTAACCTCTACTTTAGCTAACTTAGGAGTAAATGCCTTTACCTTAATTAATATAAAGTACGCTGTAAAACTAGCTAACTTTTTAAATACACCCCTTAAAAAACTGCCTAAACTAGTTCCTATTTGCGGATATAACGGACGGATAGGACTACCTATTATAACTATCTTACGGATCTACCTCTGCGTTAATAAATAAAGGTAGTATAATATCCCCTTCCTTATTACGGACCTTAGAAGCTATAATATAATCTTAAAGAGAAAATAGCTAGCCTATTTAGGCTTATAGCTTAATATATAAAATAGGCAGCTTATTTAGCCTAAAACTATGCCCCTAACGCCTTCCTTTATAAAAGAGATTAGTATTATAATAGAAAACCTTATACGGCTGTAGATAAACACCGTTTACTAAGCTAATATAACGCGTAGGGACTAGGCTTTTAAGAAGGATATATAGCTTAATCCGTAACAGATTTATATACTACGCCGCCCCTAAATTACCTATATTATACCACCCGCACCAAAGACTTAGGAAGTTAGTAGTAGCCTAGCTAAGTCCCTAATAGAGAACTTAGGCCCTATACAGCTATAAAGAAAGGCTAGGGATATTAGATAATATGCTAAACTAATAAACTAAAAAGATAACTTACGGAAAATAGAATATAAGCTAAGGAAGACTATAAACCCTATACTGTAAAATATAGCCTAATAAATATCCGTAAAGAAACCTATAGACCTCCCACTAGTTAATATCTACTGTATTAGTGCTATAGGATTCTACTAAAACCTAGTTTAGCTTAATACCGTTACCTTTATAACTAACTTATATAAAATTAATTAAATAATTAAAGAGAAAGAAGCCCTAGCCTAAAAAAAAGTGTTGGTTATATAAGGTGATATCACGTAGCTACGGTTCGTAGATAGTATAATGATTTATTCTGTATTCTATTTATTAGGGGGGGGGCGAGGAGCTTAAGGCTCCTCGCCACACTAGTGCCGCGGCGACACGTGACGGCAACTTGTTACGGACGCTTTAAGTACAATATTACGACTATTAGGAAGGGAGTCGGAAGAAGCTAGTTAGTTAATATAAGCACGGTCTAGTATAGAGCTAGTGGAACTATATGATGAGGAATGGTAAGCGAGTTATATAATGTGCTACGTAAGGGACGAGAGGAACGAAGGGAACTTACGTACCTTATGTATAATGCGTACCTTACGTATAAGGAGGGTTTCCTAGGAGTACGGTTGTATATTTAAAGGACTACAGTCCCTACTCTAGATAGTTCTTTCCTTATAGTAATTCTTAGAATATAATTAGAGTTAATCTATTAGGTAACTACTCCACCAGTTATTATTACGTTGTTGACTTACTTGCAATACCTATACACCTAGCCTAATAATAAGCCTATTGTAGTACTTGCTATAAGGTTCCGTTACATAATTATTACCTAGTTATAGTTTTAATAAGTTGAATAATATGCTACTAAAAGCAGCCACTATAACGCCATCGACGGCGGCAACTACTTTAAGGTTAGGAGGCGACACTAGTATAGTAGATACTGACTCGCAACAACCTGTGACGGTTAGATAGCTATAAGAGATAGTTAACTAGTTAACAGAAAACAATACGACACTTAAATAAAGGATTAACGGGATAGGCGCAGTAAAGGTTAAGTTACTATTAATTAAAAGATTCTTAGGAGAGAGATTAAAGCTTAAAGGATTTCTTACGTAAATGCACTTCAAGGTTGCGTAAGAGGGAGCGAAGCTGGTAATACCTATAGATCGAATAGCTTACGCAGGATTATTTTTGTTAGGAAGAGTACTTAAGTGGTTTAAGCCTTACCTTATAGAAATACAGGTAAATGGAATAATAACCACCAATTAGGAGGTACGGTTTATGTTCTTAAGTTAGGAAGGGTTCGTAGAGCGACTTATATAAATATTTAGAGACCCAAAGGTAGTGACCACAGCGGAAAGAAAACTCTAAGATATTATGTAACAAACTTTAGCAATTAAGTATATAACATAGTTCCAAACGCTAGCTATATAAGTTAAGTGAAATAATAGGGCGCTTATAGCACAGTATAAATAGGGACTTAAGGCTAAAGTCTAGGACGTAATTATTCTAATAGAAGATACGGACACCCTAAGGGAATTAATAGATTAAGCGATAAAGATTAACAATAGGATCTTCTAAAGGGAACAGACTAAGAGAGGTTAAGACAGAGTTCTATAGTTATATAAGGCGTAGAGCACGCAACAATAAAAGCTAAGTTAGAAACTATAGTATGGCGCAGAGCTAATAGACCTAAGTAGTACTAAAGAAGCTTATAAGAGATAGAGTAAGAAATTATAGAAACCTAGAGGTTAAGGATCTAGTAATTACAGGACTAAGAAGTAAAGGCCGAATTAGGGATCTTAGCAGTAGAAGATGTTTAGGCGGACTCTATAATAAGAAAAATGGTTTAAAGACGGAGCTTACATAAATTGCGGGAAATAGGGTTATTTTGTAAGGGATTGTAAAGATGGTTAAAGTCACTATATAATAAAGGGAACCTAACTAGTAGAAGATATATATGTATAGAGGAATAATAGTGTACTGCAAGGAACAAAAGAGTGTTTAATTAGAAGTTTCGCGTTTTGTTATAATAACGTATACTAAATTTATAAAGACGCCAAGTACGGCGTAAGCTATTGGCTATAAGAGCTAGAGTTAAGAGGACTTAGAGGAACTAGAGAGTCCAATAAAGAATAAGATTAACTCTATAAGCTGGATTAGGATGTTACAGCAATATATAGACAACGATTAGTAATAATAATAATAAAATTAGAGTATTTATTAATTAATAGCGATGAGGATAGTAAAGGAACCAACTAGGGGTATCTAAACCTCGATAACGCAATAGAAGTAGAGACTGAGACCGCCATAGAGTAAGGTTCAGTAACGGGTATTATAATACCGTTGGATACGGCATCTATTACTTTATAAGACGGCAAGAGTAGTATTTAAAAGAGATTAAGCAAGCAGACGACTGCTAGTGCTAGCTTACCACTTAATAAAGGTAAAAGGCCAAAGGCTTAAGATTCTTAAAACGAGATAAGAGAGATCTAAGATTCCGAAGACAGGATAAGAATAGCTTAAGGACCTATAACGGATAGAAACCAATAGAGCAGAGCAGTAGCTTAGTTTAAAGATATACGAATAAGCTTAGGACAGAGTTTCCTAAAGGCACAAGATTCTTAAGACGAGATAAGTAAGATTTAAGACTCTTAAAGTGAGATAAGAATACTACGAACGCCTAGTTAGACTAAGGCGGGAGCTAAGCTTAAGTTAGAAGCAAGCTTAGGATTAAAGAATCTAAGGGACTAAGAATTTGGAGTATAAATAAGAATACCTATAGGCAAGAAGCAAGGGACTTCTTTATAGATTAGAGAATCTGCGATATAAACAGTAGTTAAACTAGGAGACAGAAATATAGACCTAGAAGACTTACTAGTTAAATAAAGTGTTTGGACTAAAGATTAAAAAGTTAATATATTGGTTAAAAAGTATGAGGACGTTAAGGATCTATTGGAAAGACGACAACCGTAAGAAAGTATGGAAGAATTTAGATAATGAATCTTTGTATAGTAAAAGCAATCTACAGAGCTAAGAATGCTAGATTGCTTTAAGAAAAAGATACCTATACGGAAGGTTACTAATAGGCCAAAGGCAGGTACACCTAGAGCTAAGTAGCTCACGGAACTGGAAGAAGAAGAGAATCTAGGGATTCTAACTAGATTCTAAGAACGACACATAAAAGGCTATCATAAAGCAACAATAAAAAGATACTTCCTTACGGATAGATTGTATACACTTAGTAAGCTATACCGCAAGTGGTTTAGGCAACGATATAATGATAAATAGGAAGACTTTTATATATGGTTAGACGAAAAGGTTATACTAGATTAGGCCATGTCTGAGAAATAGATAAGTTATATTAAAGGAGCCTTAATTATAACGTTAAAAGATCTAGAGGAATAAGCTATAGACTGGAAAGAGATAATATAAATATCGGTATTAGTAAATAAGACAGTAACGTTTAGATTAACGCGATAGAGGTTTAAACTTAAGGACAAAGACGAGTTAAGAGTTAACCTAAGACACCTAGCGCACTATATATTGGCATGGATTGCATACGTGGACGATATATACGACATATATAAAAACCTGAAAGAAAAGAACCGAAAATACCCTATAAGAATATATTGGGCACCGGATAAGAAATGGTTTAGGAATGCTAAGTATATATACGGCTGGTATTCCACAGAAGTTTAAGAATAAGGGGACTTAATACTTTAATTAGGAAGATTCCTTATAGAAGAATGCCTAGATAGACGATAATGGTGGGAATGTTTAGAGAATACCTGTCTATAGCATATTAAGGATAAAAAGCGAACTAAGTATTGGCCTAAGTTGGACCAAATATAAACAGGATCTAGTAGCTAATAGTTGGGAAAAGTGGAGGCCCACGGGACTAGAGGGAACTAGTAGTAGAGCCTTAGACCCTTAAAGGAATTTAAGGACGATACCTAAATTTACAAGTTAAGTGGTAAGATTAACAGTTTGAGGCACTAATAAATAGTGGAGCAATAAGGAACTATATCTTGCTAGCAGTAGTTAAAAAAATAGGGTTACTATACAGAAAGAAGGAATATTTTTACCTATTAGTAATAATTTTAGGAGATCCGATAGCCTATAGAGGAGGCATTATTAATCTTAAAATAGGACCTATTTAGATAACCATTAAAGGGAGATAGATTGAGATATCTTTTAATATATTACTATTGGGGAATGATAAGGCAGTATTAGGAATGCCTTAGTTACAGGAATATAATCTAAAGATTAATTGGGTTACAGGTTAAGTCAATATTAGAGATACTTAACGCCGCAAGATGCGATAATAAGCTAAGATGGTATAGTACCAAGTAGGAGCGACCTACAAGGAAATAGAAAAAGGGTTAAGCTATATACTAAAGAGATACCACAAGTACGGCAAGAAACTATAGTTACTAGAAAGTGAAAAGCTGTTAGAGTATGCAGTATAGGACTATGAGATAGAATTAGAACTAAGAATAAGTCTAAGGTTCTTTCCAATCTATAAGCTTACTAAAGAAGAAGGTAGAGTATTAAAAGAGTTTATCTAGGAGAACTTATAAAAGGGATACATTAGACTATCGCAGTCATTAGCGGGTTATCCAGTACTATTCGTACTAAAGAAGAATGGCAAACTAAGGCTATGCATCAACTATAGATAGTTAAACAGCATTACCAGGAAGGATAGGTATCCTTTACCCTTAATTAGCGAGATCCAAGATAGGATAGGTAATACATAAATCTTTACGAAGATAGATCTAAGATGGGTATACCATTAGATCAGAATTAAGGAAGGCGATAAATGGAAGGCAGCCTTTAGATTAAAGGAAGGACTGTATAAACCATTAGTTATGCAATTTAGGCTTATAAACGCACTAGTAACGTTTTAGAAGTGAATTAATAATATATTAGGAGAACACTTAGATAAATTTATTATGGTATACCTTAACAATATTATTATCTACTTAATAACTGAGGAAGAATACGGGGAACATATTAAATGGGTCTTAAGGAGACTACAGGAAGAACAGATGCTAGTAGTAATTAAGAAATGTAAGTTCTTTACTAGGAAGACCGATTTTGTCAGATTTATTATTAAACTAGGCCAACTTAGTATAGATCTAAAGAAGATCGAGGCTATAGTGAATTGGCAAGAACTAGAAAATGTTACGCAGTTGAGATTATTTTTAGGGTTTTGCAATTACTGTAGAAGGTTTATAGCGCAGTAGTTAAAAGATATTAAACTATTTACGCGACTAATAAAGAAAGAAGAACTATGGGTATAGGAAAAGGAATAATAAGAACTGTTTAAAAAAGTTAAAGGGTTGTTTACCCAGGAGCTAGTTCTTAAGATCTATTAACTAGGTCTAGAGACGGTTGTAGAAACAGATGCATTAGACTTTGCACTAGGAGTATGCTTTATACAAAAGCATCCAGACGGATAGCACCTAGTGGCATACTATAGTCGAAAGATGACACCACTAGAGTTAAACTATAACATCTATAACAAGGAGTTGTTAGGTATAGTTACAGCATTAAAGGAATAGAGAGCATTCTTATAAGGTACGGAAAAACTATTTGTGGTTAAGACGGACTATAAGAACCTAATGGGATTCCTAACAATAAAGGAACTCAACCGAAGACAGGTTAGATGGGCAGAGATACTTGCGGAATACCATTTTAAGATTTAGTATACTAAGGGTACAGATAACACGCGGGCCGACGCGCTAAGTCAAAAGGCTAAACTATAAAATGATAAAAAGCCATTAGGGGCTTTACTGCGAAGAGATATAGATGGGTTAATTAGGTACAATTATCTAAAAATTGTAGTAACTTAGGAAGAATTAGAGAGGATTTATAAGTCACTAGAAAGCTTTTAGGCATAGAAAGTTCTAGAGGCATAACTAGAAGACCTATAGACGGATATATACGAAAACTGAGAAGTAAAGTATATCCTAAAAAGCATAGCAGAGCACTTTATAGAGGATTTCTATAAGGGATTAACTTAAGGACACAATGGGGCTATGGGCTTAGTGTTAAGACTCCAAGAGGAATATATCATTAACGGAATCTAAAGGATAGCCAGAAAGGTTACTAAAGAGTATTTAGATTGCTAGAGAAACAAACTAATAAGGCATAAGCCATATAGAGGGCTATAACCTGTTAAAATACTAGAGAGACCATAGGAGGTTATATTATAGGACTTTATTATTAAGTTACTAAAATTAAGAGATCCTATTACTGGATAAGATTATAACGTAATCTTAGTAATAGTGGATAAGCTTACAAAGTGGGGATACTTTATAGCGTATATAGAAGAGATATTAGCAGAAGATATCGCTAAAATCTATATTAAAGAAGTGTTTGTAAGATATAGAGTACTAAGCAAAATTATATTGGATAGAGATCTAAGATTTATAGCAGCATTCTAGGAGGTATTTTTGGCGGAGTAAGGAGTTTGAGTAGTAACTTCTACTGCATATTATCCGCAGACAGACGGTTAAACGGAAAGATTAAATTAGACACTAGAGCAGTATTTAAGGCACTATATTAATTACGCATAGAATAATTAGGTATTATTATTACCAGTTATACAGTTTGCATATAATGCAACACCATAAGAAGGAATGGGTACGTTACTATTTAAGGCGAATTATAGATATGAGCTAAGAATATTATTATCGCCACGTTAAGTAAAGAAGATAAGTAGTACAGCTAAGCAAAGGATAGAGACACTAATAAATCTTCATAAGAACCTTACGAAAACAGCTAAGGTAGTACAGTAAAGAATAAAGAAATACTACAACACTAAAAGATCTAAGGGACTAGATCTTAAGGAGGGAGATAAAGTATAGCTACTATACAAAAATTTTAAGAGTTAATAACCAAGTAAGAAGTTAGACTACGTTAGACTAGGACCTTTTAAAATCACGTAGAGAATTTCACCGGTTACATTTAAGTTAAACCTACTAGCTAAGATAAAAATCTACCCTATATAGTATATCGTAATGCTAGAGCCAGTATATGGGAATATTAAGCTACCAGCCTACGAAGCAGACACGTATAGAGGACAAGAAGAAGACAAATAGCAAGTTTTAAAGATCGTTAGTTATAAGAACGTTAACGATAAAATATAGTACAAGGTTAAGTGGATAGGCTATAATAAGACTACCTGGGAACTACTAGAAAATCTAAAGAATGCTATAGAAAAGGTATAGGAGTATCGGAAGAGAATAGGTTAGGTAATATTAATAGAGGAAGATCGCCAAAGAATAAGTTACCTAAGGGGGACCTAGAAGGAGCAACCGCCGAACTATTTAAAGTTGTTTTCTTTACTAATTAAAGAGAATCCGTTCTTTTATCGCTAAGTTCTAGCAAACCTTATTCTATAAGCTTCCACTCCTTAAAACAAACCTTCTTATAAACTTTCTTAAGATAGAGGAGATAAGTAGACGCAGTAATACGGGCCTCTAGAGCCTTCTGCTCTATATCCTAAGAACGTTCTAACTTAGCAAGGGCTTAAGTTAGCTTACTATTAAGATAAGTAGTAATAAACTAAACACGAGACCCTATAATAAATTACTTAAGGAACTTAAAGACTATTAAGAGTTATAGGACGCGCATACTTAGCGTTAGTAGAAGAGCGAACGTCACAGGACGAATAAATATTCGCTTTAGTGCACTCTAAGTAAAAGGAAGGTTGCCGAGATAAAGGACTTACCAACGCGACATAAACTAACCCCTCTTTCGCACAACGAGAATACAGAGACAGTATTATTTTACCTAGCGACAGTATAGCAGCAACAGTGCGTGCACAACATTGCGCGTATAAAGAAGAAGATGCTTTAGGTATAATAAGTAACGATATTAACCAAATTAATTAGACGGATATTACACCTCTAGTAAACAACTTGGAGATACTTAGAATCTTCAAGGACAAAGATAGAAAGGAGGGAGATGGTATTACGGACGCTTTAAGTACGATGTTACGACTACTAGGAAGGGAGTTGGAAGAAGCTAGTTGGTTAATATAAGCACGGTCTAGTATAGAGCCAGTAGAACTATATAATAAGGAATAGTAAGCGAGTTATATAATGTGCTATATAAGGGACAAGAGGAACAAAGGGAACTTACATACCTTACGTATAATGCGTACCTTATATATAAGGAGGGTTTTCTAGGAGTATGGTTATGTATTTAAAGGACCACAGTCCCTACTCTAGATAGTTCTTTCCTTGTAGTAATTCTTAGAATATAATTAGAGTTAATCTGTTAGGCAACCACTCCACTAGTTATTATTACGTTGTTGACTTACTTGCAATACCTATACACCTAGCCCAATAACAAGCCTATTGTAGTACTTGCTATAAGGTTCCGTTATATAACTTGCCTATATTCCTAACACTAGCAACTCTTCTTTTATAGTTGCCATCTATATATATATACCGCTCGACTAGCATAATAAATATTAATTCTTTTTACTTACTATTGCCATTATAATATAAGTCTCGCTATCCTAAAAGTTTGCCTCTTAGCACGTGGTGCTTTCTTACTTAGGAGTTATAGGTAGATATCTTATTCGGAGGGCCGCTAAGGCGCTAGTAGTAAGCGAGCCAATAGCAATTTTCCATCCCGGGGATAAAAAATCCTAATTAGCTAGGTTAAGTTAGGGTCTATAAAATCTAACTAATTAGACAACTTTAACCGCCGGTTAAAGTTCCTGGACATCTTAAGACCTTATATGACTAAGAAATTTCTAGGGACTCCCTTTTAACCTAACCTTTAACTCGTATACATAGAGTATTTATATTAACAAACGTCTTTAGTGCCTTATTTAGGTTCGCTTTTATTATTATATCTACTAAGTTATTTTAGCTATTAATTTATTAAATCTTAAAGAGTTTTTAACGCTTATAGGATTGCTAAAGTGCTATAATATTAATTATAAGGCGCTTTTCCTTTATAGTACTAAGCTTAACTAAACACTTATAGAGGGAATATAAGTCGGTGTATATAATTATAGAGATAACGGGAAGTTCGAGTTAATCTATAATTATCTTTAGGGTAGTTCTAATTATAATTGCTATATTAACTCCGCCAACCATTTTATATATTTTTAACGCTAAAACACTTTAGGTAACGCGCTTGCTTTTAGTTAAGCTCTAATAGATAAGATTGCCATAGATTATAAAGTCGTTCTCTCCAGTAAATTTATTTACGATAATAATCTTATATCCTAACTAGGAACTAAAATCTTTATTATTTGCGAATAATCTATTAACAAATATAAAGAGCTTAGTAGTAGGAAGATTAATAGATATATAGAGTAGTCCCCGATTAAGATAGTTTATTTACTAAAAAAGACGTTTATTTAGGGCAAGAACGTTATCCTTAGTTAGTTTTTAGTATTAGGCGGCAACAGAGAGATTAAATAAAGCCTTAGGTTAATAGATAGAAGTAATATAAGCTTCGTGAGCACGTTACTCTATATATCCTTACTTTAGAGAATTAATATTAATAACGTTAATCTTCTTACCTTAACCCTTCTGGCGTAGAGTAATAGAATTCTTATTTAGGGAGAGGATGTATCTATTAAAGAGTAATAGTGTTATTAAATTAAGCTTTTCCTTTAGCTTTACTATAAGATTTACCTTTACTAGCTTATCCTCTTTAAGAGCTAAGAATTGGTCGTCTCCTAAGATAATTATATTATTAGTTTATATACTAATAATTCCAAATAGGGTTCCTATGGTTATAATAAGAAAGCAGGGATTAAATATAGAAGTAGTTATTAAAAGCTTCTCTTTATAGTGCTTACTATAGGTAGCCCACCAGTAAATTCCTATCTCTGCGATTTTATATAATAGCTTAAGCATAACTATAATTGTATCTTTAGGATACTAG
>Ga0307515_10017395_pt1 | contig 13098 bp, 12 predicted proteins | sample 17_EM_MG_FD_194513 | JGI IMG/M metagenome (GOLD analysis project Ga0307515, IMG submission 194513) | Populus trichocarpa ectomycorrhiza microbial communities from riparian zone in the Pacific Northwest, United States - 17_EM | ecosystem: Host-associated > Plants > Roots > Unclassified | place...
TGGGCCGCGATGCCCTTCCAGCACTGCCAGCGCGCCGGGCGTGGCCGCGTTCAACGCGCTCACCTTGTCGAGTATCTCGTCGGTCACGCTCGCAAGCTGAGACACCGGCGCACCATCGGGCCCGGCCTGCGCGTTGAGCGTCACGAGGATGTGTGCTGACGGCCTGTCAGGCTGCCAGACCGGGTCCCAGTACTCCGGCGTGTTGTCCAACACATCGTCGCCCAGGATGGAGGCGCGTGCCAGCATGCCGTCGATGAAGTCATCGGGCATGCCGCGCAGTGTGCGGGTGGGAAGCCCCAGTGCCAACAGCCCTCGAAATGTGAACGCCACATTGACCGCCACCATCGGCCGGGTCACCGGGTTCTTGCCCAAGGGAACGCCCTTGCGAGTGGACGGCCAGCGCAACGCCGTGGTCACGCGATACCGCAGCGCCTCGACGAATGCCCTGCCCGCTGCGGCGTTGCCCACGTGAATGAGCAGATAGCGGGCCTTCGGGAATCCCAGCCGGCCATATGCCGTCAGGATGTTGCCCTGAATGTCGGCGAGCTCCAGATTCGTCGTCATGCGATCGCCTGCTTTTGAGCGACTCGCTTGTGGGTCACCAGCGGCGTCCCGTCGGATCGGATGACGCCGGGCGGCTGGGTGGCACCGGCAATGTCACCGGGGCGCACTTCGTTCAGAAACTGACCGAAGCGCGCATGCAGCGTCACGCGATCGACCCCTTGCATTTGCGCGGCCAGCAGCGCGAACCGCTGCTGCACATGCAGTGCTTTCAGCACAGACGGCAGATCGGTGTTCGCTCCGGCGGGGAAGGGCTTGCTGCCCTTGACCCATAACAGCCACAACACGCCGGCAAGGCTCAGGGCCGCCGCCATCGGCACCACAGCCAGCAGCCACCACGAGCTGCAGGCCATGGCGGCCAGACCCCACCATGCCAGCGCGGACAACACCACGGTGCCGGCAACGAGCCGAGTCACGATGTCCTGCAGCGTATAGCCGTGCAGGTCCGGTGCAGGGACGTAGTAGTCGTTGAAGCTCATCGTGGTCTCGATCTGGCATCGCTTGAGCCACACCGCGAGAGTTTCACCGTCGTTAACCGTGTCGAAGCCGAGACAAGACGAAAAGATGGCCCGCAGCTCCGCTTCGGCCTTGGCCCACAGGCCAGCGGCCCAACTGGACAGCCCGCCGTCTGCTTCGTCGAGTCGGGCGTCCAAATCGGCACAGAACATGAGATAGGGCCGTGACAGGTTGTCGACGGGTTGGTGGGCCAGCAGATTGACACTTCGCAGTCCCTGTATGAGCGCGTCACCGCCGTCGCGTCCGTTGTACATGGGCTGGTCGATGACGAATGCGCGCACGAAGTGCGTTCGCGTGCAGCGCGAGAAAGGGCTGTTGAACCCTGCCGCCACGCAAGCCGGACTTTGTTGTGCCGTCGGGAGCGTGGACAGCACTTCGCGAAGGATGTGGCTGGGTGATGTGAAACTACCGTCGTCCCGCTGAATCCGATCCAGCTTCACCGGGATCAGAGTCGTCAGGAAGTAGTGGCCACCATCGACGTTTGCCATATCAACCTCCTTTGCCCCAGCGGGCCTCAACCAAGGGCTGGCGGTGGTGGTCGGCGTTGGTGGTGTCGTTGCTCGCGACCGGCGCGAAGCCGGGTGAACCCAAATCGTTCTGGACGCTGGTCAGCGCCTCGCGCCAGAGCACTTCAAATTGCTCAGGTGAACTTGTCGCATGCACCTGCGCCAGTTGCTGCACGGCGCCGCGCACGCGAAGAGCGCATTTGATGTCTCGCTGGGCGGACCCCGGCGTGGCGTTGTAGTAGTAGTCGGTATCGATCTGATTGGCGCGGATGTAGTCCTTGAACGGCGTGATGGGGATGGACTTCGGGTACCTGGTCGATGAGTACCAAAACATGTCCAAGCCATTGGGCAAGCCATCTGAAAACGCGTCGATGTATTGGTCCCAGGTGCCATTGAAATTGCTGCAGAACATCATGTAGTCGTTGACCAGATGCTCCTTGCCCTGACCCAAATCGGGCCATTGATCGCGGCGGATCATGACCCAGCGCGCAAAGTGAATGATCGACAGGCCGAGCAAGCCTGCCAGCTTGTCGGGCAACGCGCGTGCCGCAATGAAGATGAACGTGTTCATCCACGTTCTGCTGGGACGCATCGGCGTCAGGACGTTCATCGCGTAGGCCTTGCCGGCAACGTTGCTCATCGTGAATTCCCAAGCGTGTCAGCTATCGATGCCGATCGATCAGCAAGTCCCGCGGGGCGTTGCTGCCAGGCGGCGCCACGCATCGTAGTCGGGCGATGCCGACAGCACCCTCCCTACCTTACGTCTGCGAATGGGCTGGTTTGCGGTGACGCCGTGCCGTTCGAGTCGCTCAATCTTGCGTCAACCACTTAAGCGTCGCCTTGCAAAGAAGGCTCGGCCCCCATCGAATTGGGTCACAACCGTCAAGCTGTGCCGTCACGGCGCGTAGTCAACATAGGGGAAGCTTTGAAGCAGGCTTTGCGCAAAGGCCGATCAGAGCAGTCGCGTGGACTCCCGCGACGCCGTTGGCGGCCATCACGCCGACTCGCGGACCACCTGCACGCTGTCGCTCGGCCTGTTGCTCGTGAGCGTGTGCCTCCACTCCGAGCCAGGACCGACTGCCCTGACTGAATGGGTGGCAGCGACCCAGGCGACGCGATAGCCTTGGCCCCGAAGACGCTCCCATGCGGTCAGCTTTTCCGATATCGCCGCGCCAGGGGCAGAGCGGCACCGGGGTGAAAGAAGCCCACATGCGTGTTGGCCACTACGGCGCTGTGCAGCCGGTGAGGCCGAGCGTGTCGGGCCGTTCGACATATGCAGGCCACGAACCGCCATCGTCTGTCCAGAAGTGATTGAAAGCGACTTCCGAGTGCGGCATCGATCGAGTGCTGCACACCAACGGCTGCAAGCTGCCGTTCGCCTTCTTTGCCAGCACCTGTGAGAGCGAGGTGAAATCAAGATCGCGCGAGGGTCCGAGCGCAAGGTGGCAGCCAGTGCAGTACGGCCGGATCACGCCGTTGTAGAGGTTTGGGTTGCCCGACCAACCAGCGGGCACGTAGTCGTCCCGTGCGATTGCCCCGGGCGTGTTCACGGTCTGCGGCTGGTACATGCCGTCGATGAAATCCGAGATCGGGTCGAACCCTGCCGGGCGAGTGCTCTTGACCATCGCGTTGAGCCGCCGGAACGATTGCTCCTGGGCGGCACGGCTCAGGCCGGACGCGCTGCTGTACTTGAACGACTTTAGGTTGAAGGGCAGAAACGATGCGCCGCTGACCGTGTGCGTAACGGTGTTGTACGTGCCGCCGTGACAAGCGAGGCAGATGCCTGGAACGTTCTTCTTGCCCTCGCTGTCGAGTGCAGCTTGTGTCTGCAGCACACCAGCGCCGTCATAGACGTAGAACCGCGCGGTCGCAGCGCGCTGAACCGTGACACTCACGTCGAAGTGGCCCCAGCCGTTGCCAGGGGTGTCGTCATTTGCCCGCAGAAAGAGACGACCGGCGCTGCCGGTATAGGTCGTCGCGAGTGCCTGACCGATGAGGAAATAGGCGTTCGACCCGACGCGCCCGAGCAACGCGAACGGAAAGCTGGGATGCAGCGGAAATTTTGGATCGTTGTCTATATTGGCATACCCATTTGGGCCGTTCGTGGTTTGGAAGAAGAAGCCTGTGTCCATGGTGCCCGTTGCAGTGATGGTGAGCACATCACCGGGCTGTACGTCGATGCCGCTGTCACGATCAAGCCCGCTCGCCGGCGACCGGATTTCGCCTTCGGCGAAGCCGGGCCGGGTTTCTCCGCCGCAACTGTCTTTCTGCGCCGGTGGGGTCGGCACGCCATCGCATTCGCGCACCACCACGTTCGTCGGCCCGATCGTGGTGGGCGCCGCGTACTCCATCGCGACGGTCGCGAAAGGCGTCTCGCCATTGGTGAGACCCGTAAGCGCCGCTGTCGCGTCGTCGGAGAAGACGACATTTCCGTTGGCGATCTGCGCGTGGTTCGATACGTAGCACGCGAGTCCTGTGGTGTTGGGCAGGCAGTGCATGTCGCGGCCGAGGTTGAGGTCGCCCGCATTGAAATAGGCTGCACTGGCACTCAGGTCGGGCGCCTGCACGGGCTCGAACCCGTTTCGCGCTTTGAAGGATTCGAAAGTGTCGCCAGTCGCTCCGATCGCTGCATAGTAGCTGGCACCATCGGAACCGCCGCTGCGCAGGCTGAGGAACTGGCCCGAATGCGACGGCGGTTGCGGCTCCGATCCACCGCCGCCGCTCCCGACTATGGCGACGACGCCGATCGCCCAGATGCCGATCAGCACAACCGAACGCAGGAGTGTTTTCAAAGCAAGAACTTCAGGGCGCATGATGCACTTTCACGCGGCGATGGGTAAGGTGCAGAACGGCAGCCGCTGCCATTGCGCCCAGTACCGCGGCGACGATGTCACCTGGATCGAACGTCCCTCGAACGAAGTAGTTGGAAAGTGACTGCGCGGAAGGTAACCAGCCCTCACACCGTCGAAGCCCATCGGCGAGATGCACGCTGACGCGTGGGTGCTGTCCGATCTCGAACAACACATTCAGCGCGCCCCAGGCAACACACGCGGCGAACGCGGGCCGCACCTGTGGGTGCAGCGCTGCAGCGGTGAACAGACTAAACGCGAACGAATGCACGAAGCTCGGCAACCACAGTCCCACAGCGCCGAACGCATGAAGGCTCGCGTGTGCTCCAAAGTTCGGCATTAGGATCGATCGCGAAGCCGCGCGATCCGCAAGATAGACGAGCACGCCTATTGCCAGAGCCACCGAAGCCACAGTTAGCTGCAAGCGGACTTGACCCGCCTGACCACCGTCTTCATTCATCCCGCAGCTCCTCGAACGCGCCTGAGATCTTCGGTCCGGGTGGCGTATCGAAAGCCGGCCCTGCCGCTTGCGATGCTTGGCACGTTGCGAGGCTCCTTATCCGCGCGGGCTCTTTCTGCTGTGTGATTCATCATCGGCACGAGCATGGGTCTCGGGACCGATGCCGTCATCAACAACAATGGGGAAGACCATCCTTGACGCTTGGACTGGTCTAGTCACGAGCAAGACCTTTGCTTCGGCTTCTCACTCTCTTACCTCTGCTCGGAGTGCGCGCCTGTGCTGGCCTACCCAAACCACCCTCGGACTGGAGACCGAGCGCTCGTTCACCACGATCAGCGCAGCGCAGTACCAAGAGGCATATCGCTCCGTCGCTCGTCGCTCCACGGCTTCCCGACAACACATGAAGTGTCATTGTTGGGGGTTGTGTTCAGGCCTGCCGTGCGCATCATCGAGCCCTCTCGGTCAGGAGGTGTCATGTTCAGCCGAACCCGCCTTTGCATCGACGTCCTTGCTGCCTTCGCAAGCGCCGCAATACTCGTCGTCACCCTCGTCGAGCCGCGCTGGTTCGAGCTTCTCTTCGAGGCCGCGCCAGACGACGGCGACGGTGGCCTGGAAAGCCTGATCGCCGCCTTGGCGCTGATCGCGGCCACCGCTTTCTTCCTGCGTCGCGGCCTGCGCGAGTGGAGGCGCAGGCCTGCGATCGCAGCGCCCGAGGCCTGAACGCCGCCGACGCGATGACGCGACTCTGGTTCGCTGACCTACTGGCGGCGCTCGGTCTGCTGGCAAGCGGCGACTTCTGGCACCGGCTCGGCGGGGGCGTGCACGAGCTCTGGCGGCTGTTGCATGCGGCGCTGTGCCGGCTCATCCACCGCGAGAAGCGACCCCAATCACCGCTGGCGCGCAACGACTGCTGCGTCGACCTGCCCCCCGATGTCTACAAGCGCGCGGACCCGCTGATCTACGCGCAGTACTACCTCATGTCGATGGGCCTCGCGGTGACTTGGGACAACCCCGACATCGAGCTGCTCGACGGCAGCGGTCCGGCGGTCGGGCCGCTCAAGCCGCGGCACCACTACCGGGTGCGCGTGCGGGTGTGGAACGGCTCCTACGACGCGCCAGCGGTCGGCGTCGGCGTCGAGCTTTCGTACCTGTCGTTCGGCGCGCAGACCGTCTCGCATCCACTCGGGCTGCAGAGCGTGGCGCTGGGTGCGAAGGGAACGGCCGACCAGCCCGCATTCACCGAGTTTGACTGGGAGACGCCGGACGTCGGCGGCCACTACTGCCTGCAGGTGCGCCTGGGCTGGAGCGACGACGCGAACCCTAACAACAACCTCGGCCAAAGGAACATCATGGTCGCCGAGGTGCATTCCGCCGCGCTCTTCAGCTTCACCGTTCGCAACGACGCGACCGTGACGCGGCGCTTCACGATCGAAGCCGACGACTACGCGCTGCCCCCGCTCGCCCCGTGCGAGGCACAGCCGCCCAGCCGCGCAGCCCCCCGCACGCGCATCGAGGAGAGCCGGCTGCGCTGGGAGGAGGCGCGGCGCACTCAGGCCTACGGCCGCCACGGGGTGCCGCCCGGCTGTACCGTCGACATCGTGCCGTCCGAGTTCGAGCTCCAGGGCCGAACCGAGCGTGTCGTACAGGTCGCCATCGAGCCACAGGATGTTGCATTCCGAGGCGGCAAGACCTTCAACCTGCACGCCTTCGCCCACGGCGATCGGGGCCTGAAGTTCCTGGCCGGCGGTGTGTCACTGCGCGTCGTCAAGTCCTGAAGGAGCGGCATATGGCCTTCAAGCAATTCACGAACTGCTTCGTCTACCCGGGTTCGGGCAAGCCATACAACGAGAAAGACCGCACCGCGTTCATCGTCGGCAACCTGCTTGTGGCGATCGTTAGCGGCGCTCTGCTGGGTGGCGTCGGCTTCATCTTCGGGGGGCCGGCCGGCGCCATCATCGCTGGCAGCATCGGCTGGCTCGCGGGCCTCACCTCGCTTATCGAGCAGGCGGCCGACCAGTGGCTCAATCACCGGCTGGTCTGCCTCGGCAGCGAGCCGCTGTGCGCCGTTGGCATCGTGTCGTACTCGCCCAAGTCGAGCGACTTGTTCGACTTCGACAACGACCAGTACTTCGACCTCGTGCTTATGCCTCATCCGACGGTCGCCGAGGGCGCCGAGGGCGCCGAGGGCGCCGAGGGTGCGCTGCTCGCAGCCAACCGCTACCAGGCCGATGGCACGGTGGTGCCGGCGTTCGCCAAGTGCGTGGCCGACCACCCCGCCAACGACCTGCTCACCGACGACTTCCAGGCGCAACCGCTGCTCGCACCACGAGCCGACCTGGAAACGGACCTGGGCTACGTCGGGTTCGAGGGCAGCGAGAGCAGCCCGCATCGCACCGGCCTGCATTGCGAGGCGGAGGGTGACTTCTGGGTGCGCATGAAGAAGTACGCGCCGGCCCTCGCGGCACTAGTCACCCTGGCTATCGGGGTGACGGCGGCGGCCGCAGCCGCCGGCTCCACCGCAGGTTCGGCGATCGGTTGCGCGATCCTCTCGTGGTTCTTCGGCCCGGTGGGCTGCGCGATCGGCGGTTTCGTCGGCGGCCTGATCGGCGGTGCGCTCGGCGGTGCCGCGGGCGGCGCGACGTCGTACTACGGTGGCATCAAGCCGGCGCTGCAGGCGCTGTTCGACACTGCGCCCGGCGACGTCGAGGACGCCAACGTTGGTGACCGGCAGCTTGGCCCGATCCGTATGGGCGATCGCGTCGCGGTGCTCGGCACCCATGTCTACGACGGCTATCACGAGGGGTGGCACGAGTTCCATCCGTTGCGGGCCGTCGTGAAGATGAACCACTCCGATCCGGCCATGCCGCCGACCCCGCAGGAGGCGTTCTACCTGCAGTGGACGCCCGGCTTCAGCGGCGTGCCGCCGCCGATGCCGCCCGGCGAGGTGGTCGCGCTCACGGTCGACGATATGCAGCAGGGCCTCTCCAGCCCCAAGTTCAAGCGCGCTGCGAGGCGCTCAGGCGTATCTGGTGCGCGATGCTCAATGACGCCTTCAGCGGGCCGACGCGCGCCACGCAGCAGGGGCTAGACCAGCGATGGACGATCCATCCGGCCGTCGACGGTTGCGTTCCGGGGACGGCCGACGCACCCCCGCTCCACTGACGAAGTGCGAACGAATCCGGCAGGACTGGCACGGGCGGTCGGAACGCTGGGGCAAGTTGTATACGCGAACACGCAGTTATCGTGGCACATGCTGGCCTGCGCACACGTCCGCTACGATTGCTCAATGCCGATCAACAACTCCGTCAAGCCGTGGGCCAGAGGCCCTCTGGAGCTTCTGCAGCACGCAGAAGAGCATCGCCTCGGCAAGCGTGACTTCGATCGGCGCGTGGCACTGATCGGGTTCGACAACGCGATTGAATCGTCTGTCATCACTTATCTGTCTCTCAATCCGGTGCAGCGAAGTGGGCGAAGCTTTCCGAAGGTCGACGTCGAACGGTGGCTGGCGAACTTCCATTCGAAGGTCGAGTTCCTTGAACACTTCGCCGGCTCCATTCAACGAGCCATGCCAATAGGGCCGCCGGAGTTCATCTACTACCACCGATTGCGCAATGAGCTCTATCACAATGGGAATGGCATGGTCCCAGCAGAAGAGCACATCACCGGCGCAAGGCAAGCAGCCGTCTGGACTTTTTCGACCCTCTTCGAGTGCGACGCGGAAGCTCTGCTTCAGACCGGCGATGGCCGCGAGCAGCAGACTGCAGGCGAAGCTGGTTTGTCGGCCCCAACGGCCTTCTTGGAATCCTTCATCGATGCGAAGAAGGAGTTGGACGAGCTCCTCGGGCTGATGAACAAAGCCGTGAAGGGGCAGCCTGGTCTGGATCGACTGCTGCAGCTCGTACAAGAGAACGAGTCGATTCCTAAGGTCGTCGTCGAAGCAACGCTGCAAGCAGAGAAGACCAAAGACCTTATCGTCCGCGGCGACGACCGAGAGATCGATGAGACCGCGCTGCGGTCATTGACGACCAAACTTGGCTCTGCCGCAGAGCACTTCAGGCAACGCCTGCGCTTCTATCAGCATGACATTGTGGAGGCTGCGGTTGAATCCACCCTGGCCGCGTTTCATAGGGATGGTCAGGCAGGCATCGTTACGCAGGCCGCGGGAACTGGCCTAACGATGACCGTCGTGGCATATCTCGCACGATGCAGAGAAGCGGACGAGCTGTCGGAGTTGCCCTGCATCGTTCTTGTTGATCGAGTGGATCTCGCCAAGGCCCTGCTAGAGCGGGTCCGCGATTTGCCGGGGCATCCCGAGCAAATCTCGATGCTCATGCCAGACTCTGCTTTGGCACTCGACGATGCGCTCAAGATCCATCAACTGCACCTGGTTGTAGTCACGACATGGCAACAGCTACGTGCAATGCGCACCGGTGCAGGGTATGACACTCGCTACCTCGTCGTTTGCTTCAACCTTGTCCAGGCGGGTGCCCCCGACTTTGACCTGCGGACGGTATTCCGTCGAGGCACCTTCATCCTGTTCGGCTCAACACCCCTTCGAGATGACGAGAGAAGGTTCGGACTATTCGGGCATCTGATTCGCGGGTACGACTATCGAGCAGCTGTAGTTGACGGCAGCATGCTGCCGGTTCGGATTGAACAACGTCACAAGCCCGCAAGCGCGGAGGATCCATTCGAGGGCCACTTGGATGTAGGCGTTTCGCGAGACCTGACCGCCGCGCAAGTACGCGCGATCTCGTCGGATGTGCTGAAGGACTTCAGCGACACGCTCAAACGCAGGAGCCACCGGGCCGTTCTGGTCGCTAAGTCACGTGCCTCGGTGGCAGCACTGGCTCATGAGTTGAAGCGGTTGAGTCGCGACAGACTCCAGCCTTCCAGCATCAATGACTTGGTAGTGGTGCAACTGGATGCGGGCACAAATGCCCGCGAGATGTTCGATGCGAGCGCTGGTCCATCCATCTGCGTCTCAACCGTCAACCGGTTGATCGGAATCGACTTTGGTCCCTCGGTGACCTGCTACGTAACCTGCAAGGTTTCGCTCGATGCGATGCTGCGATTGATCTCCATGGTCGCGCGGCCTCGAAGCGGGGCAGAGGAGGCGTTGATCGTGGACTATGCAAGCAACAGTTGGGAAATTGTCAACGAATCCACGAACGAACTGCTGCCCCCGATTCGCCGATTCGTGAGCGACGGCATCGGGCCAGTGAAGGTTGCGGATAGCCGCGCTGAATGAAGCGGTGAAGACGCAGGCGTCGACGACGGGACGCCTGGCGGTTGAGGAACCCGATGCGCTGACGGTTCTGTCGAGTGGGACAGGTGTCTTGGCGGCAGCGGCCTGCTATTTGCCGCGGCCCTTGCACTGCCGCGTTCGCCAGGGCTTCGTCAGAGCGCGAACCGCGCGGGCCAACCAGATCCGCGGGCTGCTTGGCGAGTACGGGTTGGTTGTGCCGCAGGGAATCGCCTACGTCGCCAAGCGCGTGATCGTGAGCATCGCGAAACTGAACAGGTGCCCGCCGTCCTCGGGATGCTTCCACTTGGTGTAAATACCCGCGATCCCTATCGGCACGTCGCCATGCTGTGGCCGATTCGCCAGCGCACCGCCTTACCGGTCTTCCAGTTGGGCTCATAGGCCACGCCGATCGTCACGAACGAGTCGTCATTGCAAACATTCCGGTTCAGTGCGAAGGGCTTGGCATCACAGCGGCAGCGGCTTGCACTGTCGGCAGATGACTACGGGCTGTTGATGCGTGCGTCCGGGCAGTCCATCACAAATGAGAAAACGGCAAAGCCCGCCCTCGGGCTAGGCATTTGCCTGGCATCGCGGCCCTCAGGACCATGGGCAAGAAGGAGGCGGCTGTGCAACTGCTGACTCTGCACAAGGGATCTCAATCACGCAAGCCTCTCTCGCACGGACCCACCTTTCGGGCCGACGCGCCACAGCCGGCTGCGGGGCGTTGCAACGATTGCTCATGCTTGGATGCGCCTCAGCAGCGGCGAAGGATTTCGCCCGATCAGCACCGCAGCTTCTCCCGGAAAACTAAGACCGCTTGCTTACCCTTGACCTTCACCATCATCTGCATGCACGCCTGCCGGAAGGTGAGGTGTTCAAACTCCGCCGGCATCGTCAAGAGGCTTACGCGCTGTCCTCGAGTTGGTACGGGCTGGGGCGAGGGAGAAGATTCCGTCTCTGCCCCCTCAACTTGAACTTGTACGGCGGCCAGAATTCGACCCTTCGTGTCGTACAACGCCTTGATCTGCATGGCTATACCCCGGGAGCGCGAACTGCATGGAAATTGATCAGCCCCAAATTCTGGGTCGGCCGCTGCTTCTCGGGACCGTCATAGTCGAGTTTGACGCGGATCTCCACCGATCGTTGCTTGCCGCTCCTTTGCCCGCACTGGACGAGCCGTGTGACTTCCAAACGCGTGTAGTTCATCAAGGGATCTGTTGAAGACTGGACCACCGTGTAGAACATGGCGCGGTCAGCGTCTGTCAGCTCCCAGTTCCATTTCACTTCTGTGTCCAGGGCCTGAAACAAGAACGTTGACGTGAAGAAGTCGACTCGTACACTCATGCGGCACGCTCACTTTCTCGTTAAAGGGCGGGGCTGGGCTTTCAGCGAAGTCAGAGCGCTCGGATACGCCACTGGGGATGCCGGACGTTGCACACGGGCGCCTCCGGCCTGTGGCCCAGGTACAGGAACCCATCCTCGATTTGGATATCGAATCGCCACTCCAGTTCGAACAAGAGTGACGCCGTGCCCTCGGGAAGGAAGAACGTGGCCGGGAGGCTCATCAGGCCAGGAAGGTTCACGTGCGTCGCGTCACCAGTCTCGGTGAAGATCACCGTGCGCGAATCCGATGCAACGCCGACCGGCTGTCCTACTACCGCGATGACCTGCAACACTCCTGGGGGTGGAGGAGGCGAAGGCTCAGAAATGGGGAACGCGAAGACCGTCTGCTTCATGGTAAGCCAGCATTTCGACCAGGTATCGCCAAAATCGTATAACCCACTGTGCATAGCGAATCCGTATGCAGGACCGGACACGTCAAACACCGGGTTGGACAAGTAGCTGCGGCCCAGCGCCGGCAAACGATCCATCCCTATCCCGAAATGAGCCACCACACGAATCGAAAAGGTGTGAAGGTCGCCGTCGTCCGACTCAAATGATGCGGCCAGATGGACCCCGTCGTCATCCATGTACACAGTGGCTTCGGCTGAGGGGTAGTACCAGCTGGTCATCGCCCACCACACATCGACACCATCGCTTGGCGAGAAAGGAACACCTGGAATGTCAAGGACTCCAAGCGCAGGAATGGTTGACAGTGCGCGCTTCACCCTGTCCCGCCGGGATCTGCTGAGCTCGATAAGCCGCTCGACGTCGGCCTGAACACCGAGTCTGTCCATCAAGGTGGTGCGTGCGTGGGATCTGACATGGCGCTCTTCCTCGGTGAGCTGGGCGGCATTGTTCAACGCGCGCTGGTTTTCGCAGTCACGGCGGTGCATATTCGTCCTCCGATCAATGAAGCGGCGGACTTGCTCTGAGGCGCTTGCACGCGGGTTTAGCGTCTGAGCCGCTGCAATGGATCCAGCTTGCTTTTGGGACATGATCTCTCCTGACCTTCGCATAGTCGATTGGTTCGCTTGGTCTCGGGCGAGACCAGCTGCGAGCTTCCGTTGCCGATCCCTCTTCACCGCACCAGTGCTGCGTTCCTCAATTCCTTGCAGCAGGTTGCAGATACCGCCACTTCCTCAGCTCTGATGAGGCTTGCGGCCGACGCGATCAACTGGCCAGCCGACGTGGCACGGTTAAAACCACACCGCGCTGTGCATCAGGCCCCCGATGCTTCCTTCCCTCTTCGAGCGCGCTCATGCACACCTTTTCAGCGGCATACGAGGCCACGAACAGGAAGAGTCGATCGAAGCAACTGAACTGCCCTGCGCTTACGACTCTGTTCGCTTCCCATCGTGTCCGGCTATTTGCCACGTGGACATGATCGTTGTCGCCGCAGGCTCCAATCTCAAGATGGGTTCTTGGGGCGCTTGCAACTCACCGCTAGCAGACGTGCTCGTTCCGGCTAGGAAAACACGCGGCCTGTCGACCCAAGGTGCGACCGCGTTGTCAGAATTTACTAGGGCGTGTTAACACTACTTGAGTGGGTCATGCATCCTGCGAGATACTTCATGC
>Ga0307515_10017396_pt1 | contig 13097 bp, 9 predicted proteins | sample 17_EM_MG_FD_194513 | JGI IMG/M metagenome (GOLD analysis project Ga0307515, IMG submission 194513) | Populus trichocarpa ectomycorrhiza microbial communities from riparian zone in the Pacific Northwest, United States - 17_EM | ecosystem: Host-associated > Plants > Roots > Unclassified | place...
GGGGGGCGCTAATGGATGCATTAATTATCACAACAGTTAATTCATAGAGGATTGATTACCTCTATCTCTGCAAAATTTCCATAATATATGTCGTTGACGCTTAGCTTTCGCTTATTAAGACCATATATCTCCCTTTCATAACCATCACTACCGTCAAAAAAAAACAAATCTCCATTCCTTCTGCTCGTGCGCTAAAGCAGCAATTAGATGGAAGGGAGTGTTTCCTTTGTCATCCTTCTCAGTTCGAAGTCTTCCAAGTTCAGGAATCTTCAGACATTCCTCGAATGCTTTTGTATCTTTACTTGCCACAGCATAGTGAAGGGCATTCCAACCTCTGTTATCAACTAGCTCACAACAAGCTGGACATCGAGAAACAATCTCTTTCATTGCGTTTACACGTCCTCGAATGGCAGCAATGTGAAGAGCTGTTCTCTTCTTCTCTGTTTCAGCAATGTAGGCCGCGGACGCATCATATTCTAGTAATACTTGCAGAACTCGAGTAGACCGGACGTTATAGGCAGCGTAGTGAAGTGGTGACCAGCCGTTCTCATCGGTTGTTTTCGTCAACGTTTTTTCTTTTTCTAACAATTTTCTTGTTACTATATATCCAATACAGTTTTCTGTCTCTGAAACCAACAAAACAAGCAATAAAAGTTTTCCTTCATGAACAACAGAGATTTCACATAGTCTATGTGTATTACTATATATCCAATACTTAAACTCACAAAGAATTTTAGTGGTATACTTTATTTTATTTTAAAAAAAAAAGCTAATTATGAAGCAAACACGGATATATATATATATATAAAATCAAATATTAATTAATTCTCCAGACTTGAGCGCAAAATCCTACCATCATGCTTGCCGCGTGTAGTACAGATCTACCATCAGGGCCGCCATAGTCCACTGAAATGCAATTTCCTAAGATTCCATCGGCTACCTTTCCGCGTTCTTCGTTAAACATTGGAAAGCCAATGGAAGCAGCAATATAAAGTGGAGTTTCTCCATGAACATTGGCGGGATATGAAAACTCAGGGTCCTCTTTAGTCAATATTTCGACCACATGGCTCCGTCTATTTCGAGCTGCCTCGTGCAACGCTGTATCTCGCTCTCCATTGGTCATCCTCAACATCATTTTTGCTTTAGTTACTCCGCTCTCCGGATCTGCAGGTAGAGCTTTTGCACGGTCAATGAGGACTTTTACCACATTGGAATGGCCATATCTTGCTGCCAAATGGAGGGGGGTTTCTCCTCTCTTATTGGCTTGGAATAACAGTGGTGGACACCTTTCAAGAAATTTATCAACAAAATCAGTGGATTCCGGTTCACTGCTTTGGTTTTTCAAGTAGACATGAAGAATGGTGTTCTCGTCTGGAGTCAATAATTGATTGAGGCAGGTTTGATAATTCTCGAAGGGATCGATATAGCCTTCAGCTGCAGCATTGAACAAGACAGGATCCATATAGGTCGTCATACTATTTTGTAGCTTAGAGAAACTCACTAAATGAAAGGTAAACAAATGAAGGGGAGGAGAAACCACAAAGGTAAGAGGTTCCACTCCGATCCTCAAGCTGCTGATTTCTGTGGTTTGTTGCCTCCCTGGATAAAAGGGTATTTAAAGAGAGTTTTAGATGTTGTATTTTTTTTTTTAATGGTTTTTATTTAAAAACATTAAATCAGATAATGAGACAAGTTCTAATGGCAAGCACCAACTTTTTGTTTTATGAAAAGAGAATTTTAACTAAAAATATATGTTTTTCCAGAGAATTTAAATAACTATCTTTATTACAAATATTTATTTTTATTTTTATTTGTATACAATTAAATAAATAAACAAAAAACAACCATGTTACTAGGTTAAACATTTACACTTGCATTTATTTTTTGTTTTTTTTTTATAAAAAAAACCCAACTGTTTTAGCCATTCAATTTAAAAATATGGAAAATATTTTTTGCATTTATTTTTTGTTTCTTTATGTGATTTACTAATTCAAATATTTTTAATTCGTTTTTAAAAAAATGCCAACAGTATCTTTTCAATTTTCAATTTAAAAATTTTATGTGCTATCAAAACACAAGTCCACAGATTCATAGCTTGTTGGTTTCTTTTTTATTTTTTTCTTATCTGGTTGGTCAAGTCTGACATGCTATCCAATAAATTCGATGAGATTTTTCTTATCTGGTTGTTCACTAAAACTTTCATACACTTGCATTTTATTTTTTGGGGTCTATTAAGTGGTTTAGTTAGTCCTCTTTGAAACTCTAATATTATAGTAAAGTAGACTTTCAACACAAAAATTATGGATTGCACTGTTTTCCTATATATTGTGCAATTTTCATTATTCCCAAGGCATAGAAAAGTACACTTTGGTCTTTGTACTTTTTTATTCTTACATCTTTGGTTCTTGTAGTTTTAGGTGTTGATAATTTAGTCCTAAAACTTCAATTTCATTATATTTCAGTCCATAAAAACTGGAAGGTGAGACAAAAAGGTTACCAAAAAAAGAAAAGAGAAAGCTTTGGGGCAGTTATATTCCGAACACATGAAAGACAAATGTCAATGTTAATGAATTTGTTTCAATGAGACAAAAATTTGGTTTTAAGATTGAAAATAAATTTATTTAAATTTCTAGGATATTAAAAAATGTTGTTGAGTTATGATTTTTTTTATGTAAAAAACTATTTTGATGATAAAGAAAAACATGTTTTTGCTAAAAAAATAAAGGAACACATGACTAGAAAAGAAGAGTTTCGACTTAAAATACCTGATTTTTTATTTTTTTATGGATGTTTATGATAATTATAACAAAATTAAATAAAAATACATTTAAAAAAGGATCTTGTGATATTGCATGGGTAGCTAGTATATGCTATTACTGTTCACAAGCATTTCCAATAAAAAAAGCTATTTAGAAGATCTAAATTATTGATTTATAGTATAAATATGATTATTTTTATATGCACTCCAATGAAAAGTAAAGCTATTTTAATAATCTATTTATATTTTATTATATTCAATATTCATAATTTTAATTCTTTTAGAAAAGCTATTAAGAAAAAGTTTAGTTGATGAAAAAAATCTTTAAACAGTTTTTTTTTAATATTTTGACTTTTCTAGAAATGTAGGATTTGTTTTCGGAAAATCCATTTTAACTCTCCCACTAAAGCTATAAAATTAAAGAAGAAAAGCTAAATAAATTTAATTTTTTAGTTTTAGTTTTTCTTTTGGTTATTTAATTAGAGATGTCCTAAATAAATAAAAAATGCATACTAATTGTTAGAAAATAATATAAATTATATCTTGAGATCTCACCTAACAGATTAAGCTTTTGGATTAAGATAATTTTTTTACATGATATTAATATCTTGATGATCAAGCAGTCACGAATTCGAATTTCATCATCCTTATTTATTTGATAAAAATTAAGCACAAGATAATATGGACCTGTGTAAGTTTCAAATTCAAAAGGCTTTCATTTAAGGGGATATATTATAAAATAATATAAATTAAAATTTAAAATTTCATCTAAAAATTAAAATTTTTGAATTAAAATTAGCTGAAAATCTAAAAATTTGGTGGTTCAGTCGGTTTCGCACCCTTTAACCTTTTAAACTCCACTGGATAAGACATTCCTAGAAAATAATAAGACTGAGATAACTATATATATATAAAAAAAAAAAAGCAAACTATGATAAATTATGAAGACTAATATCCAATAAATTAAGTATTGAATAATAAAATTAGAGAAAAACACATGGATTTTTTAAGAAAAAAACAAAAAAAAAACTATTTAGCCAGAACGAAACTAGAACATTTCGATTGGAATTTCCATTACAAGTTAAGATTCCGAGCAAGATTAAATTTGTTTCAGTTTGTTTTGTTTTTTAAACTAGAATAAAATATACCAACTATTTTAAACAGAACATAATAAAATTGACAATTTTAATATGGAGTTATTTTTTCTTCTCATAAAATAGCATGCAATTTAGTCATTTAAATAAGATGAGAATTCTTTAATTTTGTCCTATGAAGTGGAGGCATTTTTATTTACTTAAATTATAGTAAAGGTATCTTAATTATCCTTCTCATAAAACAGCATGCAATTCAATCATTTTCAAGCAAGTTGAGAATTATTTAATTTTGTCCAATAAAGTGGTGGCTAATTGGCTCGGAATTTTCCCATCTTTTTGGCGTTGTCTTATCGCTGTATAAGCCCCGTATATAATGAACGTGGAGTCATTTTTAATGTCTTAAATTATAATAAACGTCCGGGCTGTCTTAAATTAGCTGGCGTGGACTCATAAAATTTAAATAGTGTTAAAATTGTGTTTTTAAAAAAATTTAAATTTTTATTATTTTAAATTATTTTTTAGTGTTATTAGATATTATTTTGATATGTTAATGTTAAAAATAATTTTTTAAAAATAAAAAAATATTATTTTAATATATTTAAAAAAATATTTTAAATCAAAATTACTATTATATTTTTAAACACATTCTTAATCTGAAGTTATTTTTCTAGAAAATTAAGAATCCTTTAATATGTCTTATTTATAAAGGAATCTGGATTTGTTTTTTGTTTTGGGGTCAATGTGGAGTCATTTTTAATCTCTTAAATTATAATAAATGTATCTTTCATAGCTGTCGAGGAATCTGTCTGGAGTCATTTTTTCTTCTCATAAAACAGCGTGCAATTTAGTCATTTTCAAGCAATTTGAGAATTCTTTAATTTGGTCCTATAAAATGGTTGCTAAATGGCTCGTAATTTTCTCAACGTGTTGCCATTGTCCTATCGTTGTCAGAAATTGGAAGTAAATATTAAAAATTAATTAGTGGAATCCATCATTTACATTCTAATTAAAATATCACAATTTAATTAAAAAAACCATTATTTTTGTTATTATTGTCGTAAGTGGACATGCTGTGTCAGGGATCGAGGGAGACATCACCTAATTTTTTATGAAAAGAACTAAAATAACATTGATTCAAAGATATGCAATTTTTTTATGAGAAAAACAAAATAATCATTGCACTGGCGGTGAATAGAAAACTATGAAAGGGGATACAGTGAGTCCTCCTCCTGTTCATTTTTAATCCCGTAAAAGATAATAAATGTTTCCTAAATGGCCTTGTCTCTAGAATCACTTTTTCTTCGCGTACATGGCATGGACTTCCGAGTCATTTTCTAGCAATTTAAAGAAATCTTTAACATGAATTCTAGATGTAATTTAATTGGTTAAATTTTGAATTTATTTTTTAAAAATTACTGGTTTAAGTGTTATAAATTTTAAGATTATTAGAGATTTATATAATTATTAATTTTAAAATTTATTTTAAAGGATTAGTTGTACATATAAACTAGCATCTATGATTAAATAAGAAGAAGAAGAAGAAGAAATCTTCAAAAAGTCCCGTGTTTTAAGGGCATTGGTTTTTATTGGGGTAAATGTGAATTGTGGAGTCATTTTCAAAGTCTTAAATTATAGTAAACGTTTCCTAATAAGCTGACGTGGACTCTGCCTAGTCATTTGTTATTCTCATATATAGAATATAATCTAGTTTGGAGTCATTATCAAGGATATTACGAATCCTTCAATATGTCCCATGTATTAATTAAGGGATCGCATTGATATTTTTTTGGAGTCAATGTGGAGTTATTTTTAATCTCTTGTGAAATCTAACTGATCAATTGAAAAAATTAAAAAAAAAATTTAAATCAATTAGATTAACTTGTCAAATTCATGATATAGATAATAAGACTGAGATAACCATAAAAAAAAAAGCAAACCATGATAAATTATAAAAAAAAATTTCTAATAAATTAAATATTGAATAGTAAAATTAGAGAAAAGCACATGGATTTCTTTAAAAATAAAGCAAAAATTATAATAAAAGAAGTTATATTATAATTTTTTGAACATATAAAAATTTAAAATTCTAGGATCATTTTTATTCTATTCTCTCACAGAACTCAGACAGCTTCCTCTGCTTTATTTATTTATTTATTTATTCATATTGATGAATTAGTATAAATAGGCTTACAAGCCTAGCTAGTAAATGGAACTAGCCAAAATAGTTACTTCTATCAACAACCATTTTCAACAAACAACAGTCATACAAGATGAATTCCTCTGATCAACAAATGAATAGCATCACTTACATGGAACCAAAATTGTACAAAGCTGCAGCAAAAGGCAACATCAACCCATTTAAGGATCGTCTTCCAACTTCTCTCATTGAGCTATTTACTCCACAAAAAAACACAATTCTTCATGTTTACTTAGGAAACCAAAGTAGGGAGCCGGAATCCACTGATTTTGTTGGTAAAATTCTTGAAATGTGTCCACAACTGCTATTCCAAGCCAATACTAAAGGCGAAACCCCACTACATTTTGCGGCAAGATATGGGCGTTCCAATGCAGTGAAAGTCCTCATTGACCGCGCAAAAGCTCGACCTACTGATCCAGAGAGCGGCGTAACAGAAGCAAAAAAGATGTTGAGGATGACCAATGAAGAGCAAGATACAGCTTTGCATGTGGCAGCTCGAAATAGGCGGAGCCATGTGGTGGAAATATTGACTAAAGAGGACCCTGAGTTTTCATATTCCGCCAATGTTCATGGAGAAACTCCACTTTATATTGCTGCCAATATGAGGTTTGTGAACATTTGTTTTTAGTCTCAAACAGAGTTTGATACCGATTCGATACTATATGTGACCAACATCTTTTTTTTTTCTTTTAATATTTACTAGATTAATCAATTTTTTACAAATCTATTTATCAATCTAGAATACTATCATTTTAAGATTATATAAATGTAATTGTTGATTAATTTTAATTTGTTCAGCTTTATAATGTTAAAGTAAATCTGTTTTTAAAATTATCATAAAAGATAATAGAAAAGCAATGCTTCTATAATAATAGGATTTTACCTGGTTATTTTTTTATGCTATGTATGTTCTTGAACTCGAGACATTAATTCAATATGAATAAGTTCACTTATCTCCCTAATTGTTTTTTAAGAACAATAAAAAATAGCAAAATTTAATGGTTTTTAATTCTCTTTTATTGGACTTAAAATCTTGCTACATCAGTATTTATTGGACTTAAAATGTTAATAAAAAATCACATATATCTAATTATGATTATATTGCTGCCAATGTAAGGTTTTCTGGGAAAAGACGTGAAGAAGAAAGAAAAAAAGTGATCGACGAAATCTTGAGTAATTGCAAGTCAGTGGAATATTGTGGTTCTCATGGCAGAACCGCACTACACGCGGCAGCCATGCATGGTGATCATGGTAAGATTTTATTCTGAACTTTAAAGCTTTGAATTCATAAATTATTATCGGAAACCATAACTGTGAGAAGTGTGTTCTTATCTTAAATTATTTCTTATCTGTTTGCCATTTTATTGTACTCATTTATTTTATGTTTCTTAAAAAAATCTTATTTTAACCTTTAGGATATTGTTCTTTTCATTTATTGTTCATTTGTCAAATTCTTCGTTTACTCTATCACATTTATTTGATATAGAAGTTAATAAAGGAAGAAAAAAAAACAAAAATATTCATTTTATGTTTGTTAAATTAAAGGTTAAATTGTATTTATTACTTATATAATTCTTTGGAAGATACAAGGTAAAGAAAATACATATTAAGAAGACAATGAATTTCCTAGTCTATTTAATTAAGGACTTATTTGCATGATTATAAGATTTTAGGACCAAAATGTTCTTATACACGTTTGCATGTAAGGAATCTATATGACAAGTATGTGTGGGAGTATCATTTCCCTTACATAAATAAAAAATTTTAAAAAAACACAAATGAATTATTAGATTAGTAATACTATTGGATTCTCCGTTAAAATGATAATTTAAAGGCTCATAATAATATTGAACTTTATTCTTGTTGTTTATAGTTTTTCTTAAAAACTTTGGTCATCTAGTTTAAATGAAGTTGGAGTTGTTGACATTTCCATATTATTATTTTAAATATGACCAAATAATAAGAAACAAAAAAATATATATGATGCATAAACAATATTGAATAGCGACTATATATAAGAACCAAAGAACGTACGTAGAAAGCAAGAAAGGGCATTTATAATACAATTAAAGAGAGAAAAATGCCAAATTAAATATTAACTTATCACTAAATTAGTAGCGTAGATTACGCATTAACCATAATATTATTCATATATTACCTAATATGTACCATATTTTTTTTATGGTTTATTGCAGAGACAGCAAGAAAGATATTAGAAAGAGACGCGAGTTTGACGAGAAGAACCGACGATGACGGGTGGTCACCACTTCACTACGCTGCCTTTTTCCCTAATTCATCTCACGGTGTGCCAACAGTAAAAGCACTACAAGACCATGATGTGTCCGCAGCCTACATCGTTGATTCAGAGAAGAGAACAGCCCTTCACTTGGCCGCCGCTCGAGGCAATGGACGAGTAGTTGGTGCGATTATGATCACTTGTCCAGCTTGTTGTGAACTAGTGGATAGCAGAGGTTGGAATGTCCTTCACTATTCTGCCATAACTCGAAAAGGACATTTCCATTTCCCTCCATGGATTCCTTACTTTGAGAAACTTAAATACGAGAAGGATAACGATGGAAACACACCATTGCATCTATATGCTGCTTTCGGCAATTTTCCCCAGTGGTATTTGAGTAGTGATTGGAGACATGCGTACAAGAAGATGTGTGGCCTTAACAAGCAAAACCTCAGCGTTGATGACATCTTGGTAGGAAATTTTCCTGAAAAAAAGGTAATTCCCTCGATTTGACTTTCTAACGTGTCTTTAGATAGCACATTAATCAAACATAAATTCACTTGGTTGGTCTCCCTTTTTAAAAAATAAAATAAAAATAGAATAGAATCCTTCTGGCAATATAACAAAATTATAACTTCAACTCCAATTATTTTTAATTGATTAACACTATTCGCTTTGTCCTCTAAACTGATGTTGGTTTATTTCGGGTGTTTTGGTATTGTGATATAAGATTTTTTTTTTAATATTTTTTATTAAAAAATATTAAAATATTTTTTTTATTTTTAATATTAACCCATTAAAATTATTAAAAAAATACTAAAAAAAATAATTTGATATTGTTTTCAAGCAACACTTTTAAATTGCACCTAAAAACAATATAAAACTAAAAAACCAACAGCCCTCGTAGCAACAAAAGCAATATATATTGTTGCTAGCTAAAAGAAACAAAATTACTTGATTTCAAACTCGCTGGTTATGATAGCAAACAAAGGTTGAGAGTCTACAGATGATAAAGGAAAAGAAAGATTCGTTTAATTTGACAGCCAAAACTTGTTGCAGAAAGAGATTTTGGAATCATTGAAAGATGTACGGAGTGGACCGCTTCGACGGCCCATACCTATGATGAAAAAAGAGTACTTATCTGTTTCTGAGAGAGGAATCGAGGCTCATATAGTTGTAGCGGCACTCGTAGCAACAGTAACATTTGCAGCTGCTTTCACCATGCCTGGCGGTTACAAGAACGAACAAGGCTCTCCAGTTCTTCTTAAAAATGCTGCTTTTGCAGTCTTTGTTATATCAGATGCAATAGCAATGGTTCTCTCAACTTCTGCTCTCTTCATGCACTTTCAATGGGCAATGCTTGGAAACAGAGGTCAAGTGGAAAACTTCTCTGGACGTGTTTTAACCGCATATGCCATCCCAGCAATGGTCATCGCATTCATCACAGGAAGTTATGCAGTACTGGCTCCATCATTATGGCTTGCAATCACGATTTGTTTCATTGGATTACCCTTCATCTTCTTTGTGTACAAGGCAAACACTTAACAGCAGACTGCATAACTGAAAACAAACACTTCACAGCAGACTTTAAAAGAGTCTGATATTGAAGAAGATTATTGATTCTCATTTAGCTCGTGTTATAAACTATCTTCTCGTCATCTTCTTGATGGCCTCAGCTGTAACGTTGGTTTTATCTATCAAGATATTTTACTTTGCTTTTCACGAGTACAATGATCGAAAAAATCAATTTTAGCACTTGGGAAATGCTAACACCTTCAATATAGAGATCATAGAATGAAGGCTAACAAGTAGGTTCTCCCTGATAAACAGGGACATGGCTCCACTACACCTTCAACAAATTGGATTATATCATCATAGGCAATCTTACATTAGAGTTTTGCTCAAACCAAAAATTACCATAGCCAAGTCTCAAAAACCTTAAACCTCCCACATATTTCTTAACATTAAAAATAGATATACAAGGAATTCATGAATGGATGCAATGTAATAAGCTATTCAAACTATTTTCTATCTATAAATTAAATGGCTCAGTGTTAAAACAGCTCCATCAATCAAGAATTTTCAGTAGCAGAACTGGCATTAAAGCTGTATATTAATCATCACTGCCAAAAATTTATGGAAAAAAGCATAACTTTAATCACAGAGCAAACAGAACCCAAGATCGATCAATAAAAAGAAAACTTGATGAATCCAATCAAAACTTGATTTATCTCTTTGCTTTTTCTCTCAGGAGAGCGATAAATCCAATATAATAATCGCCAACAAATTCAATAACATAAAACAATCAAAACTTAATGAATTCGGAAGGATTTTTTAAAGGCAAAACCACTGACACAAAGGGCATAAGCCCCCACGTGAACACCACCAAAAAGACTCAATTTTTGCCTCAGTGACTAGCTTAGTTTCCACCATAGTTCTCAAAAAACAAGCTAGAGGCATAGAGAGGCAGCAAAAAAACACATACCCAGAATAAAAAAAGAGAAATTTTAAAAAACAAGAGATGTAGTCGTTGATTTGACACAGATAAGCCGTGAAAAAAGGTACAAGAGGCTAAACTGCAACACTGAACGGCAGGTGTTTTAGCACGAGCATTCGGGCTTTCTACTTCAGTGAAATGTAACAAGTGAAGCCTAGGAGGCATCATTCAGAGAGAATCTTTTTAAAAGGTAAGTTTTTGAAAGGATTTGTGTGATGAAAACAGGGTTTTTTGAGGTGTGGAGCCTGCTAATGGAGGAGAAAAAGGGGTGTTAAGAAGTTATATATAGGCGGTAAAGAGCTATAAAACCCTACTTTTGTTATTTGAGGAGGTGTTTTGTGTTTTTTGGGTAGTTTAATTTGTTTTGGGAATTCGGGGTATTGATATTTGGGGCTTATTTTTTATTTTTCATCTTTAATTACTGGATAATTTTCACGAGCATAAATTTCAGTTTTTTAGGCTAAAAATTCAATAACAAAATAATCCATCTTTTTCATTCTTCCAAAAATAGGTTTATTAATAAAAAATATAAGGTTTAGAGCTGGATTTGGGGTCGTCCATTTGGAAACCCAAAATATAATGAAAAATAAAATAAATTATTATATATTTTATCTATGTTAAAAAAATATTTTAGCTCTGTTTTTTCTGTTGATATAATTATTTTGGTTTCTGGAGGTTATTCTTAAGATTTCTCTTGGGTATTAAAGGTAAAATAATTTTTGGACTAGATTTTATATATTATAACTAAATTTATTTTCAATTAGATTTTAAATAAATTATTTATATCGAAACTGATGTATATCGTGAAAAAATAATATAAAGAATCATTGATATTTTTACAATTTTTTTATAGTTTATTGCCTCTGTTTCTTTAAATAATTTGTTTTTATTATTGTTGGCACCTTTCTTTCTTATTTTACTATTGTTATTACGGCTACTGTTACTAACAACAACATCAAGAATTAAGGGGAAATCACCTGCTTGCACTGTTCATGTAAACAATACAAGCAGGTCCTCTTTTTTTTTCTTCTTCTTTTTTAATTTAAATTTCATTACTCAATGATGCATTGCTTTTAAATTTTTCTTTATAATTTGTTTTGGTTTGTTTTCTATAAAGTTATTACATCCTTAAACAAATAAGTCGATATTTAATTGGTGCTCAATTTTTATGAGTATCTAATTTTATTATCATAAAATAAAGTAAAAAATAGTTTCAAAAAACAAAATTATTAAACTCAATGGAATCCATAACTCGGGTTATAGGTTTAGCGGGTTAATCTACAAAACTCAAAATATTATTGTCTCAATATTTTAAAAAATATATCATATTGAAATTTTAAATTAAATATTAAAGACGGAATCACTGAAAAAATAATTAAAAATATTAATATTTAATTATCCATCGGTAAAATCATCGGTAAAATATCCCAATAAAAAGACTAGAATCCCTCATTTCACAAAAGACAAGTCTTTTTCTTCTTCTTCTTCTTATATAAAAAACATCAAAGTCCCTTTCTTTTTTACTTTCCTAAACTCCTCTTCTCCTCCACACTCATGCATGCCTTTTTTTTTTTTTTTTTTTTCTTTTTAGTTTTTTTAATTAACATATTTTATGATTTTTTTTTTCTCTTCTCAACTTCACTCGCGACTACATCAAGGTAAAATTTCTTTTTTCTTATTTTTTTTGTGTTTTTTCATTATATTTATTTTTTATTTTATTTTTAAATTTTTTTATTCTTAATAATTGTATGAACGTTGTTGGAAGATGAAGCTCTTGACGAAGAATATACCTATTTCTTGGAGGAAATAATCAACAGAATTCTGATCCTGATGCCAAAATCGTTTCCTTTTATGAATTAGTTTTGATTATTTTTTTTTCTTTTGGGTGAAAACTGAAATACATGAAAGATTGTCTGTAAGGTTTTCGTATATTTACACATTTTTTTTGTAATTAGGTTTTGTTTTTCCGATTCATAAATGTTTAAGAAAAACATTGAAAATAAAAATAAAAATATATTAACTTGTAAATTTTCAATAAATATATTCTTGTTAATTAGTACTCACAAAATTAAATAAATTTAATTAGAGAAAATTTCAAGATATAATTTATATTGTTTTTTTTAACTAATAATTGCTATAACAATCAAGCACTAATTCGAATTAAAATAAAATAAAATCAGTGACATTGCTTCTTCATGAGAGAATGAAAAGAACAGGATCCGATGGAATCGCTATATATCATGTGAAGTTTACAATTTCCACCACCGGTTCCAACGGTCAAGTGACATGAGTTAATCATACTCTTTTAAGCATAT
>Ga0307515_10017397_pt1 | contig 13096 bp, 14 predicted proteins | sample 17_EM_MG_FD_194513 | JGI IMG/M metagenome (GOLD analysis project Ga0307515, IMG submission 194513) | Populus trichocarpa ectomycorrhiza microbial communities from riparian zone in the Pacific Northwest, United States - 17_EM | ecosystem: Host-associated > Plants > Roots > Unclassified | place...
GCCGCAGCTGCGCCCGGCGAGGTGGATCACCGCGACCGCGGCCGGCGCGCTGCTCGCATACGTCATCGGTTTGGCGCCGTCGACCTTCGTGGCGGTGTGGTCCGGTTGGCCGGTCGGTCTGACCGCACCGGTGGGGATCGCGCTCGGCGTGGCTCTGCTCTGCACCATCGGCGTGACGCAATGGACGGTGTTGCGCCGCCTTGTCCGGCGGGCTGGCCGCTGGGTGGTCGCCACCGCGGTCGCTTGGCTTGCCGGCCTGGCCGTATTCCTCGGTTTCGTCACGCCTCTGTGGCAGCCGGGTCAGCCTCTGCCGGTGATCGTGGCGATCGGCGTCGGTGGCGGCCTGCTGATGGCGGTCACGATGGCGGCGGTGACCGGGATGGCCCTGCGCCGGCTGCTCCCGGAAGGATCAACCGATCCGGGGACGGGGTCGGCCGTCTCGCCGGTGGCCTCGGATCAACACGTGTTCGCCACGGCGCCGGTGGCCAAACGACCAGCGTGAGGTGGAGGGCCCCTGAGATGGCCATGGGGCCGTGCTCGTACGGCCCGAGCGGCCCGAGCGGCCCGCGGCGGCCCGAGCGGCCCGCGGCGGCCCGAGCGGCCCGCGGCGGCGGGCCGGGGTCGGCCCTGTCCGCGTCGCCCGCATCGACGAACGCAGAACCCATGGTGGTGACGAGCATTCCTGATCAGGTCGACGAGCGCCGGCCACCCGTCGAGCTGTTCCGGGATCTCCGCACCACCCCGGCTGGCCTGGGGCCGCGGGCGGCGGCGCGCCGGCTCGCGGTCTACGGCCCCAATGAGCTGTCTCGTCGCGGCGGGCGGCGCTGGCCGCGTGAGCTGCTGGCGCAGTTCACCAGCCGCTCGCCGTGCTGCTGCTGGTGGACCAACACAACGAGCGACCGCGCGAGGGCGCTACACCGTGGCCCATACCACCTTGCCGCCGCGCGCCGGCATGGCGCCCCACGCGGCAGCGACCGCGTGCACCAGCATCAGGCCTCGTCCTCGTGCGGGGAGTGTCGTCCGCGGGCCGATGGGCGCTGCTCCGCTCGGGTGCGGGAACCGCGAGGCGCCGTCATGGACCGCCACGTGCGGCCGTCCTGTGCCGCCGCGGGACACCGTGACGATGAAGTCGGTGCCGGCGTGCTCCACTGCGTTGGTGGCCAGTTCGGACACGATCAGCGATGTGTCCGGCATCAGCTGCGGTAGGTGCCAGTCGTGGCACGCCTGCGCGACGAGGTTACGCGCGGCGCTGATGGAGGCCGGCTGCGGTGCCAGGCGGGCCTGAAGGCGGTCGGCGTGCGGCATCCGCTCGGCCGTCGTCATGCGTGCCTCGAGCGCGGTGGCGAACACGCGTGGTTGCGGTCCTTGGAGAGTCCGGAGCCGCCGGCTCAACGCTGTCGTGGCGGGCAGGCTGAACGCCAGGTGCACCGGTGACGGCCCGAGCCGGGCCTGCCGCCATGCCCTCAACCAGAACGGCATGCTGACCCCGTACGCATCATCCAGGTGCTGCAGATCGATGATGATCCAGGCGGACGGGCCGGCCAGGCACAAGCGCAGCCCAGCGGACACCTGATCGCAGAGATGGTGTGACCACTGACCGTGCACCGCCAACTCGACCACCGAGATGCTCGCGTCACCTGTGACGGTCACCCCCGCCCCGTGACGATTGGTCATGGAGGTGAGCAGGTACGGAGGCTCAAGCGGCTGCACCTGCTCGCGTCGTTCGGTGGCGGTCATTGAGGACCGTCCAGGCGTACGGTCTGGTCACAGAGTCGCAGGGTGAATGGATCCACCGTCGGGTGGGCGAGATGGTGTGGCACCGTCACAGCTGCTCCTGGCACCTTGTGAAACACGGGTGCGCTGCCGGGGGCTGGGGCAGCTGGGACATGTGTCGTCCCCGCTCATGCGACGTTACCTCGGTCGAGGACAAGTCGCTGGTCAACGTACGTGTGGACATGCTGACGGCGCCGGGAGCTCGCAGTCAGGCGCTGGTCGGTGGAATGTGTGAGGCCGATTTGTCGGCCATGGGTGCTCCTCGTATCTCGGGCGTGCCCCGGTCGACCCTTCGGGCCTTCAGGTTGGGGATACCCCGGCTCCGGCGGTCAGGGCCGGTTCGTCGGGGTCGGACCGTAGGGCATCGGCATCGATACCGAGGGTTCGCAGTAAAACGACGCATGATCGGTCGTATCGATCAGCGCGGGCAGGTCCTTTTCGACCCAGTCGGCCCGGCGGTGAAGATCTCGTGATCGCAGCGTCGCCACTACTCTGGTCTTCTCGATGTACGTCTTCGCAGTGATGGCGTCTCCTCCTTACCCCGGCGGTCGGGATTCCTCCACGATGGGGGACGCACCGGCAGAGCGGATAATTCCACCGTACGCCTCATGGTCGCCGCCGCGTATCGAGCGCATCGACCGGTCACGATCAAGGGCGTGGTGTTGTACATGTTCAGGAGGGTCAGGTAGGCGTCGGCGTGAGGCCAGGTCCAGGACCCGCCGACCGGATACCGTCTGCGCCGGCGAGCAAGAGACATCGGCGCCCACGGCGCTCGGTGCCGGCGACCGGGTGCGGGCCACCGAAACGGGCGCCGCGGAGGCAAGGGTGATCATCGCCGCCTCGGGTGGACTTCGCTCTGTTCATGGTGGATACCCTCACGAACGACGAATTGATCCGTGAAGCACCACGTTCAACTGGCCTGACATCTTGCAGGAACCGGCGAGCGTGGTGCTACCGGAGTTCGTCGCCGCGGGTACCAGCCTGGTATGGACGTGGTTCGCCGCCGCGTGGACGTACGCGATTCTGGCTGTGCCGATCCTGCTGCTTCCCGCCGCGCTCGGCCGCTGCGACGATGCTGTGCTGCGGGTTGCCACGTACCTCGGCGCCACCTCGGTCGTGTTGTCCCTGTCGGCTTCCTGCGCTGGGTCTTCGTGTCCCGGCGCTGGCCCATTCCTATGTCACCGGGAACGCCGTCACCCAGTCCGCTGCTGAGGCCGCCTGGACCGCTGCGACCGGCGGCACCCCTGCCATGACCCGGTCGGCCGCCGGCTCTATCGCCGGTGCGAGGTGATCGCGATGAGACGCCCTGACCCCCGGGCGACGCGGGCATGGCTGATCTGGACCGCCGGCTTCCTGGCGTTCCCCGTCGCCGGGATTGCCAGCACTGCTGTCGCCGGCCGCGTGGACAGCCCACTCGCCGCCCTGTCCGGCGGGGCGTTTGCCGGGCTGGTGATCGGTGCCGGACATGCGTTGGTCAGCCGCCGGCGGCCGGATCCCCGCAGGTGGATCCCCGCCAGCGCCGTCGGTATGAGCCTGGGCCTGCTCCTCGGTGCCGCCGCCGTCGGTTACCGCACGTCGCTGGCCAGACTCGCCCTGATGGGTGCGGTTACCGGAATCGTGCTCGGGGCCGCCCAAACCCTGGCCCTGCCCGTTGCGGCCCGGCGCCGCTGGGTCTGGGCGGCGGCGTTCTCGGCCTTGTCCGGCCTGCTGCCGCACATCGTTGCGCCACTTGCGACCACCGTCGACGGCGACGATCCCAGGCCGCTACCACCACAGAGCTCAAGGCTCCGGCATGAACACCGCCGCGCCACATGTGATCTTCGGGACCGGCGCGATGGCCTGGCCACCTACGGGTCACAGCGACGATCATGGTGCCGAACGACAGCCCCGTACGGATCGGCCCCGAAGCGCAGGTTCTGCGCCGGGTAGTAGATAAGGAGGAGGAAAACCGCGAACAAGCTGGCGCTGGAGAGGCCGAGGTCGACCTACGCCCCTGCTCAGGTGCGATCGGCTCCGCACCCCTGCCGCTCGCGATTTCCGTGTCGGGCAGGCGGTAGCATTCCGCTTGCGCGGTACCTGATCCGTCAGCCGACGATGCTTCGGGGCGCATGGTGGGACGACCACGAGAGCGGGTTGTAGTGAGCATCCACTTGTCCAAGGGGGGCGCGCTGCGGCGGGTCGTGCTCAGTTGCGACGTGGCGGGATGCCCGATCCAGGTGGAGCCGCCAGCCACCGAGGCGTGGCGCAATGACGCGGACGCCCGAGCCTGGGCTCGTGAACACGCTGTCGGCTGGACGTCAGACCCAATCCGCCAGACCGACTATTGCCCGGGACACGCCCAGTTTCGTGAGGCCCCGGCTATCGGCCACGCCCCGCCCCGACCAACGGCAACCGTTCGGGATCGTTCCGGCAACCCACTCAACCGCGACGAGCACGCCGAACGTCTGGGGAAGCTACTCGTCGATGGTGACCGGTCAGCGGGACGACCGCTGACGCTGACGGCGGCTCAAGCTACGGTCGTGGCCCGGCTGCTTGACGAACTGGCTGGCGTTTACCGTGGGGAAAGCCTGGGGACACTCGCCCACGAGCTTTCCGCACTGCTTGACAGCAAACTCCGCGACCAGGACTGATAGCCGGTCAGCAAGTCACGTTGTGCTGGCCTGGGTGGGCGGCGCTCCGGCGCTGTCGATCGCCGTGGTGGCGGTGATCCTGCTCAATGCCGGTTTCGCGTTCGTGCAGGAGATGCAGGCCGAGCGGGCGGTGGACGCCTTGGCCGCGTTCTTGCCCGCCACCGCCTGGGTGGTCCGCGACGGCGCGCGCACCGAGATACCCGCCCGGGAATTGGTTCCCGGTGATGTGCTGATCGTCGCCGAGGGGGACCGGGTCTGCGCCGATGCCCGGTTGATCGACGGGTCGCTCGTGCTGGACCTGTCCGCGCTGACCGGTGAGTCGTTGCCGGTGAGTCGTTGCCGGTGAACCGTTCGGCGGAACCCGCTGAGGCGACCGGTTCGCTGCTGGACGCCGCTGATCTGGTCTTCAGCGGGACGACGTGTATCGCGGCTCAACTGGTAGAGCCTGTACGGCGCCGCGCTCGGGGCAGTGGTGGTGTTCCGAGTCGGGCTGCCCGCGTTCAGGTCGGCGTATCACCGCCTGCGAGTGCATGCCGTCGTGCCGGAGGCGCCGGGTGTCGTGTCGGTGTATCTGAGTGGGCACCGCCTTGACCGGCTTCCGGCGCGCGCCGGCCAGTTCTTCCTCTGGCGCTTCCTCGACGGGCCGGGCTGGACCAGGGCGCAGCCGAACACCCCTGTCGTCTGCGCCCGCGGGTGACCTGCTGTGGATCACGGTCAAGGACCTCGGGGACGGCCGCTCCCGCGCCGCGACCCTGCGTCCGGGCACCCGGGTGCTGGTGGAAGGGCGGAACGAACCGCGCTCCTGGAGCGGGAGATCAGGATGGCCACGCTGATCGCGACGATCCGTCAGCGTCCACGGCCATCGTGATGGCGGTCTTCATCGACCGCGAGGAGTTCGAACACCGGGTGGCGGTCGGCCTCGGCCACGAAATCCTCGATCGGAGCGTCCTTGTCTGCATCAAAGTATGGTCGGGTGGCTGCGGCAACGGCGACGTAGCGCTTGAGTACCGGTCCGGCCTCCGCTGCCGAGACCTCGCGGACGGCATAGTCACGCCGGTCCCCGCGTCGGGCTAGGCTCACTCGTCCGGCAGCGCGCGCGTTGTGCACCCACGACACCGCTCCGTGGGGCGCGACCAGCCAGCGCTGTCCCTCTTCGTGGACCACGGTCGCCGGGTGGGTGAGGGGCCGGCCGGTCTTGCGGCCTCTCGTGGTCAGCAGGTAGGTGCTGGGCACCAGGCCCGCTCGGACGAACACACTGATGACGGCGTCGCCCACGCGGCGCCCCGGGCCGGAACGGAACTGCCTGGCTCGGTGTGAGCTTCCTGGGCCTGGTTGACTGGGTGTCGGGTCAGCCATCGCTACTACCTCCATCGATTCGGTGCTGGCTCGCGAGCCCCATCCAGCCTGATCCGCGCGCGAGCGGGTCAGGTATCCGCCGTCAGCCATCGGCGGCGATCGCGGTCAGGATGTTGAGCCGGACGGCCCGGATGGACGGGAGGACCGCGGCCAGGACCCCCACTATCGCCGATACGACAAGCATGACGATGATCGTGGGCCACGAGATGGCCAGGACTTTCAGGCCCTGTGAGGTGAGGCCGCGCTGGAGTGCGATCCCTAATCCCAGGCCCAGCGCGGTGCCGAGGACAGCGCCGAACACTGCCGTCGCTACCGCCTCGATCGTGATCATTCCGGACAGCTGTTGTCGGCGGAGTCCGATCGCTCGGAGGAGCCCGATCTCGCGGGTACGTTCGAACACCGACAGGGCGAGGGTGTTCACGATGCCGAGGATGGCGACGATCACGCTGAACAGCAGAAGGACGTAGAGCAAGTTCAGCAGGGTGTTGATCGATGCGCCGGTGGCGTCGGTGAATTCCTTGCGGTTCTGCACGGAGACGACGAGGTAGGGCTTGACGATGCCGACAAGTTCCGCTCGTAAGGCGGTCAGGTCGGCGCCGCTGCGCGCCTTCACGTACACGATGGTGTCGGCGCGCCGGCCTTCCGGGACGGCTTGCAGGTAAAGCGCACGGTCAACGATCAGGTGGGTGCCGAATGCCTGACTGTCCTGGAAGATCCCGCCGATGGTGAGCTTGCGGCTGGTGAGGGTGCCGATGGCGGAGTCGAGCTCGGTTCCCACGTGCCAGCGTTGGGCGGTGGCGGTGCTCTGGTCGACCAGTATCGTGTCGCCGGCCAGCGCGTCGAGTCGTCCTACGCGCATGGTGACGAGGATGTTGTCCGCCAGGCTACTGGCCGAACCGGCCGACGCGGAGGTGCCGAAGTCGCCGATCTGCACCCCGAGCCGGCTGATCGCGGCGACGGATCGCACGTCGGCGAGTTCGGCGGCGTCCGCGCCGACCGAGGGCGGAATGGCGGTGGCCGCGCCGTTGAGGACGAAGTCAGCGGTGAGTTCGCGGGTGACCCCGTCAGCGACGCTTGCTTTCACGCTTTGGGCGAGCACCGACAGTCCGGCGATGAGGGCGAGTCCGATCATCAAGGCACTGGCTGTGTTGGCGGTGCGCCGGGGCACCCGCAAGGCGTTCTCGCGGGCGAGTTTGCCGACGACGCCACCGAGTGCGACGAGCGGCCAGGCGATCACTCGAACCACCGGCCTGGTGGCCAGCGGGGCGGCGACGAGCATGCCGATCACGGCCAGGCAGGCACCGATCCCGGCCGCCGTCCACGGCGGGCTCGTGCGGGTGACGCTCACCACCAGCAGAGCAGCGCCGGCTGCGAGCAGGGCGGCTCCGGCCGTGCCGCGCTGACGCAAGCCTTTCGGTGCGATCGAGGGGTCGGCGCGCATGGCCGCCACGGGGGCGGTCCGTGCTGCGCGGCGCGCCGGGAGGACGGCCGCGGTGACCGTGACGAGGGTTCCGACCAGCAGGCTCCAGACAACGGTGGCAACGCTGAGCGGCAGGCCGGACCCGACGTCAGCGCCGACGAAGGCCCGGATGATCCACTGCGCGCCAGCGGCGATCAGCAACCCGAGCCCCAGTCCCAACCCGGACCCGAGCACACCTACGACAACGGCTTCACCCAGCACGAGTCGCATTACCTGGCCGCGGGAAGCGCCGACCGCCCGTAACAGCGCGAGTTCGCGGGTGCGTTGGGCCACGAGCATCGAGAACGTGTTGACGATGATGAACGAGCCGACGAACAGGGCGATGGCTGCGAAGACGAGCAGGAAGGTGGTGAAGAATCCGAGCCCGGTGGCCAGGGCCGCCTTGGTCTCGTCCGCCAGGGTGGCCCCGGTGACGGCTTCGGCGGTCGGCGGCAGCACCGCGGCGACACCGGCTCGAAGGGCGCTCTGGGTGACGCCGCGGTCGGCGGTGATCGAGAAGGAGGAGACGGTGCCGTCGGGGGCGAACGCGGTACGAGCTGTTGCGTCGTCGACGAGCACGGCGGTGGCGCCGAACAGTGACCCGAACTCCACCTCGCCGCTGATCGTGACAGTGCGGGTCTGGTCACCGATGACCGCCTGGGTGGTGTCGCCCACCGACAGTCCGGACTTGGTCAGAGTCGAGCTTTCCACCGCCACTTGATCGGGGCCGGTCGGACCCGTGCCTTCCACGAGAGTGAAGGCGGCGCTGTCGGGGTCGAATGCGAAGCCCAGGCCGGGGGCACCGTTTCCGCCGACGGCGATGCCGTCCTTGCCGGCGATCAGGGCGGTGCCCTGCAGGTCGGGAGAGACGCGGGCCACACCGGGCACCCTGGCGAGGGTCTGCTCCAGTGTCAGAGGCAGCGCGGCACGGGATCCGCCGGCGTTGTTCGACTCGGCGTCGATCCCGCGGACCCCGACATCGAGGCCCTTCTGGGAGTTGGCCAGCAAGCCCTGTAAGGAAGCGTCGATGCTGTCACTGAGCACGAACGTGCCGGTGACGAAGGAGACGCCAAGCATCACCGAGAAAGCGGTCAGCAGGAAACGGACCAGGTGGCCCCTGGCGCTGCTGAGGATGAGCCGAAGCATGTCAGTTCCGTCTTCCGGCGAGTTCGAAGCTCTTCATCCGCTCGAGGACGGTCTGCGCTGTCGGATGGGTGAGCTCATCCACGATCCGGCCGTCGGCCAGAAACAGCACCCGGTCGGCGTACCCGGCGGCGGCCGGGTCGTGGGTGACCATCACGATGCTCTGCCCGAACTCGTCGACCGAGCGGCGCAGAAAGCTCAGGATCTCCGCGCTGGCCCGCGAGTCGAGATTGCCGGTGGGTTCGTCGGCGAAGACGATCGCCGGTCGGCTGACCAGCGCCCGGGCACAGGCGACCCGCTGCTGTTGCCCACCCGAGAGCTCGCTGGGGCGATGCGACAGTCGGTCCCGGATGCCCAGGGTGTCGACGACGGTATCGAACCAGGAAGCGTCGACATGGTGGCCGGCGATATCGACCGGCAAAGTGATGTTCTCGCCCGCGGTCAGAGTCGGAATCAGGTTGTACGCCTGGAAGACGAAGCCGAGCCGGTCACGACGCAGCTGGGTGAGCGCGCGGTCCTTGAGATCGCCGATGTCGACGCCGTCGATGACAATGCGACCGGACGTCGGGGTGTCCAAGGCCGCCATGCAGTGCATCAGCGTGGACTTCCCCGACCCGGACGGCCCCATGATCGCCGTAAGCTGACCGCGGGCGAAGTCGACGGTCACGTCATCCAGTGCGGTCACGGTTGCCTGTCCGCTCCCGTAGACCTTGCTGAGCCCGACAGCCTGCGCGACAGCTTGCGGCTCGACGGGAGTCAACTCCGCAAGGGAAGTCGGATGCGGGGTTCGTCCGAACATGGGAGAGCCTTCCTGGTGGGTCACGGCCCGTTCCGGACCCGACGTCTCATCACACCGCCGCTGCACAGCCGGCGGCAGGGCCCTATGCCCCTACTTCGCGGACCAATGCACCCCGGGCAGTAACGAGCTCGAACCTCCAAGTCCGGTACGCGTCCGAGGGTCGGACGATGCTCCGACTGCTCTGCCGGACCGGCCGCAGATCCAGTCCGATCCGCGCGGGCGACGGCGGGGGAGGCCGGCTTCGCCACACGTTCGACGACTCGTAGCAGGCCCGCCTACGGGACTACCGCAGACCACCGCAGACAACTTCCGATCGCCTCGTTCGAACTCGACGATGGGATCACGGCGCAGAGGCGCCGGGCGCAGGCAAGCCCGAGGGGACCGCCCGCGCGCGCAGAGGAGAGCGGGGTGCCGATGCTCGATCTATAGAAGCTGTGCCACAGCCTCGCACCGGCGTGGTTCGACTACCTACGCGACTGGGACCGGAGCCTGCGGGCGGGCAACTACCCGGAGACCACCCGCTACAACTACCTGCTCGCAGCGGCACAGCTCGACCGTTACCTGCTCGACAACACCGATCCGCTGGACGCCGGACAGGCCGCTGCCGATCCCACCGAGGTGGTGCGTGGTCACGTCGAGGAGTTCCAGGCGTGGATGGTGCGGACCCGGTCGGCGTCGAAGGTCCCAGCACCGCGGTTTCCGGCGACGACCGCGCCGGGCGTCGCGTCGCCGAGATAGATCACACAGGCCCGAGCCGTGGCTCAAGGACCACAACGGCGGTCTCGGTCGATCGAAGCGCCGCATAGGCGTCGAGGTTCTTGTCTATCTCGCGCCAGCGGGCCCACAGGCTTGTCCGTTCGTCGCCGGCTGCGGCGCGGGCCGTCACCAGGCGGGGCCCGCCGGCGAGGCGGACCTGCGCGTCCGGATGCGCCTGCAGATTGAGCCACCAGGCCGGCTCGCCGGCACCCCAGCCGTTCATCGCCATCGTGACGAGGTTCGGACCATCCTCAAAGTACCCGACGATCACGCTGCGCTTCCGGCCGGTGCGACGCCCGGTGGTGATCAGGCGCAGCGCGCCCCAGCGGTTTTCCCTTGCGGGCCACAGCCCGACTCGGCCTCCGGTGACGCGGTACATGCCACGGTGCACCGACCAGGCGAGGCGGACAAACCAGCGGGGAGGCAACCACGGGGACCGGGTGGAACGTTCGCGGGACATGGCGCACCCTTCTCTTACAGCGGCGCGCAGTGCCTACGGGCGGGGCGTCTGCTTGTCGCCGGCCTCCCGCTGGATCGCCGCGCCGAGTTCGCTGAGGGTCGCCCCGACCGCCCGCAGCAGCGCCGAACCCGCCTCCGCCGAATCCTGGCGCACCTTCGGGTCGTGTACAGCGTTCTCGAAGGCCCGAGCGGCATCCTCTACCGCCTTGCTCACCTGGTGGCCGGTCGTGTCGGTGCGGCCTGGATTGGTGCCGGCCGAATCGGCATCAACCGAAGCAGTACCAACCAGATCAGTGCCGACCTTGTCGGCGCCCGGCGATTTTGCGCCGGCTGGACCGGCGTCGGCCGGGCGCGCGCCAATCTGGCTCGCCCCGGCCGTGACGCGGTGGTGGTGCTCGCGGAACTGGTGCGCGATCTGGGTGAACTGGTCGGCCAACGCCGACCATGCCTCCTGGGTGCGATCGAACCGCTTCCCGTTGTATTCGCTCATGCCACCAGCATCCGATCCGGCGTCCATTGGGGTAAGGGACGTAAGTCCCGACCTGTCAGCTGTTGTGATACGCCGAAGATCGGCCTGTCGGCGACGGCTGAAAACTGACGCTGTGGCGACGGGCGAAAACGGACCCTCCTGATGATCAGGAGGTGCAGCATCGCCGGTGAGCTGCACCGTGCGCCGGCCGCCGTGCGCCGATGGCTGCGCCGGGCAGACGGCACACATCTGCGGTGGCTTCGCCGCCAGGGCGTCGAGCACGCGTTCCGGCTCGATCCCGACCTGCTGGGCGACCTGCCGGTCGAGACCAGCGACCTGGCCGACGCGCTGACGGCCCTGGCCACTGCGGTGCATGCCTGGCGACGCCGGTTCAACCGGGACGCCCAAGCGTGGACGCTGATCGGCGTGTTCACCGGCGGACGTCTGCTGCCGCTCGCACCCGCGAGTTGATCCACAGGGCCGTTCAGGGGATCTCTGTGCCCGCGATCCGGCGTCACCTTGATCACCAACACCCGCCACCGTGATACGGCTGTTACGGATCGCTCAGGCTGGGCGCCGCGGCGAGGTTCAACCCGACGCACCCGCGTTGCGCTGGACGGTGGCCTGCGCGGGTAGGGGTCTATCGGCCCTGGCGGGTGTGGCAGGTATGCCGTCGACTGGTGTCGGAGGTACACCATGCGTGGGGACCGAATGATCATCGATGAGCAGTTGCCCGTGTACGATGTTGTCGTCGCCGAGCACCTGATCGTGGACGCCGACCCGATGACTACGTTCGCGGTGGCCAGAGCGATGGATTTCATGACCGTTCGGGCGCCGTTGATGGACGCGGCTATGTGGATGCGCGGTCTGCCGGACCGGCTGCGTCGCCGCCCCGTGGCACCGTTGTCCCATCTGTATCTGGCTCAGGGCGTTGGTCTGCCGGGGTGGTTGTCACTGGGTGAGCGGGCCGGCAGCGAGTTGGCGTTCGGGGCGGTCGGCAAGTTCTGGCAGCCGGACATCGAGTGGCGCGACGTGCCGCAGGCCGACTTCGCCGGGTTCGCCGAGCCGGGCTGGGGCAAGATCGCCTGCAACTTCACGTTCCTGCCGTACGGAAGCGGCACGCTGCTCACCTACGAGTGCCGCACGGCCACCACTGATCCCGCGTCGCGCCGCAAGTTCGCCCGCTACTGGTGGTTGGTGCGACCGTTCGCCGCGTACATCATGCGGGCCGCGCTGGCCACGATCGCTGCCGAAGCCAAACGAACCCAGGCACCGCTGCCGACCGCCGCGTAGCACGCGACGGTCGGCAAAGCCGCGCGGTCAACAGACCGCGCGGCGACGGACAACGAAGTGGATGCCAATCGTGAGAGTTCTGGTCACCGCCGCGAGTAAGCACGGATCGACAGCAGAGATCGCCACACGTATTGCCGAGGCGCTGCGTACGGCCCTTCCGGGCGACGCCGTGGTCGAGGTGCGCCCGGTGGTCGAAGTTGCCGATCTGGCGCCGTACGACGCCGTGGTGCTCGGCAGCGCGGTCTACCTGGGGCGGTGGCTGGATGATGCGCGTGACGCCGCGCAGCGGATTGCAGCGCATCCGCCGCGTCCTGTGTGGTTGTTCTCCAGCGGCCCGATCGGCAATCCGCCGAAGCCGGACGAGGATCCGGCTGAGGTCGCCGCCCTTGTCGCGGCCACCAGCAGCCGTGGGCATCGGCTGTTCGCCGGGCGCCTGGACCGCCACCGGCTCGGCCTCGCCGAGCGGGCGATGGTCGCGGCCCTGCGGGTGGCCGACGGCGACTTCCGCGACTGGGACACGATCGACAGCTGGAGCCGCCAGATCGCCGCGGAGCTGTGCCTGCCGGCCGACACGGTGACGCCGTGACCACGACACGATCCATCGGCGTCGGCCCGCAGATGTCGGAACCCGTGCCTGTGCGAGTCGGCAGATCTGCGGGACCGTGGCTGTGGATGTCGATCGCCGCCGCCGTGATCGCCGCCGCCGGCAGCATCGTCGGGCTCGCAGCCGCCGGCAGCATCTACGGTCACGAGACTGCGGCATTCCTGGACCAGGCCATCGCGCAGGACATCGTGAACATCGCGGTCGTCACTCCGGCGATCATCGTGTCGGCGTTGCTGGCCCGCCGTGGCTCGCTGACCGCCTACCTGGCGTGGCTGGGCGCGATGGCGTTCACGGTCTACAACTACCTCATCTACACCCTGTCGATCTATGTCGGTCCACTGTTCCTGGCGTGGGT
>Ga0307515_10017398_pt1 | contig 13095 bp, 13 predicted proteins | sample 17_EM_MG_FD_194513 | JGI IMG/M metagenome (GOLD analysis project Ga0307515, IMG submission 194513) | Populus trichocarpa ectomycorrhiza microbial communities from riparian zone in the Pacific Northwest, United States - 17_EM | ecosystem: Host-associated > Plants > Roots > Unclassified | place...
TTCTGTGGGCAACGACGACAAATGGATGCGTATTGGGCGGAAGCTCTGTTGGAAAGAAAGGTACCGATACCAAGGATGTCGGGGTCGAAGCAGCTGAAGAGCTCTGGAGAGGGCTGGAAAAGGGCGGATGCGTGGACGAGTATCTCCAAGACCAAATGATTGTCTTTCTGGCACTCGCAGAGGGGACATCTAGAGTACGAGTCGGTTGTCCCCTTGAACTTCACACCCAGTGAGTCTTCATTTTCAAGGTCCGAGGATGAACTAAGGAAATTCTTGAGGACGGCGATTTGGGTGGCCGAGCAATTGACGGATGCAAAATTCCGTGTCATAGAAGATGGCAGCACCTCTATCATTGAATGTGATGGCATCGGTTTTGTTCCAGGATCGATGGTCGCTTCCCAGGAAGAGGAATAGCGCCACATTCATGATGCACTTACTACCAACTCATGTTCCTTTGCTTGATTTGATGAACCCTTCCTTCATCCTCTCACACAACACATACAGCTTTTAACTATTCAGATCGACAGATCTCAATCACGCCTGATGGACTCGGGACCCGGAGCCCTTATAATACGATAATAATTTATGGTAATTGGGGAGTACCTAAGAGAGTAGCTTTAGATGATAGTGCTGAAACCGTGGCATTGGCAAGGAGGCAAAATAGTGAAATGAGAGCGAATGTGTGAATATTGATTTAGATTGTGGCTCTCCTGCACGAAGACTGCTATCTACTCCAAGCAGTATCCACTAAGGTGGGGTTCCAATATGTTACCTTGTACATCTAAGCCTTGGCGGCTTGGGGAGATAGAGTATTACAAGAGAGCAACGAGTCCTCCAAAACCTTGATTTATTTCTCTCGGAGAGTGACAAGATCACGTCGTTCGATACCCTCTATCATACAGCGCTCAAGCCTAGGACAGAGCATAGGGTCGTCGAGTATATAGTAGAACGTCTCGTTCAGTCGAGGATACGAAGGAGCAGCGTCACCTCCTATGTCTTGGTTCTTCTCCCATCTCCCACACCCATTCAAGGTCAACGCTTTTAGCTGGGTGGCGGGGGATAGCATTTGACGCAAGGCATCCGCAGAGGAACAACCCATATGCGTGATGGTAAGCTTCTCCAGTTGAGGAAGGATCCCCGCAAAGGACGAAGAGATTTCTTTGGCCTGGTCTCTGAGGAGGCTGTCCCTCTTGGTTGTGTACAGAGTCAAGTCGGTCAAGGACGGGAGTTGCATGAGTGCATGGAAAGACGGGAACTCATGTTCTGGGAATGCGACGCGTAATTCACGTAGCTGGGAGAGGCATATCGCCTTCTGCTTATGCAGATCTGCCTCTGCCATCTCCGCCAAGAACAATGAGCAAATGGAGGTGAATTGTTGGAGCATGTACCATAGCGTTTTGCTTTGATTGGAGTCTATGTGGAGGTATTGAACCGAGTTGCGAATGGACATGGGCCAGGTGGTCGAGCAGGGCCCATTCAGGCGAAGAGTACTCAATACAGCAGTGTACGGAAAGCAACTGGAGAGATCGTGATCCCCCGTTGCTCGGAAGGTGAGCTCGCGAAGTTGTGGCATGAAGTAGCGTAGATATTTGGTCGGGACCCAATCCCCAAGATCAAGCTTCAACGTCTCCCATCGCCACATCTCTGTACTTTCCTCCCCTGCGCATTCCTCCAACGCTAGGTTGAATGCTCTCTCCGGGAGAGTTCCCCAGGTACGAGTATCGATCGTCACATGAAGATTCTTTCCCTCGCTTTCAAGCACAGCCCTTCGGACTCGTGCAGCAAGGGAGTGCTCTGTCAACTGGAGACCACGACCATCCCGCGAGATATGGATATAAGTCCAAAGTTTCGAGTAGCCCGCGGTGGCGTCTCTCCACCGTCTCGATACCAGACAGAGGACTTCGAGGTGGCCCCCATTAGCTACGAAGAACTCGAACATTGATTGAAGGATTTCGATAGGCAGACGGTCCATCAATGGATCGCCTTGGGGTGTATACTGGTGGATTACTGAGTTGCTTGGAGGCCTCCGCCGGGTATGTGGGCGAAGTAGGCTGGACATTACACCCTCGTGTCCTTCTGGGATGATCTTGGTCGGTATCTAAGATCAAATGGAGAACAGGGTTGGTAGACTTGACACTGTGTGAGCTCAAGCGCTTACCTTCAGTTGCGCCCAATAATGCTGCTTGGTGGGCCGCGGTAAGTGTACCACAGATTCCATCGAAGGTGTATTGGTCGTGGCTATTGTCGTTTATGCATGTGATACTATCGTAGTTTGCTCCCTTCGTCGTCAGTCTCATGACAATCCCAGAGTATTACTGATTGGAGAGCCATCTATTGTGTACAATCTTCATCTTGACTTTGATCCCATTCCGATGGGTTTGCACGTACGTGTTCGGGTTGAAGGAGCCACCTTGGACGCGACCACCTCGAGCGTCCAACCTGACTGACTGGCCATACTCACTCAACGGCATCTCTGTGACATCCCAAGTTAACCAACGGATGCTGAACCATGGAGAATCCGCTCCAATGGAGGCAAAGATTGAAGACCTTCCAACTGAGCTGCTGCTCTGCATTCTAGAGCTAGTCCTCAGCCGCGAAAGTCCCCCTGAGTTGTTCTGTCTCGTCTCTAGAAGGTGGTATCGGAGCGTTGTCACCTGCGCGACCTTCTGGCGATATATTGACATCACACTCGAATGTTATCAAAGGGTGGACCCAGCGACGGGTCTGGTGCCTAGTATTCGGCGCCATATGATAAGAAGTCGTACATGCGGATTAGATGTCACGATACATTATGGGACGGCGTGTCCATGGGAGGGCCAGTTCTGCGATGCCGTGCTAGAATGTGCTGGCCTAGATGGAGGAGGTATAAGGCGCTGGAGCACCCTCAACTTTCATGACACATACAGTACCCCATTGAAAATCGTCGACGTCTTCCAGTATCCAACTCCCCACCTTCGCGAGGTGTCCATCTGCGTCAGCAGGGGGCTGAATATGACGCATTTATTTCCCCACGCTCCATTATTGCGAGTCCTTCGTGTGCCGAGCGCCATGGGAACCATAAACTGGCCACCCACGTTTCGGCGGCTTGTATCGACACTTTATGTGAATAACTCCCAATCCTGCCGTATCGCTGACTTGCTGCGCAGTGTTCCTTCCATTCGATCACTCCACCTAGGCAGTACCGTATTTATGAGAGGAGCAGACCCGGGAAAAACAATCGAATTACTCCAGTTGCGCGAGGTGCACACAAGTGTCCCAGACTTTCCTTGTATTCTACCTTCCCTGCACCTTCCATGCCTAACACATTTGACGCTCACCTGCCGACCTCGTCAGTGCCTTGACCCCTTCGTAGTCGCCGATATGTGCAGAAGCTACGTGCCGATCTTGGCGAGGATTGAAAATCTCACGATACTCCGCATGGGATGTTCGACTGCTGATGACCTGATCCGGCTTCTAGTCCATTCGCCTCGTGTGCTGACGCTGGAGATGCAAGCTTGCGGGAGGTGGGTTGGGGAAGATGATTTAGGACAGTGGCTCAGAGAGCCAGTCCTTGTGGAAGAGTTTTATAGTGTGCTGGAGATGAAGGAGCTCTGCCCTCTGTTATCGCACTGCCGTCTCAATGGTGTAGACCGCCCCGATCTCGTGGAGTTACGGAGGAGGCACATGACCTAAGTGTGTGTACCAGTATACGTCAGCTCTTTTGATTTTGTATGCTAGCTGTGAGTCCACTAGTCCCCCATCGGAAGTACCATTCTTTTCAAGCAGAAAACGTCGTAAATTAATGCACTGTACACTGCAAAAATACCACGTGGCAAAGGTGATTATTACTCCACCGAGCACATGCATTGGAGTGCCATCTGTTGTGTATAATCTTCATCTCGACTTTGATTGGGTTTGCATGTGCGTGGTCGGGTTGGAGGAGCCATCTTGGACGCGACCACGAGCGTTCAACCTGACTGACTGGCCATACTCACTCAACGGCGTCTCTGTGACATCCGGAGTTAACCAACGGATGCTGAACCATGGAGAATCCGCTCCAATGCAGGCAAAAATTGAAGGCCTTCCGACTGAGCTGCTGCTCTCCATTCTAGAGCTGGCCATCAGCCGCGAAAATCCCCCTGAGCTGTTCTGTATCGTCTCTAGAAGGTGGTATCGAAGCGTTGTCACCTGCGCGACCTTCTGGCGATATATTGACATCACACTCGAATGTTATCTAAGGATGGACCGAGCGACGGGCCTGGTGCCTAGTGTTCGGCGCCATATGATAAGAAGTCGCACATGCGAATTAAATGTCACGATAGATTATGGGTCGGGGTGTCCATGGGATAGCCAGTTCTGGGATGCCGTGGTAGAATGTGCTGGCCTAAATGGAGGAGGTATGAGGCGCTGGAGCACCCTCAAGCTTATGTACACAAACAATATCCCATTCGAAACCATCGAAAAAATCCTCGGCGTTTTCCAGTATCCAACTCCCCAACTGCGCGAGCTGTCCATCTGCGTCAGCAGGGGGCTGGATATGACGCATCTATTTCCCCACGCTCCATTATTGCGAGTCCTTCGTGTGCCGAGCTTCACGGGAACCATAACCTGGCCACCCACGTTTCGGCGGCTTGTATCGACACTTTATGTGAATAACTCCCAATCCTTCGATACCTCTGACTTGCTGCGCAATGTTCCTTCCATTCAGTCACTCCACCTAGGCAGTACCGTATTTACGAGAAGTACAGATCAGAGAGAAACAATCGAATTACTCCAGTTGCGTGAGCTGCATGCAAGCGTCCCAGACTTCCCTTGTGATCTACCTTCCCTGTACCTCCCATGTCTAACACATTTGACGCTCACCTGCCGGCCTAGTCGGTGCCCTAACCCTTTCGTAGTCCCTGATACGTGCGAAAGCTACGGGCCGATCTTGGCGAGGATTGAAAATCTCACGATACTCCGCATGGGCTGCTCAACTGCTGACGACCTGATCCAGCTTCTGGCCCACTCGCCTCGTGTGCTCACGCTGGAGATGCAAGATTGCGGGAGGTGGGTTGGGGAAGATGATCTAGGACGGTGGCTCAGAGATCCAGTGCTTGTAGAAGAGTTTTATAGTGTGCTGGAGATGAAGGAGCTCTGTCCTCTGTTATCGCACTGCCGTCTCAATGGTGTAGACCGCCCCGATCTCGTGGAGTTGCGGAGGAGGCCCACGTCCTGAGTGTGTGTACCAGTATACGCCATGCCCTTTTGATTTCGTATACTAACTGTGAGTCCATTAGTCATCTGTTCGGAAGTACCATTCTTTTCAAGCACAGAACGTCGTAGATGTACTGTACACTGCAAAAACACCACGTGGCAAAATGTGACTATGACTCCACCGAGCACCTGCTGAACATGGCTTCCTTCATTTCCGCAACCTCAGAATATGACGTTTCCCAATCAAAAGTGTAACCAGTGTGTTCTCTATCTGGGACCGTGTTCTCGATTGGTCGGCGATGTCAAGGGTACTCGCCCATTGTTGCCCTCCCGTCGTCGTAACTAGCCTCAGGGATGTGGGCATAGGGGAATGCTATAGTCCGTGTTTCACTCGAGAAATTCCAGGGACGTCGTACTCATTTGGGAGACGCTGTGAGCCCGCCACTTCCACCAACACAGAACGCCCAAAGTTTCGAGTAGCCCGCAGTGGCGTCTCCATCGTCTCGATACCAGACAGGTGGCCCCCATCAGCTACGAAGAACTCAATAATTGATTGAAGGATTTCGATAGGCAGGCGGTCCATCAGTGGATCGCCTTGGGGTGTACACATTGGTGGATTACTGAATCGCTTGGAGGCCTCCGCTGGCTAGGTGGGCGAAGTAGGCTGGACATTACACCCTCGTGTCCTTCTGGGATGATCTTGGTGGGTATCGATGATCAGATGGAGAGCAGGGTTGATGGACTTGACACTGTGTGAGCTCAAGCGCTTACCTTCAGTTGCGCCCAATAATGCTGCTTGGTGGGCCGCGGTAAGTGTACCACAGATTCCATCGAAGGTGTATTGGTCGTGGCTATTGTCGTTTATGCATGTGATACTATCGTAGTTTGCTCCCTTCGTCGTCAGTCTCACGACAATCCCAGAGTATTACTGATTGGAGTGCCACTGTTTGTGCGCAATATTCATCTCGACATTGATCGTACTCCGATGGGCTTGCACGTACGTGTTCGGGTTAAAAGAGTGATTTTGGACGCGACGACCTCGAGCGTCCAACCTGACTGACTGGCCATACTCACTCAACGGCATCTCTATGACATCCGAAGTTAACCAACAGACGCTGATCAATGGAGGGTCCGCTCCAATGGAGGCAAAAATTGAAGACCTTCCAACTGAGCTGCTGCTCTCCATTCTAGAGCTAGCCCTCAGCCGCGAAAGTCCCCCTGAGTTGTTCTGTCTTGTCTCTAGAAGGTGGTATCGAAGCGTTGTCACCTGCGCGACCTTCTGGCGATCTATCGACATAACATTCGAACGTTATCGAAGGATGGACCGAGCGACGGGCCTGGTGCCTAGTGTTCGGCGCCATATGATAAGGAGTCACACATGCGGATTAGACGTCACGATAGATTATGGCTCGGGGTGGCCATGGGAGAGCCAGTTCTGCGATGCCGTGCTAGAATGTGCTGGCCTAAATGGAGGAGGTATAAGGCGCTGGAACACCCTCAAGCTTATGTTCACAAACAATGTTCCATTGAAAACCGTCGAGAAAATCCGCAGCGTTTTCCAGTATCCAACTCCCCACCTTCGCGAGCTGTCTATCAGCGTCAGCAGGGGGCTGGATATGACGCATCTATTTCCCCACGCTCCCTTATTGCGAGTCCTTCGTGTGCTGAGCGCCATAGGAACCATAACATTGCCACACACATTTCGGCTTGTGTCGACACTTTATGTGGACAACACCTACATCTTCGGTATCTCTGACTTGCTGCGCAATGTCCCTTCCATTCGGTCACTCCACCTAGGCAGTAACGTGTTTCCGAGAAGAGCAGGCCAGCGAGAAACAATCGAATTACTCCAGTTGCGTGAGGTGCACGCAAGCGCCCCAGACTTTCCTTGTGTTCTACCTTCCCTGTACCTCCCATGTCTAACACATTTGACGCTCACCTGCCGGCCTAGTCGGTGCATCAACCCTTTCGTAGCTTCCGATACGTGCGGAAGCTACGCGCCGATCTTAGCGAAGATTGAAAATCTCACGATACTCCGCATGGGCTGCTCAACTGCTGATGACCTGATCCAGCTTCTGGCCCACTCGCCTCGTGTGCAGACGCTGGAGATGCAAGCTTGCGGGAGGTGGGTTGGGGAAGATGATTCAGGACGGTGGCTCAGAGAGCCAGTCCTTGTGGAAGAGTTTTATAGTGTGCTGGAGATGAAGGAGCTCTGCCCTCTGTTATCGCACTGCCGTCTCAATGGTATAGACCGCTCCGATCTCGTGGAGTTGCGGAGGAGGCCCGCGTCCTGAGTGTGTGTACCAGTATACGCCATGCCCTTTTGATTTCGTATACTAACTGTGAGTCCATTAGTCACCTGTCGGAAGTACCATTCTTTTCAAGCACAGAACGTCGTAGATGTACTGTACACTGCAAAAACAATACGTGGCAAAAGGTGACTATTACTCCACCGAGCGCCTGCTGAATATGGCTCCCTTCATTTCCGCAACCTCAGAATATATATGAAGTTCCCAATCAAAAGTATAACCAGTGCGTTCTCTATTTGCGATTGTGTTCTCTATTGGTCGGTGATGTCAAGATTACTCGCCCATTGTTGCCCTCCCATCGTCGTAACTAGCCTCAGGGGTGTGGGCATAGGGGAATGCTACCGTCCGTGTTCCGCTCGGGAAACTTCCAGGGACGTCGTACTCATTCAAGAGAGGCTGTGAGCACACCACTTCCACCAACACAGGGCGTCCAAAGTTTCGAGTAGCCCGCAGTGGCGTCTCTCCACCGTCTCGCTACCAGCTGGTGGCCTCCATCAGCTACGAAGAACTCGAACATTGATTGAAGGATTTTGATAGGTAGACGGTCCATCGGTGGATCGCCTTGGGGTGTATAGTGGTGGATTACTGAGTTGCTTGGAGGCCTCCGCTGGCTAGGTGGGCGAAGTAGGCCGGACATTACACCCTCGTGTCCTTCTGGGGTAATCTTGGTGGGTATCGATGATCAGATGGAGAACAGGGTTGATGGACTTGACACAGTGTGAGCTCAAGCGCTTACCTAGCTTCAGTTGCGCCCAATAATGCTGCTTGGTGAGCCGCGGTAAGTGTACCACAGATTCCATCGAAGGTCGTGGCTATTGTCGTTTATGCATGTGATACCATCGTAGTTTACTCCCTTCGTCGTCAGTCTCACGACAATCCCAGAGTATTGCTGATTGGAGTGCCACTGTTTGTGCGCAATATTCATCTCGACATTGATCGTATTCCGATGGGCTTGCACGTACGTGTTCGGTTTAAAAGAGTGATCTTGGACGCGACGACCTCGAGCGTCCAACCTGACTGACTGGCCATACTCACTCAACGGCATCTCTATGACATCCGAAGTTAACCAACAGACGCTGATCAATGGAGGGTCCGCTCCAATGGAGGCAAAAATTGAAGACCTTCCAACTGAGCTGCTGCTCTCCATTCTAGAGCTAGCCCTCAGCCGCGAAAGTCCCCCTGAGCTGTTCTGTATCGTCTCTAGAAGGTGGTATCGGAGCGTTGTCACCTGCGCGACCTTCTGGCGATCTATCGACATAACATTCGACCGTTATCGAAGGATGGACCGAGCGACGGGCCTAGTGCCTAGTATTCGGCGCCATATGATAAGAAGTCACACATGCGGATTAGATGTCACGATAGATTATGGGTCGAGGTGGCCATGGGAGAGCCAGTTCTGCGATGCCGTGCTAGAATGCGCTGGCCTAGATGGAGGAGGTATAAGGCGCTGGAACACCCTCAAGCTTATGTACACAAACAATGTCCCATTGAAAACCTTCGAGAAAATCCGCCACATTTTCCAGTATCCAACTCCCCACCTTCGCGAGCTGTCTATCAGCGTCAGTAGGGAGCTGGATATGACGCATCTATTTCCCCACGCTCCCTTATTGCGAGTCCTTCGTGTGCTGAGCGCCACGGGAACCATAACGTTGCCACACACATTTCGGCTTGTGTCGACACTTTATTTGAATAACACCTACATCTTCGGTATCGCTGACTTGCTGCGCAATGTTCCTTCCATTCGGTCACTCCACCTAGGCAGTGGCGTGTTTTCGAGAAGAGCAGACCAGGGAGAAACAATCGAATTACTCCAGTTGCGTGAGCTGCACGCAAGCGTCCCATACTATCCTGGTGTTCTACCTTCCCTGTACCTTCCATGCCTAACACATTTGACGCTCACCTGCCGGCCTCGTCGGTGCCCTAAACCTTTCGTAGTCGCCGATACGTGCAAAAGCTACGGGCCGATCTTGGCGAAGATTGAAAATCTCACGATACTCCGCATGGGATGTTCGACTGCTGATGACCTGATCCAGCTTCTGGCCCACTCGCCTCGTGTGCAGACGCTGGAGATGCAAGCTTGCGGGAGGTGGGTTGGGGAAGATGATTTAGGACAGTGGCTCGAAGAGCCAGTCCTTGTGGAAGAGTTTTATAGTGTGCTGGAGATGAAGGAGCTCTGCCCTCTGTTATCGTACTGCCGTCTCAATGGTGTAGACCGCTCCGATCTCGTGGAGTTGCGGAGGAGGCCCACGTCCTGAGTGTGTGTACCAGTATACGCCATGCCCTTTTGATTTCGTATACTAACTGTGAGTCCATTAGTCATCTGTCGGATGTACCATTCTTTTCAAGCACAGAACGTAGATGTACACGTGGAAAAAGGTGATTATTACTCCACCGAGCACATGCATTGGAGTGCTATCTGTTATGTATAATCTTCATCTCGACTTTGACGGAAAATGAAACTCCCTTACTTCGTTCGAAGGGATAACACCCCTTATTCTATCTACTTCTACGGTAGGACTACTTATATAGTAATAATAGCCGAGCCACAACATGAAACCAGTATCAGAATATACGGAAACGGACCTGTAACCCTGCATATAACCGATATTAAGGAACCGTAATTAAACCCAAACCGTACCTACTATGACGAGAACAACAATATTCCGACAGACTTTGATCCCATTCCGATGGGTTTGTACGTACGTGTTCGGGTTGAAGAAGTCTTGGACGCAACCACCTCGAGCGTCCAACCTGACTGACTGGTCATACTCACTCAACGGCATCTCTGTAACATCCGAAGTTAACCAACGGATGCTGAACCATGGAGAATCCGCTCCAATGGAGGCAAAAATTGAAGGCCTTCCGACTGAGCTGCTTCTCTCCATTCTAGAGCTGGCCATCAGCCGCGAAAGTCCTCCTGAGCTGTTCTGTCTCGTCTCTAGGAGATGGTATCGGAGCGTTGTCACCTGCGCGACCTTCTGGCGATATATTGACATCACACACGAATGTTATCTAAGGATGGACCGAGCGACGGGCCTGGTGCCTAGTATTCGGCGCCATATGATAAGAAGTGACGCATGCGGACTAGATGTCACGATAGATTATGGGTCGGGCGATCCATGGGCTAGGCAGTTCGGGGATGCCGTGCTGGAATGTGCTGGCCTAGATGGAGGAGGTATAAGGCGCTGGAGCACCCTCAAGTTTAATTACACATACTATATCCCATTCGGAGCCTTTGCGAAAATCTTCGACGTTTTCCAGTATCCAACTCCCCAACTTCGCGAGCTGTCTATCAGCGTCAACAAGGGGCTGGATATGACGCATCTATTTCCCCACGCTCCCTTATTGCGAGTCCTTCGTGTCCCGATCGCCGTGGAACCCATAACATTGCCACACACATTTCGGCTTGTGTCGACACTTTATTTGGATGATACCCACACCTTCGATATCTCTGACTTGCTGCGCAATGTTCCTTCCATTCGATCACTCCACCTAGGCAGTTTCGTATCTACGAGAATAGCAGATCAGGAAGAAACAATCGAATTACTCCAGTTGCGTGAGCTGCACGCAAGCGTCCCACACTATCCTTGTTTTCTACCATCCCTGTACCTCCCATGTCTAACACATTTGACGCTCACCTGCCGGACTCGTCGGTGCCCTCTCCCTTTCGCAGTCACCCATACGTGCGAAAGCTACGGGCCGATCTTGGCGAGGATTGAAAATCTCACGATACTCCGCATGGGCTGCTCAACTGCTGATGACCTGATCCAGCTTCTGGCCCACTCGCCTCGTGTGCTGGCGCTGGAGATGCAAGCTTGCGGGAGGTGGGTTGGGAAAGATGATTTAGGACGGTGGCTCGAAGAGCCAGTCCTTGTGGAAGAGTTTTATAGTGTGCTGGAGATGAAGGAGCTCTGCCCTCTGTTATCGTACTGCCGTCTCAATGGTGTAGACCGCTCCGATCTCGTGGAGTTGCGGAGGAGGCCCACGTCTTGAGTGTGTACCAGTATGCGCCATGCCCTTATGATTTCGTATGCTAACTGTGAGTCCATTAGTCATCTGTCGGAAGTACCATTCTTTTCAAGCACAGAACGTCGTAGATGTACACGTGGCAAAAGGTGACTATTACTCCACCGAGCACATGCATTGGAGTGCCATCTGTTGTGTATAATCTTCATCTCGACTTTGATCCCATTCCGATGGGTTTGTACGTACGTGTTCGGGTTGAAGAAGCCATCTTGGACGCGACCACCTCGAGCGTCCAACCTGACTGACTGGTCATACTCACTCAACGGCATCTCTGTGACATCCGAAGTTAACCAACGGATGCTGACCCATGGAGAATCCGCTCCAATGGAGGTAAAAATTGAAGGCCTTCCAACTGAGCTGCTGCTCTCCATTCTAGAGCTGGCCATCAGCTTCGAAAGTCCCCCTGAGCTGTTCTGTCTCGTCTCTAGAAGGTGGTATCGAAGCGTTGTCACCTGCGCGACCTTCTGGCGATCTATCGACATCACACTCGAACGTTATCGAAGGATGGACCCAGCGACGGGTCTGGTGCCTAGTATTCGGCGCCATATGATAAGAAGTCATACATGCGGACTAGATGTCACGATTGATTATGGGTCGCGGTGGCCATGGGAGAGCCAGTTCTGCGATGCCGTGCTAGAATGTGCTGGCCTAAATGGAGGAGGTATAAGGCGCTGGAGCACCCTCGAGCTTATATACACAAAGAATGTCCCATTGAAAACCTTCGAGAAAATCCGCGACGTTTTCCAGTATCCAACTCCCCACCTTCGCGAACTGTCTATCAGCGTCAACAAGGCGCTGGATATGACGCATCTATTTCCCCACGCTCCCTTATTGCGAGTCCTTCGTGTCCCGATCGCCACGAGAATCATAACATTGCCACACACATGTCGGCTTGTGTCGACACTTTATGTGGATGACACCTACATCTTCGGTATCTCTGACTTGCTGCGTGGTGCTCCTTCCATTCGGTCACTCCACCTAGGCAGTAACGTGTTTTCGAGAAGAACAGGCCAGCGAGAAACAATCGAATTACTCCAGTTGCGTGAGCTGCACGCAAGCGTCCCAGACTATCCTGGTGTTCTACCTTCCCTGTACCTCCCATGCCTAACACATTTGACGCTCACCTACTGGCCGAGTCGGTGCCATAGCCTTTTCGTAGTCGCCGATACGTGCGAAACCTACGGGCCGATCTTGGCGAAGATTGAAAATCTTACGATACTTCGCATGAGATGCTCAACTGCTGAAGACCTGATCCAGCTTCTGGCCCACTCGCCTCGTGTGCTGACGCTGGAGATGCAAGCTTGCGGGAGGTGGGTTGAGGGAGATGATTTAGGGCCGTGTCGAAGAAATCCAGTCCTTGTGGAAGAGTTCTATAGTGTGCTGGAGATGAAGGAGCTCTGCCCTCTGTTATCACATTGCCGTCTCAATGGTGTAGACCGCCCCGATCTCGTGGAGTTGCGGAGGAGGGACACGTCCTGAGTGTGTGTACCAGTATACATCATGCCCTTTTAATTTCCTATGTTAGCTATGGGTCCACTAGTCACCTGTCGGAAGTACCATTCTTTTCAAGCACAAAATGTCATAC
>Ga0307515_10017400_pt1 | contig 13095 bp, 1 predicted proteins | sample 17_EM_MG_FD_194513 | JGI IMG/M metagenome (GOLD analysis project Ga0307515, IMG submission 194513) | Populus trichocarpa ectomycorrhiza microbial communities from riparian zone in the Pacific Northwest, United States - 17_EM | ecosystem: Host-associated > Plants > Roots > Unclassified | place...
TTTTGCAATTACTGCAGAAGGTTTATAGCGTAATAGTTAAAGAATATTAAGCCATTTACGCGGTTAATAAAGAAAAAAAAACTATAGGTATAAAAAAAGAAATAATAAGAACTGTTTAAAGAAGTTAAAAGGTTATTTACCTAGGAGCTAGTTCTTAAGATCTATTAACCAGGACTAGAAATAGTTATTAAGACAAATATATTAGACTTTGTACTAAGGGTATACTTTATATAAAAGTATCCAGATAGATGGCACCTAGTAGCATACTATAGTCGGAAAATAACACTACTAAAGTTAAACTATAACATCTATAATAAGGAGTTATTAGGTATAGTTACAGCACTAAAGAAATAGAGAGCATTCTTATAAGGTATAGAAAGACTATTTATAGTTAAGACGGATTATAAAAACCTAATAGGATTCCTAACAATGAAGGAACTTAATTAAAGACAGGTTAGATGGGCAGAGATGCTTATAGAATACTATTTTAAGATTTAGTATACTAAGGGTATAGATAACATAAGAGCAGACGCTCTAAGTTAAAAGGCTAAACTGTAAAATAATAAAAAGCCATTAGGGGCTTTATTGCGAAAAGATATAGATAGATTAATTAGGTATAATTATCCAAAAATTATAGCAACTTAGGAAGAATTAGAGAAAATCTATAAGTTACTAAAAAGCTTTTAGGCATAAAAAATTCTAAAAGTATAGCTAAAAAATCTATAGTCGGAAATATATAAAAACCGAGAAGTAAGGTATATCCTAAGAAGTATAGCAAAGTAATTTATAGAAGATTTCTATAAAGGATTAACTTAAGGATACAACGGAGCTACAGGCTTAGTATTAAGACTTTAAAAGGAGTATATTATTAACGGAATCTAAAGGATAGCTAAAAAGGTTACTAAAAAGTGTCTAGATTACTAAAGAAATAAACTAATAAGGCATAGGCTATATAGAGGGCTATAACCTATTAAAATACTAGAGAGACTATAGGAGGTTATATTATAGGACTTTATTATTAAGTTACTAAAATTAAAAGATCCTATTACCGGACAAGATTATAATATAATCTTAATAATAGTAGATAAGCTTATAAAGTAGGGATACTTTATAGTATACATAGAAGAAATATTAGCAGAAGACGTTACTAGAATCTATATTAAAGAAGTATTTATAAGGCATAAAGCACTAAGTAAAATTATATTAGATAGGGATTTAAAATTCATAGTAGCATTCTAAAAGGTATTCTTAGCGGAGTAAGGAGTTTAAGCAGTAACTTTTACTATATATTATCCGCAGACAGACGGTTAAACAAAAAGATTAAATTAGACACTAAAGCAGTATCTAAGACATTATATTAATTACGTATAGAATAATTAGGTATTACTATTACTAGTTATATAGTTTATATATAATGCAACACTATAAAAAAAAATAGGTATATTACTATTTAAGGCAAATTATAGATATAAACTAAGAATATTATTATCGCCACGTTAAGTAAAGAAAATAAGTAGTACAGCTAAAGAAAGAATGGAGACTTTAATAAATCTTTATAAGAACCTTACGGAAACAGCTAAGGTAGTATAGCAAAGAATAAAAAAATACTATAATGCTAAGAGATCTAAGGGACTAGATTTTAAGGAGGAAGATAAAGTATAGCTACTATATAAAAATTTTAAGAGTTAATAACTAAGTAAGAAGTTGGACCACGTTAAGCTAGGACCCTTTAAAATTAGTTAGAGGATTTCACTAGTTATATTTAAGTTAAACCTACCAGCTAAGATAAAGATCTACCCTATATAGTATATCACAATACTAGAGCTAGTATATAGGAAAGTTAAGCCACTAGTTTATAAAGCAAACACGTATAGAGGATAAGAGGAAGATAAATAGCAAGTTTTAAGGATTATTAATTATAAGGACGTTAACAATAAAACATAGTATAAGGTTAAGTGGATAGGCTATAATAAAACTACCTAAAAACCACTAGAGAATTTAAAGAACGCTATAGGAAAGGTATAGGAGTATTAGAAGAAAATAGGTTAAATAATATTAAAGAAGGATTACCAAAGAATAAGTCACCTAAGGGGGACCTAGGAAGAGTAATTGCCAAGTTACTTAGAGTTATTTCCTTTACTATTAGAAGAGAATCCGTTCTTTTATTACTAAGTTCCTATAGACCTTATTTTATAAGTTTTTACTCCTTAAAACAAACCTTTTTACAAACCTATTTAAGACGTAGAAGATAAGCAGAGGCCAAAAGACGAGTTTTAAGAGCACGCTGTTAAGCAGCCGCAGCCTCTTATTCTGCCTCTTGCGATTACCACAATTTATTAAGAGCGCTTAAGAGCTTACTATTAAGCTTTATAGTAGCAAATTAAATATAAAACCCTATAATAAATTACTTAGGAAACTTAATAACTATTAGAAGTTATAGGACGCGTATACTTAGCGTTAAAAGAAGAGTAAACGTTACAAAACAAATAAATATTCGCTTTAGTACACTCTAAATATAAAGAGGGTTACTAAAACAAAGGACTTGCTAGTGTAACATAAACCAACCCCTCTTTCGTATAACAAGAACACGGAGATAGTATTATTTCACCTAGTAATAGTATAGCAGTAATAGTGCGAGCACGTTAAACTATAGAAGAAAGAGAAATTGCTTTAGGCATTATAAGTAACGATATTAACTAAATTAATTAGATGGATATTATACCTCTAGTAAACAACTTAGAGATATTAGGAATCTTTAAGAATAAAAATAAAAAGGAGGGAGATAGTATTACGGACGCTTTAAGTACAATATTATAACTACTTAGAGAAGAGTTAAAAGAAGCTAGTTAGTTAATATAGGTACGGTTTAGGATAGATCCGGTAGAACTATATAATAAGGAATAGTAACCAAGTTACGTAATATAATCTGTATAATCTATATAATCTATATAATCTATAATAGAGCAGATAGAGCGCACATATATCACATATAAGAAGAATTTCTTAGGAGTACGGTTGTGTATTTAAAGGACTACAGTCTCTACCTAGATAGTTCCTTCCTTATAGTAATTCTCAGAATATAATTAGAGTTAATCTATTAGGCAACCACTCCACTAGTTATTATTACGTTGTTAACTTTACGCATCACCTACACACCTAGCCCATTGACGAACCTACCATAGTACTTGCTACAAGGTTCCGTTACAGTTATAGGCTAGCTACTAAAAGCAAAAAGCTATAAGGCTAGCGACAACATACCCTAGAACGAGATACGGCTCCCCTAGCGCTTAGTTTATAGCTATATTACTACCCTAATAGACCTTTACTAAACGTAGAAGGGTATAGGGATAAATAGCTACTAGTTCCTACGGGAGGACAATATTAGGGATTACCTAAAGATTCTATAATAGAGGGACGCGTAGTAGGAAAAGGAGTAGTTTATAGATAAAAGTAGGGATATACTACTTAATAGATATATAGAGGATAAGTTTAAGAGCGTTTACTATAAGCTATAGGCCCACGGAGACTCCTTACTAAAATAATACCTCTACACGCTTATAGATATCCTACTAGGCCACTATACTTACCCGCGGCGGTAATAGGCGCTTCGCTAAGATCTTAGATATATTTACCTTTAAGTTTAAGGGGGAAGGCCCTATACGCTATATACCCCTAATATTTACTATATATACTAGTAAGTAAAACTAATATAGCCGCCTTAAGACTATTAGAGCTCTACGTAATAAAAAGCCGCTTATTTATATACTTAGCGGGCTAGCTTTTTACCTTCTATACTACTAGGACCTTAGTAATAAGCTATTCCTAAACTTTAGTAAGTGGTTAGTATAGTATAATATCCGCCTAATTAAGAGTAGCGCTAGGGACTATAAGACAGCCTTTTTATATAACTCGCAGTAGGAGTAGGTTACTAAGGCGTTTTAGGCTATTAGCGTCTTCTTATAAAAGAAGACCTATATTAAGTAAAGCGCTAGTACTAAAACGGCGGAGCTAAAAGAGGTTAGTAAGGACTAGATTAAACGCGCTAGTAGGTAAAACTAGGAGTAGATAGTTAGCTACTACTTAAACTCGCTACCGTAGGAGTTTATACGGATAATAGCCGGCTATTCGCTATAGATAGGCTACTTTAAGATTTATAGGGCAAGCGTTACCCCCCTTAACGTACTACTATTAATAATTTAGCTAGAGCTAGACGTCTAGAAGGGTTAGTTCAGCCCTTAGGTTAGCTAGGTTAATAACCTTATAGCTACTAGCGCTATAAACCTCCTATTCTACCTTTAGAAGGTTATTCTATAGAACTTAGTAGTCCTCTATAAGATATTCCTAAGTAGCCCTATATAGAACTACTCGGTCTTTTAGTATAAGGCCTATTTACCCTTTATATAGAAGGTTAAAGCCTACCTATAGTAGGAGGAAGAAGGCCCTAACTAGCTATTAATACTCTACTAGGCCGTACTGGCTATTGCGGACCGCCTAAAGACTATAGACGCCTAAGCACGCGAGCTATAGGCGTTGCTTAACCGTATAGCCAAGTCCTAGTAGGCGTAGTCTTTATAGCTTTAATTACTTATATCTAGTAGCCTTACCTTTTAGCTTAAGGTCCCTTTAGTATCTATATATTTATATTTAATAATATACCTACTAATAACGCGTCTACTAACGGCACGTTTATTAGCGCCTCTATTTATTATAGAATTAAGCTAGGATATATTAGCCTAGGTAAGCGCTATAGCTTCCCCTTTACTAGCGCCGCTATAGCTATAGCTATAGTTATAGCTGCAGCAAAGGCCTAAGCCTAAGTAGCCGCCTATATATTATATATACCGTGCGGTAAAGTTTATATAGGCCCTTTAGTATAAGTAGACTAAGGGGCTTAGAGGTAATCCTTTTATAGTAGCGCTAGATTCTAAATAGGGTAGTAAATAGTAAGCTAGCTAGCAAAACGAGCTCTAATAGTACTCCCTATAGCTTAAGGTTATTAAGGAAATTAAGTAGGTCGTGTAGGCCTAGAGGGTTAGTAAGGAAGCGGCTATATAATAGGTTAATTAATAGCAGGAGTAGATATAGTTCTTATTAAATTAGCTTTATAAACGGCTTTAAGTAGGTAAAAAAGCTTTAAAATAGTATATATATCTAACTTTTAAGGAGTCCTCTTAAAGCCTTTATCTATAGCCCCTTGGGGGGCTTATTTTAGTACAGTATAAGTTTTAGTAAGGTACTTATATAATAGTGGCGCCTAATCTAAAACGTAAATATCTCTATTAACCTATAGCTAATTCTTACTATCCTAGTATAAGTAGAGAGCCCTTAGATAGCTCTATATATAGCGCTTAACGAGTATTAGGAGCGTAATATTACTACGGCGTTACTAGCGATTAAAGATCAACTGTAGATATAGGGTAATATCTATATACCGCTAAGCGCATAGGCCTCCTACCTGCTAAATTATAACTTAGTAGCTAATTTAGCTATATAAATTAAACCGTAGATATACTATTAGTGTTTATAGCTTAGCTAAGCGCCTGCTTAGTTGCTAAGCCGTATATAATACTTATAACCCCTATTAATATTCGCGAATATCTATAGCTAAGCCTATAGCTAAGCTATAGATATCTTTAAATATATTTACCCCTACTAATTAAGTCGCTAATATACGCGTACTATTAGCCTATTAGCCTAGCTATACGCCTATATATTTACCCTATATAGTAAGGTTACTTATCCGCTCTCGCTAAGCGGCTAATAGGTAAGTATACTTTCTCTACCTTTCCTCCTTAGTCTACGCCTACGTATATAAAAAAAAATAGGGACCCCCCCTAGGGCGTAGCTTCTTTAGCAGTATCCTATATATCTTAAAAATACTATTAGTTAGTCGCGTAAAGATTAACGTTATAAATAATGCCAAACTACGCGCTAACGCGTAGAGTATTCTTACCCTTATATATTTTAAGAGGCTTAAAAATATATTTCTAAATTATAAGCTAAAGCAGAAAGAGTTTAAGGTAGGTAGGTAGGTACTTTATAGAGTAGTATACTTATAACTAACGCGCGTCTTTCTAGGCCTTTTATAAGCGGAAGTAGTACTATAATAGTAATACTATTATAGAAGAGAAGCTACTCCTTTTCCTTATTAAGGAGGTTATAGGCCGGCCACTAAAAGTAAAAAGCTATAAGGCTAGTAATAATGTACCCTAGGACAAGACGCGGCTCTCCTAGCGCTTAGTTTGTGGCTATATTACTACCCTAATAGACCTCTATTAGATATAGAAGGGTATAGAGATAAATAGCTACTAGTCCCTATAGGAGGATAATATTAGGGATTACCTAAAGGTTCTATAATAGAGGGACGCGTAGTAGGAAAAGGAGTAGTTTATAGATAAGGGTAGGGATATACTACTTAACGGATATATAGAGGATAAGTTTAAAAGCGTTTACCGCGAGCTATAGGCCCGCGGAGACTCCTTACTAGAATACTACCTTTATACGCTTATAGATATCCTACTAGGCTACTATATACTTACCTACGGCAGTAATAGGCGCTCCGCTAAGATCTTAGACCTATTTACCTTTAAGTTTAAGGGGAAAGGCCCTACGCGCTATATACCCCTAATATTTACTATATACGCTAGTAAGTAGAACTAGTATAGCCACCTTAAGACTATTAGAGCTCTATATAATAAGAAGCCGCTTATCTATATACTTAGTAGGCTAGCTTTCTACCTTTTATACTACTAGGATTTTAGTAATAAGTTATTTTTAGACTTTAGTAAGCGGTTAGCGTAGTATAATATCTACCTAATTAAGAGTAGCGCTGGGGACTATAAGACGGCCTTTTTATATAACTTGTAGTAGGAGTAGGTTACTAAGGCGTTTTAGGCTATTAGCGTCTTTTTATAAAAGAAGACCTATATTAGGCGAAGCGCTAGCGCTAAGACGGCGAAGCTAAAAGGGGTTAGTAAGGACTAGATTAAATATACTAGTAGGTAGAACTAGGAGTAGATAGTTAGCTATTACTTAAACTTACTACCGTAGGAGTTTATGCGGATAATAGCCGGCTATTTACCGTAGATAGGCTGCTTTAAAATTCGTAGGGTAAGCGTTACCCCCCCTAATATACTCCTATTAATAATCTAGCTAGAGTTAAACATCTAAAAGGGTCGGTTCGGTCCTTAGGTTAGCTAGGTTAACGACCTTACGGCTACTAGCGCTATAAACCTCCTATTCTACCTCTAGGAGGTTGTCCTATAGGACTTAGTAGTCCTCCGTAAGATATTTCTAAGCAGCCCTATATAGAACTACCCGGTCTTTTAGTATAAGGCCTATCTACCCTTTACGTAGAAGGTTAAAGCCTGCCTATAGCAGGAGGAAAAAGGCCCTAGCTAGCTATTATAGACTGCCTAAAGACTATAGACGCCTAAGTACGTAAGCTATAGGCGTTGCTTAACTATATAGCTAAGTCCTAGTAGGCGTAGTCTTTATAGCTTTAATTACTTACGTCTAGTAGCCTTACCTTTTAGCTTAAGGTCCCTTTAGTATTTATATATTTACGTCTAACGGTATACCTACTAATAGTACGTCTACTAATAGTATATCTACTAGCGCCTTTATCTATTATAGAATTAAGCTAGGATACGTCGGTCTAGGTAAGCGCTATAGCTTCCCCTTTACTAGCGCCGCCGTAGCTATAGCTATAGCTATAGCTATAGTAAAGGCCTAAGCCTAAGCAGCCGCCTATATATTGTATATGCCGTACGGTAAAGTCTATACGGGCCCTTTAGCGCGAGTAGACTAAGGGGCTTAGAGGTAATCCTTCTATAGTAGCGCTAGATTTTAAATAGGGTAGTAGATAGTAGGCTGGCCGGTAGAATAAGCTCTAATAGTACTCCCTACGGCTTAAAGTTATTAAGGAGATTAAGTAGGTCGCGTAGGCCTAGAGGGTTAGCGAGGAAGCGGCTATATAGTAGGTTAATTAATAGTAGGAGCAGATATAGTGCTTATTAGATTAGCTTTATAAACAGCTTTAAGCGGGTAGAAAAGCTTTAAAATAGTATATATATCTAACTTCTAAGGAGTCCTCTTAAAGCCTTTATCTATAGCCCCTTAGGGGGCTTATTTTAGTGTAGTATAAGTTTTAGTAGGGTACTTATATAATAGCGGCGCCTAATCTAAAACGCAAATATCTCTATTAACCTACGGCTAATTCTTACCATCCTAGTATAAGTAGAGAGCCCTTAGACAGCTCTACGCATAGCGCTTAATGGGTGTTAGGAGCGTAATATTACTGCAGCGTTACTAGCGATTAAAGATTGACCGTGGACATAGGGTAACATCTATATGCCGCTAAGCGTACGGGCCTCCTACCTGCCAAATTGTAACTTAGTAGCTGATTTAGCTATATAAATCGAACCGTAGATATACTATTAAAGTTCCCATACAAATTTGTTAGCGGTAATAATCCCCTAGCTTCTAAGGAGCTATCCTTCTCACTTAATTTAATAAGGCTAGCGTGGTTAATAGGCAAGCCGCTTAATAAGCCGCCTGCGATTAATTGATTATTAATATAATCAATCGCAACTATAAATTGTTATTAATCAATTAATCGTAACTAGAAATTCTTATTAAGCGCCTGCAATTAATTAATATAAAACCTCGCTAATAGGAAGATAGTTTGTAATAGACTTTTTGTGTTAAGGTTTAATTTTAATAAGGTATACGTTATTAATCTAATTAGATCGCTTAGAAACGTAGCTATTAGTTATTTATAAAACAAACTAAAATCCTTAGCATGCAGATCCCAAAATTTTATACTTAACCTTACGTATAAAACCGCAAGATAGCCCATTCCCATATTAAACGCGCCTTATTATTAATATAACATCCCTACTATTAGTTAGTAAGTTAAAGCCGACATCGACCTGCTATTTAACCTACCTTAACGCGTTTCCTAGTATTATAGTGCCTTATATTAACCCTACTCGTCGCGCGGATATAGTCTATCTACTTAAATTAGGCTAGCGGCTAGATACTATCGCAGAACAGCTATATATTAGTTAAACTACTATATATAATACCGAATATTACCTTATATAATATAGCTAGCCTATTAGGCCTTATATACGGAAGACTAGCTAGCTAGCGGCGTTAACGAAAGCTAATAGAGAGGCCCTCCTTAAACTCTTACTCTATAATAGTTAGAAATATCTAAATAAAATTTAGTACTAGCTCTATTATAAACGTGGCCTTAATATTACTAGTATTATAATCTACCGTATATTAAAGAAGGAAGAGTAGATAAGGAAGGCTATTAGGTGTATAGTATAGGGCCATAACTTATAGTTAAGGGAGCTCTATTATAATAATATAAGGTAGTTTCTAGTAGATATTATAGTATTTCTTAATAAGGCTATTTTTAATAATAAGACTAGCTAGTGGATAAGAGGGCGAGCTCTAGTTAGTAAGGAGGCGTGCTATAAGGGCGATCTTTAAAGAGGTAATACTTAGATATCTACGCAGCTATAATAATTAATAGCTGGGTTTGCTACTAAGCCTATAAGGGCTATTTTTATATTAATAACTTTATTAGGTAGCTATATAGCTACCTATTTCCTACGCTTTATAAGTAATATCTAAATTATACTATAGTAATTATAATAGATAACCTTAAGGTTTACATTAACGCGTAGATTCCGGCTGCTATTAAAGAGGAGGGCTATATCCTTCGCTATCTACCGCTATACTTACTAGATTTTAATCTAATTAAGCTTATATAGGCTGTCTTAAAGGTATAGATCTATCGCTAGCACCTATATACTTAAGAATTCTACTATAATTATAGTAAGCTTCTTAAGCGAGCTATCCGCAAGAGTAGGTGCAATTCCTTTACCTAGTAGTAGTTTTAATACGCTATAGGAGGAATATATATAGAATAGGCTAAGCTAGAGCGTTTACGGCGTTAGTTAGAGTAATTTAAGCGTGGTATTAAGGTTTAAGGGCTAGGGGAGTTAACTGCGGCCTTTAATATCGCTATAGGCACCTAGTTAGGAAATTATCTAATATTAAATTACTATAGAAAACACCCCCTTCTACCTAGTTTATATATCCTTTACCTCTATATAAAGCCTCCTACTAAGTCTATAAGGGCGTTTGCCGCTATAGCAGCCTTTTACTACCTATAGTATACTTTAAACTTATAGAGCTAGCTAGCTATATTACTAACGAAGCCGTTAGCAGTACCTAACTCTAAAGCCCTACGAAACTTATATAAATTTTCGTTTTTTATAGTACGTAGATTATCTAAACTCTACTATTATTCTAATATAATATCCCTAAACTACTTTAGTTTCTCTTATATTATAGTATTATATATCCCCTCTAGCTTCTAGATAAATAAACGCTAAATAGTATCTATATCCTCTTTATTAACTAATATAGGACTTAAGTATAGGTAATTGTTAATATTATATATAGAGGTAGGAGGCGGCGGTAGAGGGCTGATAGTAGGAGTAGTAGCTTAGATTTAAGGTTAAATAGGCAGTTAAGTAGGCGGCAGTATAGGTAGCTAAAGCTGCTATAGTGGTAGATAATAAGGCGCTTAATTCTATAGATACTATATATAAAAAGGGCTGGCGTAGTATTAAGAATACGTAGGTAGCTGCTAATTAAAGCTATATAGAAACATCGCTATCTACTACTACTGTCTCTATATAGTAATTAGACGGCGACGTTCCTCTTATTCCTTACGTTATTCTTTATAGCACTTATCCCTCTTATCCTCTCTATCCTCTAATTGACGTCTATAGGCCTCTATCTATAATTCTTAAAGCTTAGCTATACGGTTAGTTACCGTATAAAGCTTAGTTACGGCTAAAGGTCTATAAGATTGTTGACCTAAACGGCTAACTAGACCGTCTACTATAAGAGCGCGGAAAACCTTTATAGGCGGCTCCTTATAGTAAGCATCGCTAGAGGTAATAACGTTTGCCTAGGCTTCCTACTAAGCAGCGTTAATAGCGTAGTGTTAACTATTAAATATATAGTAGAAGTTGTAATAGTTACTATAGTTTATATCTATATACTTAATCTATTTCCTTAGGCGAGCTTAAAAGTTAGTAATATCCTTATATACTGCTTAATAGCTTAGATTCTACTATAGTAATAGCTCTAGGCGTAATTTTATAGGCGCGCCTTTACCTAGTATAAGAGTAGGACTCTTAGACTATAAGGTAACCGGTAGAGAAGATAGGATCTTAATAGACTCTTTAACGTCCTTAATAACCTTCCTCTTCCTTCCTAACTTTATTAACGCCTTATAGTTAATCTTAACTTTAAAAGTTAATTAAATATCGCTATTAAGGTTATATACCTACTAGATATTAATAACTTTAAGTAGGTAATCGCTCTATTTAATAGAGAAGTCGTTAATAGAGTAGTTAGCTCGTCCGCCGTAGCTAGAAATATACTATATAACTATAAGATGTTTAACCTAGGTAAAGATTTTACTACTAAGTTAATAGTTAATCTTACTTATAATAGCGTCTTTAATAAGGCTTAGGTTATATAACTACCGTTTCTACTTAACTAGGTAGTCTATAGTAACCTTAAAACTATTAATATAGAGCTTAAACTAACTATAGATAGGATAGTTAATGGTTACCTACTTAGTCTAACGCTTAAGACGAACACCTTAACCTTAAATTTAACGCCTTTAACGTAGATCTTCTACCTACCCTTTTAATATATCTTTAATATTAAAGTCCTTATTATTCTAATTAATAAGATCTAAGCTATAAGGGCCCTAATTAAGCCTTTCTAGATTTAATAGAACCTTTAAATTTAGGCCTTTAAGTCTCTTAATATTATACTCCTATCTAGCCTAAAGCTTATCCCTCCTATACTCCTTCCTTACCTTAACCTCCTCCTTAGTTTTATTATTATAGTATCTATAACAACTATAGCCCTCTAACGCTTAATATGGTATAGCCTCCTTAACTTCTTTAACTTCTTTAGCTTCCTTATTCTAAAACTATATACGCTAGCTATAGTCTATAGGCGGCTCTATATAAGTTATCTAAGTTACCTTTATTAGTTTAGCACGCTAGCTAGGCTTAGGTGGCCCTAGAGGAGAAGGAGTAGACGGCTTCCTATATTTATTTATAGTAGAAGCCTTAGGAGTAAAACTAGCAGAATATAGATAAGCGCGGGCATTACTAATAGAGCGAGTACATCAGGAATTTTTTTTTGTGCCTGGTTGTTGCGGTTTGCGGCAAATCGCCGCAAACTGTACGATCGCGGTGGTCGTATATGGTCCATAGCGATTTGCGTAAACCGTACGTTTTGCAACAAAATTGCAGCATCCGATAGTAAATTGCGGCAAAACACTCAACTACTAAATAAATGCTAGCATTTTGCTACCTTATAAATAAATAGCGCGCAAACTATATAAACTATACGAACTGTATAAACTGTACGAACTGTACAAACTATACGAACTATACGAACTGTACGAACTATACGAACTGTATAAACTGTACAAACTGTATAAACTATATAAATTATAATAACTATATAAATCGTAACTATATCCCCATAGGTTGCTATAATATACTTTTAAATATATTTATATTATAACTATATAAAATACAGAGCTATCTACTTAGGAGGGGGAAGCCTTTCGCAAAAGCTCCAAATCGTTAATTAGCGGTGTTCCCGATAATCCGCCAGCCGTGTACTGATTTCCTAACTAGGCCTAGTGCCTGCCTGCCTGCCTGCCTGCCTACCTGCCTGCCTATCTGTCTACCTGCTTACCTATCTGTCTGTCTATCTGTCTATCTATCTGTCTATACCTGCCTATGCCTACTATCTATGCCTACTGTCTGTGCCTACCTGTCTGTGCCTACTGTCTGTACCTACCTGTCTGTAATTTAGGGGAAAGGTCGGCCTAATCGAAGGCTCCGCCTAATTCGATTGATCGATTAATCGTATTAATTTGAATCGTTCTCTACGGCCGTTCGCTGGCTGTATATTCGAACGGTGGTCGTCTGGCTCCGGCGACGGTCGTCTGGCTCTGGCGACGGTCGA
>Ga0307515_10017401_pt1 | contig 13094 bp, 12 predicted proteins | sample 17_EM_MG_FD_194513 | JGI IMG/M metagenome (GOLD analysis project Ga0307515, IMG submission 194513) | Populus trichocarpa ectomycorrhiza microbial communities from riparian zone in the Pacific Northwest, United States - 17_EM | ecosystem: Host-associated > Plants > Roots > Unclassified | place...
TAATTGAAGGACCAAACTAAAAATATCATAAATCCATTACTATACTGAAATTCTGACCATAATTAGTCCTCATTTCTGTCCAGATCATCTCATTATACTCCAAGGACCATTCTGGAATTTTACCAAATTTTTAGGGTCAAATTGTAATTTTTGTCAAATTGAAGGACTAAATTGAAAGTGTTAAAATTTCATAATTATACAGGAATTCTGCCCATAATTCATCTTTTATTCTGTTCAGAATCTCGGAATAGGCTCCAGGGACCAATCTGTAAATTTTTCAAAGTTTGGGAACTAAACTGTAATTTTCCAAAATTGAGGGACCAAGCCGAAATTTTCGTCATCTTCAACCTCAAACCCAGAATTTTCACAGATTACCTACTGTTATCCCCTGATTTCTAACACAAATTCACCATTCAAACAAAACCATAACTCAAAATCATCATTTTTATCTACAATCTCTCAAATTCAACTTAACAATCCATTACCCACAACAATCAACCCTATAACTTTTAATTTAATTCATCAATTAAACCCAAAACACAAATTTTCAAAACCCTAACATTCATCAAAACTGAAATTAAAGCTAAAGAAAACACATTATACACATTTAAGCATATTCTTACCCTTTTTACTTATTTCCTCCAACTCCTTTCTATTTTCCTTCTAATTTCCCTCTTTTCTCTTCTTCCTCTTCTTTCTCCCTTCTCTCCTGCCGTTTCTCTCTCAAAATATTCAGATCTCTTCTTCTTCTTTTTTTCTTCCTTCTATTTATATTTATCATCTCTTTATTCAATTACTACTATACCCCTCATTCATTTATTCCAACTTTTAAGCCTCCAAGGGCTTTGTAGTCTTTTCCCAACTCTTTTAATTCAAAACATTACAAAATTCCTTCATCAATTGGCTCGTACAAGTTGATCGTAAGAATAAGCATGTCAATAAATCTTATGTTGCAATCGATCGGAAGCGTTTGGGAACGCGGTTCAACCCGCGTTCCCAAAAAATTTGAATTTTTTTTTTTGCTAAAATTTAATATGGTTCGTACGTTTTAGATCGTTTTGATGTGCTGATGTCAAAAATGATTTTTAAAAAATGAAAAAACATCATTGGCATGCATTTTGGCACGAAAAGTTATTTGAAAAGCACCCGCAACCACACTGTCAAACACGCTCCCAAACAATGGATGTTTTGGGTACTTAAGAAGTGTGTTTTCTGAATATGACCAAGAAACCAGGCAACGTTGTTAATACTTTGCACCATGAATGGAGAAGGCTGTATTTTGCAACAAAAGTGACTAACGGGAATCTTCACCCGTATTCCCAGTCAGAGTTACACTTATGCTAATTAGCCAACAAGCATAAAGAGCAGTTTTTTATCTTCTTTTACACTTGCATTTCCCAAATGCAAACCTTGCTTTGAAATACTCCTAGGCTGATTCTCATTATCTATCCTTGATCTAATCGAAATTTGTTAAGTTTCAGGTTCTTTGACAAGGCTGCTGTGGAAACCCAAACTGACAATATCAAGGACTTAACAAACCCATGGAGACTCTGCACAGTAACCCAAGTTGAAGAGCTCAAGTCCATTGTCAGGTTGCTCCCAGTATGGGCATCTGGAATAGTCTTTGCAACTGTATACAGTCAAATGAGCATCATGTTCGTTTTGCAAGGAAATACTATGGACCAACATATGGGTCCCCATTTCAAGATTCCATCAGCATCGCTCTCCCTCTTTGGTTACCTCAGTGTCATCTTCTGGGCTCCTGTATATGATCGTATCATTGTCCCATACGCAAGGAAGTTCACGGGTCATGAACGAGGCTTTACTCAGCTCCAACGTATGGGCATTGGCCTCGTCATATCAATTGTCTCCATGATCGTTGCTGGGGTATTGGAGGCTGTTCGACTCAACTTTGTCCGAGAGAACAATTACTATGATCTTGAGTACATCCCAATGACCATTTTCTGGCAAGTACCGCAGTACTTTCTCATAGGATGTGCAGAAGTTTTTACCTTCATTGGACAGTTGGAGTTTTTCTATGACCAGGCACCTGATGCTATGAGAAGTTTGTGCTCAGCTCTCTCTCTTACTACCGTCGCATTAGGAAATTACCTGAGCACTCTGCTTGTTACCATTGTAACTAAAGTTACAACGAGAGGTGGGAAGCTTGGTTGGATCCCTGATAATTTGAATAGGGGCCATCTTGATTACTTCTACTGGCTCTTGGCAATTCTCAGCTTCCTGAACTTCACTGCGTATCTCTGGATTTCAAAGTGGTATGCCTACAAGAAAGCTACAGAGCGTCCTCATTGAGACAGAATGGTTGGTGGACAGTGCAGGAATCACATTTCAATTTGTTACATCTCTTTGCAACATCATAGATGGATGGCCTGTTGTTGTCCATGACCTAGGCTTATTTGTTTGTTTGTGAGGAAGTGGTTTCCTGAAAAATACCTTTTACTTTCCCATGTTTGCTGGAATCGTGAGGAATAAGTTGACGGAATTTATTTTCTCGTCAAAACTCCAAATGACTGGAGGAAACTTGTGCGGTGGAAAGAAATTGCTTGAGATCTCATCAAGTATACAAAATGGTCAAGGGAAAAATACTAATTTGTGGCGGGATTGCTGGCACCCACATGGTCCTTTATTTAAGAGATATGGCATTCAAATTCACGGTCCTCTCTTGATGCCAGAATTCATGAGGTCATTCAAGGTGGTGATTGGGGTTGACGAGGAGCAAGAAGGAGATGGAATGATGATACCAACATATTATTTTATTTTATTTTATTTTAAAAAAAAAAGCCAATCTGTTTAGGCCATCCCAAAGAGCTTGTCTCGACCCAACCTAAGAACAAATATATCATTTGGGCCTCGACCCAATATCATGGCCCAACAATTAACACAGATCACAATTCAGATTACGAGTTCTAAAAAGTCAAAACAGTGCCATACACCACCCACAGACCTACCAATGCTTACAAGGTCAATGCGGCACTTACCTTTTTCGCCAATGGCAATCACAGACCTACCAGTCTCACCAAAAGCTACCATCACCAGCCTATATGTCTTGCCTATAACTACCATTAATAGTAAGTACAATGCCTACCATGTCTAGTGAGTGACGCCTACACTCATCAACTCATTTTACGATTACCTGTCTCGATCCCCAACTCCTTCGTCTAGGAGACCACTTGGTCTCAAAAGCCATGGATATAAATACCTCATGCCACCTACACAAGGCAACAGAGAATAACACAAAGCAGAGCAAGCCAAGTTCCTCTCCCCACATTATCATGCTCCTCATACTCCTCCCCTACTCCTCACACTCTCCTGCATGCTCCCATATATACTTATGCTCCTCACACTATCATCTTATGCATTAATTTACTGTTACATCTACTAATCGGAGGGTTTTTCATTATGATAGAAGACTTGTTTCTGCAAGATAGCATCGACTCATAAACTAGTGGCCAAATCCAATCACCTCGTCAACCCATCGAGACATAGAAAGACCTAGATCTAATTCAAAGTTTTTCCGACTTCATGAGGAATAATTTTTCTTTTTCCTGATGCAAATGATGAAGTTATCAGAAAGCTCTCTGTTGATTATAAGTTATCATTAAGAAGTGCATGGGATTATGTCAGGAATAGAGGAGTAAAAGTGGACTAGCACAATCTCATTTGGGTGCCTTGGCGCGCATATATCAAAACGTAGTTTTATTTAACTGGCTTGCTAATTAAGCTCAACACACTTAATTTCTACTAGAATATTAAAGTAGGCTAATCACAATTCTGAAGCTGATGTTATTAGTTATTTGAGTTCTTCATATTGCTAAAAGCACATTGACCAACTAAAAAATGATGTGTGCTTTGAGCTATGCAATTGTTGGCAGTTTTTACTCATGAGTGATTTAGGCTCGTTTATGAGTATTCCAAAACTGTTTATGAGCTGGGATAATTTTAGTATTGACCTCTTTATTAGCTCTACGCGCCTCTCAATGAGTTGGACGAATGATGCAGGCTTGTTAACAAGTTATGATGATTTTTAAATTTAATTAGATTATATGCTTTAATGTTATAAGAATTATGAATTTAGTTTAAATTTATAAAATGAATTGTGAATTGTATTTAATTATGAATTGTGAATTTTAATGAAATTTGAATTGAGAAGTGTATTGATTTTTTAATTATGATAAGTGTTGGATTAAGAATTATTGTATTGGTTTTTTTATGGCGAGGAGTTTGGACACTAGAAAAATAGTTTCATCCATTGATGAGTTTAGAGATGTTACATGTGATTATCGAATTATATTATTTTTCTAAATATTTTTTAAATTTTGTTATTTTCCCTTTTTTTTTAACTGTTAATTTAAAAAAGAAATCCAGATTGCAATGTCAAATTCGAAAGTCAATGGGCAAACTTGAACAAATATTATACTCATAAATAAGGGATAATGTCCACACCCAACGAAAGGCCCAAAATAAACCAACTGCCCATATAACGTCCCTCCCCTTTCCTACTCTCTCTATCTCTCTCCCTCTGAAAAATGTTTTCCCTCAAAGCCATCAACACCTCATTCGCTCCTACAAATCATGGTTTTTTCCACACTAGAAAGCCATCCAACACAAAGAACTCCATCCTGTTCCTTTGCAAGTCGAATGATTCTGACTCTGAGGCTCCCCCACCTGAAGGTGATACTAAAAAACAAGAACTGCTTGCGAAGATAGCCATGCTTCAAGCTCAAAAAGTCCGTCTCACTGATTACTTGGACGAGAGATCAGATTATCTAACTCAATTTGCTGAAGAAGCCAATGCTGAGTTTGATAAAATTGGAGAGGATGCTCTAAAAGGACTTGATGAAGCAGGTGCCAGGGTCTGTTCAACTCCTTCATTCTCAATGCAAATTATGAAATGCTAAAGGAACAACAAAATGGTGTTGCTTAGCACCTCTGTTGATAACCTGCTTCTTATTCATTATTTATGCTTAGCAGATAATGGAGAACATAGAGAGCCAGATGCAAGCTTTTGAGGAATCTGCAGAATTGAACAGAACGGAAATTGAGAAGAACGATAATAAGGTAGCAGATTTTGAAGTTCAAATGGAAAACGACCGGAATGAGGGGATGTTCTTCAAGAGCCTTGGCCAGAAAGCACCAGTTGACAAAGCCAAAGCTAAGGAGGAAGCACAGAAGATTAAAGATCTGACTAACGCAAAAGCAGGGTCAAAAACCAGGAAGAACATTTACCTTGCTTTAATGGGTGTACTAGCCATAGTGATTGCTGATTCCTTCCTCTCTTCTTCACCTGATTGGCGAAAAGTTGCAGTTCTCGGAGCAATTTTAGTGGGTTTGATCACTCAGTTCAGCTACGAGCAGAGATTAGCATCAGACATAGAAAGAGCAGAAAAGGAACAGACGGACAAAGAAAAGTAAAGTCCTCCTTTTTTCTCAGTATAAGGAATTTATAGTGTAAAATCTTAGACATGCCATTTTGAATGAATATAGCATGATAAAATAGCCCCAAGTGAAAACTTCCAACTTGGATTTGATACATCAAGCTATTTTCTTTTGCATCATCTACATCTGATCTTGGTGATATTACTGCATCACCAATATCCAAGTAACTGGGTTTTGATGCTTTGCTAACTTTCCTATCACTGTATCCAAACAGCCAAAGGGCCGTAGTACTCACGTTGTTGTGACAATTTTCTGAGAAATTTTTATAATCATCTTCAAATACTTTTTGCTGTACAGCTATTTTTCTGGCTAAGCACTTTCGTGAAATTGCTTGAAGTGTTTATATATATATGCTGAGCAAACCAGAGAAAAGAAGCATAAGAATTCAAAGGTCTAGGAGAAAGATAACATACTTGGGACTTCTAGGAGTCAAAATGTTTGATACTGAACGTTACTCATCCATAATGAAAAAGAAGATTTATGGGCCCTGAATTAAAATGATCAAGCAAAAACTAGATGTTGAAGGGCTAGATTGGCTATCTGGGCCGTGGAATCTCGCTGTTTGCCTAACAGATGGTTGAAGGTTGTGTTCAGGTTTGTCACGAGGAAGATCCAATCACATCTGCAAATATTGTCATGACAACACGAAAACAACATCACCTGCAATTAAAGTAATCATAGTGTCTATGTCCAGCTGAAACCCATATTTGAACATGCAAGCCCACAGCACTGATGCCTTTTCACACTCGCTGGCCTTTTAAATCCCGTCCATAAGTGTGTTATGGGTAACAAGATTGGGAAGGCAGTTCAATTCGACTGCTTCATATTTGAATAGAACAGCAAAGCATCTCCAATTTTCCCAGCAGAGCAAGGCCATGCATCAAAATGTTACATAAGGCTCCAAACCCTTGTCAAGAGCTTGGCGCCACAAGTTGAGGGCCATTATCAATAAGCTATAAGTGATCGAGTCTGGCTTCCAGTCTCTTTTTAGCATTTCCTTTACAAAAGAATATGCATGGCAAAATCTTTCTGCCTTGCACAGACCATTTATAAGAGTGTTATAGACGACAAGAGGAGGAGAACAACCTTTGGATTCCATTTCCCTGAAAAAGTGAATTTCCTGCTCAAGTTTGGAAGCTCGGACAAACCCATTAATCAATAGATTGCAAACATGAGGACTCAACTTACAGCCATGATTATCCATCTGATGCACTATGCCCAAAGCTTCTTCTACTCTTCCTTGTTTGCTTTACCCATCAACCATCGAGGATTGTGCAAGAGCATCCAGCTTATCTCTTTCATCTTCTGCCTCTTTCAATATCGTCAACGCCTTATTCAAATGACCATTCTTACACAACCCATGAATCAAAACTCCATAAGTAGTAGAATCAGCTCCACTCCCCTTCCTACGCATGAGTTCCCAAACAGAAACAGCTCCACTCCCCTACTTCAACCTTCCTATATTCAGACAATCCTCTAAGAAATATATTGTAACTAACAACATTGCGACAATTCTCCTTCCTCGTTATAACCCACAACTCAAAACTCTCCTTATAGATTACTCTTCAAAGTTGTTTCCTTTTGAAAAATATACCCCCCCCCCCCCATTTCTTTATAAATCTTCACAGCTCCATCAAAATTTCCCGCCTCACATAACCCACATTTCAAACTGCTATACTGAAACGAATCCATTCCTTCTTCATCCTCTCCCACATTTCCAAGCTCTCATCAATCCTCCTCATTTTACACAACCCAATAAATCATAACAATATACGTAACCACATTTGAATAAACACAGGACCCTTTAACCAACCTTTCCCAAATCTCTTTCCCCTTGACATATTCTCCTCTTTTGAAAAACCGATCAATCATTATTCATTATACGACAACATATCACATCAGGAACTAAGCCCCTTTCAAACATTTCATCAAACACCTCAAGTGCACGCACCAAACCCTCATTTTAAACCATCTCACAAATCAAGTGCTATAGCTATACACATCAGGCTTTAAATCTTTACCCCACATCCAATCCATGCCTTGACGAATTGTCTCTTCTTAACAGAAATCTTGATCAAAATATTATATGTTTGCAAATTAAGCAAGATACCCACTGTTTCAAAATAATCGGAAAAAAAAAACTGCTTTTTCTAACTGATTGACTTTGATAAAAGCATTGTAAGATCTTATTCCATGCTTGCACCCAAAAATCTCCTCCAATTTCTTAAAGCAATCTAAGGCTTGGTTTGGCATCTTGTTTTTTGCATAAGCTTTTAGTAGCGTTTGTTTGGTCGACAAAATAACTGTATTTTTCAAGATAGAATAAAATATAAAAAATATATTTTACTCTTAATATATGAAGATCTAACTTGTGGCAATTCTACCCTTTCTTGGTCGGTTTCTTTGTTTATCCTCTTCAGAAATAGCAACCTCTAGTATCATCTAATGCTCCTAGACCTATTAAAAAAATAGATAAGAAAAATATTAAAATATCATTTTAATTATTTTTAATTAAGTAATGCTACAAAATAGATCTACAAAATCTACTTAATTACCTTAAGCCATTTTCATCTTGGATCTACGTTATTCTTGGGCACCGGCTCAGCTTTCGCAAACAATAAGCTTTGTACATGTATAACTAACCATAAAACTTTGATCTCAAGATATGTGGAGTGATATCTTCGGTTCGGTTGACTTGATTTTGATTAATAAAATTATAAATTAATATTTTTTTTTGGTGTTTTTAAATCATTTTGATATGTTAATTTTAAAAATAATTTTAAAAAAATAAAAAAAAATACTATTTTAATATATTTCATTGTATTCCTTTATTCGTCGTGACACTACTTTGTTTTCTTAGGATTGTTTTAACAATTTTGAACTATTTGAGTATTTTGCCTGCAGCATGACGAAGATTGACCATGAGTTAAACCTAACATCCTAGCAACCATCTCCTTAAGATGATGACCAATGACAAGAACAAATTTCAAGACTATTGTATAGAATACTTTTTCCCTCTGGAATTACATTGAATTATTATACAAGTCTGACTCACTAAAAAGCCATTAACACAAAATGATGAGTGCCATAATTATTTTATGGTGAATCTCAAATAATTTATGGGAGCATGCTTCATGATGAGCTTTGCCCAGTTAACCCCTACGGCATTCTTTGCTATCTCAACGTTCTGTCCTCAGAGATCGTGTGAGAGATGCTAGATGGGCTTGACATGCCAAATAAATCCATTGCAGATAAGGTGCTTTTGCCAGTGAGCTGAGCCCATTTCAGGACGTGTATTTATTTGACATTATAATTTTATTTATTAATTAATTTTGATAAGAAGATGAGTCGAGATTCCACCATTACTATTAAAAATATCTCAACAAGATAAATTTAACGACATTAAATAACGATGACATGAGAGGGACAAGCTTTTTTTTGCGGCAAGTATGACCCACTCGGGTCACCATTGGTGACTTTTTTAGTGTTGTTGGATTCGTTTTGTCAAGATCTTTATAATAATATCAATAGTGTCGTAATCAGAGTTTCGATGTGTTGCTGAGATCTTTTTCTTTTTTCTTTTCTTTTCTTTCTCTTTTCTCCTGCTATTTAATATTTTTTTTAAAGATATCATTATTCTAAATAGCGACAAGCTATAAAAATTATAATTTTTAATTATAATAAGTATAAATTGTGCTATTTTATTAAAAAATCAATTATATTATTTTGTTAATATTTTTTTAAAAGTACACTAAAAACAAAACAAAAATAGCCGAATTCCAGTTGAAGAAAAACATCACAAGAAAACAAAAATAAAGTGCATGTTTTTGCGTTAAAATTATACAAGGGCTGTATAAAACCGTTGACAAAATGAGCTTCTACCCATTACAGCCCACAATTCTTGAGAAGCAATATATAAAAATTATGAGTGTCACTGCCCACTTCAAACTTAAGCCTTAATGGGGTAAGTAATAACTTGATATTTCATTGGGTTTCGAGCCATTCCCTTCTTTTCTCTTTCTTTCTTTATATCATCCATGAAGGAGAACATGCTGGGATGTTTTTCTAGTTACCTTTTGACTTTAGAGGCAAATTTGTTGATCATGGAGCTTTTGCAGATATAGAGAAAAAAGCAGAAAAGCATGATCTCAATCTTATTTGATTTGATCGGGTAGACCGTTTGATGTCCAAATACGAGAACAAAAATCTTGTAAATCATATGAAATAATCATTGCTTAGCTTGATTTCTGTTCTGGTAATGGGATTTGAGCCCTACTGATGTTCAAGGAGCATGTTGTGTAGCCCACCACTAGTAAACGTTATGGCTGGATTATTTGGCAATACTTCACAGAGAATTTAAAGGGCTATTAAGCTCTTTCCTTGTCTTCATTTTGCAAGTTTAGGCTTTGGATTGACGGTTGGTTGACATTCACAAAATGCAGATGGTAAAAGTAAAACCACAGAAACTTAAAGCTCTCTCCATGGCTTTGTTAAGGAACAATTCCAACTTCAGAAAGGAACAGCCACCGCCAGAAAAGAATGGAGTAAAAAACTGCGCAGTGTAATTAGATAAACTCCTACGCTTGTGCAAGGCATACTTGTTTGGAACTCATCCACCATGGTAGACAGCAAAACCACAAGCTAAACTGTGAGTACAGCATTCCACGGGAGAGAGAAAACACTGTAATGACTTCACAATGACTTCACAACAAGTTCATGCACTTGCATTACAGGAAAATCTGCTATCTTTTGACAAACCCCAAGTGATCCCAAGTTCCGACTCAACCACCAATGGGGGGATAATTTGACAAAATCACAGGATATAAAAGATGGTCATGTCAGTTGAATTGGATATGACGTTTAGCACAGAAGGAATGGACTTCAAATATACGGGGAAAAAATAAGAAACGAAGAAAGAAACAACAAATGTTTTTAATAAATGTTGACATGATCTTCTATCCATCCACACAAATGTATTATCAGCGCAGAGGACCATTGAAGCTCCATGATCATAACAAAGAAATCAGAGAAACCTTACTCAAATTACAAAAAGTTGCCTGGTTAGTCAATACTGAATGAATTGGCAGTACATTGTTGATTTGGAAACAGTGACAAAAGGGAGCATGAGCCCACATCATGAAACTCTTTTGTCCCAAAGAATATGTACTATGCCAAATATTTGAGTAAGATGTCTGAAACAGCCTCGCAGCCTTCGCACAGTCCATCAGCAAAATCTTTGCTATGTAGGACAAGGATGAAAAGAAGAAGGAAAAAACCAATTAAATTCAAGGGCAAGAACATCTGCACAAATAGGCACGCATATTCTCTGTCCTAACCAGTTCTGGTAAAAAGACAAATCAGCATAACAAAACGCGAGACGGGAAAAAGAATTCAGCAATTAACAAGAGGGTGACTGGAGACACCGAGAAAAGAACACTAAAAATCTCTTGTTATTAGAATAATTGAAAAGAAGCAATGCAATTCACAGTAAAGGCAACAAATTTAGGGGTGCTTTTTATCCAACCAACCAACCAACAGATGAAGAATACATTAGGCATGTGCGCTTACACAACAAATGCATCAAAATTAACATTAAACCAAAGAAACACCTTATGGACTTGCCGATTCAGTATAATCGCAATACGCTCCTTGCAATGGATTGTGCATGACTGGACTTACTCTTCCCCCAACCATTTCGACGACTGTTCCTCAACGGCGTCAGGTAGAACCTTAACAGTCCATTATCCATGTTGTTTGGTGAATACCTTGCACTCCTGTTCCTCTCCAACACAAACTCATCCCTCTTCTTTCTCCCATTCCCATTAGTCTCAACACTGCTCTTCCTTGCACTGCTAAAAGATCCACCGCCAAAATTATGTGAATTTCTCCAACTAACACTGCTGTTGCTCCTCAACATCTTCGGATTAAAACCCCCCCTTACATCTCCATTTCGTTCCCCTCTCAATTCTGGCCAAGACTCTGAAAAGGACCTCTCTACCCCATTTGCTCTGCTATACCTATCCTCATCCTCATCTTTGTTAACACTTCTTCTGTGTATAAAACCCCAAATACTCCACGCCTTGCTCCATCTCCGAGGTTTCTTGACCCCTTTCCTTTCACCATTCCCCACCACAGATGCATTGTCTCTGAACCCCATGTCAAAATTCTCAGAGCAATCATCCCTCAAAGAATTCGAGTTCGAATCCCTAAAATCCCTATCAGGAACCACCAGCTTAGGTCCATGGATATAATCCACAGTTGCTGGGGTCACTTTAGCATTGGAAACAGCCTTCAACTCATCAATCTCAGCCACCACAGCCGCAGCAGTCTTCCTAATAGAATTAGACCTGTCAAGACTCTTCCTCCTCCTCGATGAAGAATCAGAGTAATAATCCCTAGTTTGGACAGACCCACCAGGGACAGTCTCATCTTCATCATCTTCATTGATTGAATTCATAGATATTCGCGGCGGTTCCTCAACTGGGATTTGAGTATCAGACCTTGAAACAACATTAACAACGTTAACAGGAGCATCCTCAACGACAGATACCATTGTAGGCATTCTTGGAAATGTCCTTCCAATCAGATATCCATCCCAAGAAGCACGAGGCTCGTCGAAAGAATACCTAGGATCATCAAAAGAAATCCTCCCAGCATCAAGAGAGAACCTCGGATCCGTGTCACAAGACCTTCTACCAAACCCATAATCAGCAATCTCCGACTGAGTCTCCCTATACTGCCTCCCAATTGGCTTCTCTACAGGCAACGTAGCTGAACCGGGACCGCCATTTCTCTGCTTCTTAAGCTTCTGCTTTTGCCTCCATTTCTGCAATTTCTTGCTGAAAACCGAAGCAGCAGACCAGAAACTACCAGCAATCTCTTTCAAGTCCCTCCCTGAGGTTTTTTTAGACTGCGAATCAAGATCTATATGGTCCTTCATAGTCTTAAGCTCCTCCAAAACTGTTTCGTGAACTGGCTCTGGCTCTATAATAATCCCTTCTTCTTCGTCCTCGTCTTCGTCTTCGTCTTCCTCTTCCTCTATAATTTCATCAATTGGGTTTGCATTCGAATTTCTCGCAGTCAAATTAGACTCCTCTAAAACCCCATTAACCAAAATATCTCCACCAATATTAGCATTGACGCTGGTATTCGCATTCTCATTTTCAGTGTCGGTTTCGCTTTCGATTTCTTCTTCTTCTTTGGACTCAAAAACCGGACCTCGAACACTAGAACAAGAAATTCTGGGCTCAACAGCCTCAATTTCAGGTCCTCCTTTAAAGGGCTCTTTTTTAACAGATGGGTTTCTCTCGTCGTCCTGAGTGAAGAGAGACCAAAGAGTATATCTCTCTCGAACGTCACAAGATTTTCTTTGAGGCTCAAAAACCCCGGAAAACCCTTCGTTTTTAGAGGCAGAAAAGGATTTAGTACGGCGGAGCTCAGGAAAAAATGAAGACGACTTGTTATTGTTATTATTATTATTATTATTATTACTGGAGCTAGACAGTTGAGAAGGCTTGAAGATGGCTTTAAGGGCGGCGGTGGCAGTGGGTTTGCGGGAAGAGGAAGAAGAAGCGGCGGAGGAGGTGTTGGGATCGAGCACGGCAAGACGCTCGCAGAGGCATGAAGGGCAAAAACCA